>JGI24698J34947_10001112_pt1 | contig 13882 bp, 7 predicted proteins | sample TergutMp193P3_FD_34947 | JGI IMG/M metagenome (IMG submission 34947)
TGGGCGCGGAAGGGGCGGTCGGAGATGTGCTCAAACAACGTGCTGTCGATGTACTTGTCCGCCCTGTCGGAGACGATGCGGCAGAGGGGGCAGCCCGGTTTTCCCGATGCTTTTTCAAGCTCAAAAAAGTTCACATGCTTTTCAATGGCCATTTTCTCACCTTCCTGAAAAAAATCTGCAAAAATCAAAGCAAATCCCATCCCAGTGCAGTATAGTATATATGAAAATTCAATCCACCATCTATTACCTTAGGGAATATTTTTTCCCGACCGGCTGCGGAGGCTGCGGTAAGGCGCTTGGCCACGCCGACGCCCGTTACGGCCTCTGTGAAAAATGCCGGAGCGCCTTCGGGATCGCCCTCTTGAGTGGCAGGCGCTGCCGTTACTGCGGTAAGCCCTTGATAACCGAAAGGGATCTCTGCCTTCCCTGCCGCGAAACGCTTGCGGGTGGGAAAGAAGCGGCTGAAATCGCCTGTGGCGACGGCAGTTATAGCAAGCACATTAAAAGGCTCAGGGTGCTCTTTCCTTATGCGGGAAAGTTCAAAACGGTGCTTGGTTCGTATAAATTTGAAAAGGCAACGGCCCTGGGGATTTTCTTTGCCCGCTGCCTTTCCCTCAGCCTTGAAGCTTTTGGGCTAAAAACCTTTGAGCCTCAAGCGATTGAAAAAGCCGCCTGGGTGCCGGTTCCCCCACGGCCCGGGAAGCTTAAAACACATGGCTGGGATCAGGTCGAGTTTATGGCGAAGCAGTTGGATAAGACCGGAAGCTTTGCACAACTGCCCGTAACGCGTTGCCTCAAGCGGCTCCCGTCAAAGAGCCAGAAACTGCTTGGACGCGAGCAAAGGCTCGCAAACCTCAAAGGGCGCATTCGCTGTGTAAAAAAGCCGCCGGAGACGGCGATCCTCTTCGACGACGTTATCACCACCGGTGCGACCATCGACGCCTGCGCCGCAGCCCTTCTTGAGGCAGGCGCGAAGCGGGTATACGCGGTGTGCCTGTTTTACAGATAAGGCGCTCCGTTTAATTACGTTTTATCGGATCCGTAGAATTGTCCCTCCTCGGCGGTATGGATATTAAGTTTGGCGCTGTAGTAGTTGTTGGAAAATTCTATGGAAGCCAGATTATCACGCAGGGCGGCATAGCTGTTATCGGCTTTATCGCCTGACAGGTGTGTAGCGAAGTAGGAACTGTATACATGCGCCCTCCCACCTCGGACGTCAATGCCAGGCTCGCCGGTTCTTGAGAAGTTCGCCTGATGAAAACGTAAAACGCCATTGTTTACAATAGCCCCGGTGGTGGGACTTCCCCAGAACGCGCTATTGTAAAGCACAAGATGAGCGTCGGGATGAACCTTTTCCGTGTTAGGCGCATCGCCCATTTTAATATATGCCCTGACTGCCTGTGTTTTTATCAGCGTGTTAACCAGTTCGGAGTTTATCGCGGTTATTTTGGTGTCGGGGCCGGCTTCTTCCAGGTACAGTGCAAAAGTGCATCCATCAGAGCCGTGGCCCACGACAATTATTTCCCCCGGATAATTGCCGGTTTTGGCGTCTTTAATAAAATGTATGCCGTAGACCGAGCCATAAACAAAGTTGTTGAAAATCGTCTCCCTGCTTACGTCGGCAAATTTAAGCGCGCTGCAATTTCCCTGTATGAATTGCATAAATTCCCTGCCCCTGTTGTCTGGGCACGGGTACCCTTGCCCTCCTTCGGGGAGCCGTGACGCATAATGGGGATTAAATTGCATGTTTCTGATGTATCCTCCCTGCGCGCCACCGCCGACCCAAATACCTGCCCTCATGGGTGCGCCCCCACAGTATTCAACATAGTGGCCGCTGGTATCGTATGAATAAAGATCTATACATTTATCCGCCAGGGGCACTGTCACGTTAATTATATATACGTTCCGGCCTTGACCCTGTATCAGGAATGGGGTCCGCCTGGGGTTAACGACACTGTAGCCGTCACTCTCTTCGACCAAATTTGCCTGTACTACGCTAATCCCCCTGATACCGGCGTCCGACTTGAGCTGTATCAATGACGGCCCCTTTTCTCCGGCAGTGCCTCCGGTATAGTTTGTGAATATGGCGGAGCCGCCTCCCTGGGTATGGTGCTGTACGTCCCATGTACCCCTTAATTCAACTCCGGATGGGACGACGATGGGGTTATCGACCAAATACCTTCCGGCAGGGAGATACACCGTGCCGCCGCCGGACGAGTATGCCGCGTCAAGCGCTGTTTGCAGTTCCGCCGACACGTCTATAGCCGGGCTGTCGTTGTTGTAGCCCGCCGCTTTGGGTAGGTCGACTTTCAACACATTGTTTGATTGCGGTTTCGGGTGAACGGCAATATTCGTTTTTATGTTTTTGGGAATCGGATCGATAGCATATTCATCACCGCCGCGAATCTCCACATTGGCTTTCGTGCTGTCGTCTTTGACGATCAGTTCGTGGTTGTTCAGGGATTTGAATGTATCGACATTCTCACCAAGATAAATGCTGCCGCCGTATTCCTTAAACCGGTTTTGTGTGAGCAGCACATTTCCGCTGTTGATCCATAGCGCGTAATCGCTGTATCCGTCAAAGCCGCAGTTCTCAAAGGAAATAACGCCACCTTTACCGTCACTCGTTACACTTCCGTTAAAGGCAACGCCATTAAACTGTACGGACGTGTTGAAGTCCTCGTGGAAATATACTGCGGTATCACCCCCTATTGCCGAATTGGAGAAAAGCAGGCCGTACGGGTTGACGTCTTCAATATATACGCCTGTTTCGCAGTTTTTTATCTCTATTTCATAAAACTGTGCGTTAGGCGTATTTGAGAAGCCGGGTTCCTTACCTATCCACATCCCGATATGGCAGTCCGTTACGCGCAAACAGGACACATATTCCCAGTCGGAGCGGTGCATCCGGAAACCGGTACATTTCTCTTTGGTGTAATCCGATACGGCTTCGAGGGACGGCGCGCCCGGAAGCCCGGAATTGGCCCAATATTTGGGGTCAATGCTTACGTTCTCGATACGCCCAATATCCGTGCATACGTGAAGCTCAATTCCGGTGTTAAGCGCCGTGATATAACTGTTCAAAACATGGTGAAGTTCGCTCGGCGCGGAGTAGAAGCCGTTATAGGCGTTTACAAGGGTGACATTTTCCATAGTTGCGCTGTCGCCTCCCGTCTGGAACAATGTCCACGGGTACTTCCGCACATTGTTTATGTCCTGATCCGGATACCATACTGACAGGTTGGTAACGCCGGTACACCTGTTCATTTCAATGAACCTGTCGGCGACGCTGGTGTAGGAGCTATGGAGCGCGTTGTTGTCCTGGGAATCATTCCACCAGCTTTCAATTTTTCCGTCATGATTGGGCGAGTCCGCGCCGGCACGCACTTCAAGAACAGTGCCGCCAATGGTCCCCGGGCCTGCCCAGTCTCCCCGGAGCTGCACGCCAGGCGGCAGGGCCAGGACATATTCGTACATAAACTCCTTTAAAGCTTCACTGCCATCCTTGCCGCGCACGCGAACTGCGGCAGTACTGGATTTCGTACTGCGGAATTCATAATTACCCGCCGGGATAAATACTACCCCGCCGCCCTCCGCGTAAGCTGCGTCAATCGCCGATTGAAAAGCCTCCCTGTTGTCAAAACCGGCTTCGGCCTTCGCGCCAAAATTGGTTACCGGAAAGTCCGAGATGACCCAATCCTTCGTTGGATATACGGTAGCGATAGCTTTCCCTGTGTTATAACCCATCTTAATCACCTTCTATAAATCGTTATGTCGTCAATCAGTGCCGCGAAACTGTCCGCTGCATTACCGTCGTCCCTGTAGGTCGCAACCACGGCGGTAATGTATCGCCCCTCGGTAGCGGCGGGAAGATCGACGGTTTTTTTCTGCCAGCCTTCTTCGGGCGCGCCGTCGTTTCGCAAATTGTAGCCTGCGACACTGCTCAAATAAACGCCTGAGTCCAGCAATAAGTCAATTAATATATTTTCCCCAAGGGGATTTTCAGCCCTTTGCCAGAAACTCAACGACAGGGCGGGGCCTGCCTTGATCCTCGTTTCGGCAATCCGGTACAGGTAAGATGCGCCGTTTCCTGCTGACCGCTGTCCTGCCAACCGGAACACGGAGCCACCGCTTTTGGCGTTGCTAGAGTAAATCATCCCGAGGGTTTCCGAAGGCGGGGAATAATTGTCGGACGTGGCGTTATTTCTCAACGCGGGCCTGTTGACGGTAAACGCCCCTGTTACCATAACGTTTAACGGGTTGCCCATAACGCCCCCATTGGGAACACCCACGTCAACCTGCAAGTGGTGAACCGGGACAGCTACGAGATCGGATTGGCCTTCCCGGTGCTTGAGGCGTCCGCTCCGCCTTTCAAAACTGTTACGCCAGAAAACCGGCCCCTCGGAGTGCTCGACAATGACGGAGTACTGATTCGTATAATCGTTGAGCGGGCCTGTGTAGCCGGGCGTGCCGGGGGCATTGCTCCCGCCGCCTGCGGCGAGTTTTCTTTGCAGTGCCCCGGAAGCCGCGTTCGCCATCCGAATATAATAATCGGAAGAAAGCCATTTTCCGTCAGCCGCGTGGGTCAGAAAGTACTGGTCAAGCGGTATGTCATAAAAATCGACGGCGGCTTTCATCCAGTTTGTGGCCTCGTCGTACTCGTCAAGCATCGCGAAATAAAAACTCCGGATTACGTTGTCGGTGTCGCCATTAAGGTATCCCTGAATCTGGGTCCAAATCCACTGGCCGCCTTCCCTTGGTATCTGGTTCGGCGTCCCCGGGTTTGCGTTCATGTTCGTCCAGGCGAAGCCGGGCCATACCGTGGGCATGAAGGCTAACGGCTGGTTGCCCGCCCAGCTCCTCGGGTTGTCGCGACAGAACTCAAGCGCCCGTAGGAGACGCCGTCCCCCGCCCAGTATTTGGCCTAACACGTCCCTCCCGATGTACCACGGGGATATCATGTCGAAGAGGCTGTACATTTCGCGGCCCCTTGGATGCCGGCCGCCGCCCTGTTCCCAAAACACGTCGTCCGGTATGCCACCGATTACGTAGTACCCCCTGTCGCGGAACCACCGGATGAGTTCTATCGCCGCGTCAACGGAGATGTAGCGGTAGTTGTCGGTGCTCTCATTTGCGTGGACACCCCAGAGGCACACGACAGGCTTGCCTTCGGCCTGGGCGTAGTTCGGGGAACTCGCGATGCCCTTGCGCTCGATGTTGTAAATCCAGTCGAGTCGTATACGCCGCAAGACGGCGGCCTGGTCGGGGTTCCCTTGGAGGCCCGCGCCGGACAAGTCGTACATCACATAGAAAATGCGGTCGTGCTCCCCGGCGGCGTCGCGGATTACCGTTAAATGGTTGGGCGCGTCTCCGGTGTCGGCGTCAGAGGTGTCAGCGAAAAACCTCTGGACAGCCGCGCCGTCCAGTCCCGCGTCGCGCATCCACTTCAACTGCGTGCGGATTATTGCCGCGTCATGCGAATTGAAAAGCCGGGCGGCGCTTCCGTCGGGCATCACAAAACCGGTGTCGTGCAGCGCCGCGCCGTTGGCAAGGTAGTCCTCCCATCCTGCGGGCCACAGTTCCACGTTAACGTTGCCGGGACCCGGCCTGCCGTTCCCGCCCCAGTGATGCCAGTTACTGCCGGGCGCTTTAAACCACGCCTGATAGCCGGTGATTCCCTTGCCAATCATGTTGTTTAACGCCGTCGCGGCGGCGAAAACCGGCAGCGGGTCGGATAAGGGGTCGCCCATGTTTCCAGTGATCATTTCTACCCTTTGGATGACCGCATCCCTATTGAAGCGAAATTGCGCCCCCTGGTTATGGCCGGAGGTAAAATTGCAATTGTCCAACTCAACCTTTACGGTAATGTAAGTATTCGTGCCGCCCTTGGGAAACGATTTTCGGTAATAGTCATCCCCCTCCCGGACATACTGAAGATCGAAAGTACCCGAAGAATCATCGAAAAAAGTAATCGCGAGGGTGACCACGCCGGCATTCCTCACATCGTCGTTATCAATGAAGAAGTACATGTAGTCGCCGCTTTGGGCCGCCATCCCATCGCCGTACCGGCTTATCGTAACCGCGGCGCCGTCGCCCTGGTGGCTGACCCGTAAGCCGCTGCCGCTAATTCCGTTGGGTAGCGTAAACTCCAGATTCCCAAGGCTTGCCGGCGGCTGGTGGGACGTAAATCGGGGAGGGCCGGTGTACCCGCTAAAGTCCAGGAAGGCGCGGGGAGCCGCCTGAGCGGTTGCCGTATCGCCGAGCGCGACTGTCTGCGTGGCAGTACCGCCGACTTTGGTACAGGCCGCCATTCCGACCCCTATAAGCCCTGCCAGGGCGATAGCTTGAAATGATATGATAAAGTCCCCATTAAACAACGGGTATGTCATATTATGTATTTTATATAGTAGATGTTTGATATGTCAAGGATTTCGTATATTGCCATTAACGTATAGATTACTATATATTCTTTCCTGCTTTCCCCGTGGAAGCCCTCGGGATAAGCTGTACCGGGACAGTATAGTTCCGGGGTTCGTGATCCTCGTCCAGCAGCGCCGCCGTGATGGCCTCGCCTATAAGGGCGAAATTCTGGTCGATTGTGGTGATTTGGGCGCTGCCGGTAGTCGCCCATTCGATATTGTCAAAGCCTGCAATGTTCATGTCCTCCGGTACACGGAAACCCAGGTTCTGGCAGCACATGTGCACATTAAAGGCCACTTCATCGTTTTCACAGAGAATGGCTGTGATCTCCTCCATACGCAGGGCATTGACCAGATGCTGGAGCATGTAATAGCCCTCTTTTTCCCTTCCCACGACATCCCAGTGGACAAAGCGCGGGGAAAAGTTATTTCCTGATGTCGCAAGGCAATCCTCGTAGCCCCTGTACCGGTCCCCAACACTGGAGAGCTCATCGGGGCGAAACCGGGAGAGATAGCATATCCGGGTGTGGCCGTAGGAGAGCAGGTGTTCGGTTAAAAGTCGCCCGCCTTTGTAATTATCGCAGACCACGCTGTAGAACTCGGGGTGGGTGTTGGTTTTATCCAGGATAATCACGGGTTTCTTTTTTTGTGAAAATACGGTTAGTATTTCCTCGGGCAGATCGGAACCCCAGGGGTAATACACAATCCCGTCTACATTTTGATTGTTCAGGCTTTCCAGCAATTCCGTATTTTCGACCGCCCTTGGCCGGCCTATATGGATTGTCAACTGGTGTCCAAGCCCGGAAAATATCTGGTTTGCGCTTTCAATCGCCCGGAAGATCCCTCCCTGGGTGCTGCTAAAGGGGATGACCAGGGCAAATATCCGCCCGGACACGCCCTGGATGACGGGTTTAACCACGAAGCTTCCGAGTCCGCGCTTGCGGTACAGAATTCCCTGGTTTTCCAGCTTGGTAATGGCGTGTTTTGCGGTTATGCGGCTTACCCGATATTTTTCGCAAAGGCTCTTCTCCGTGCATATTGGATTGTCATACTTGAAGTTGTTGGTCTCTATCAGGCGTTCAATATCGTTTATGATTACCTGATAGAGAGGGATCTGTTTTTCCGCCAAGTGATCCTCCTGGAGCATCTTTCTTGCATAGTATCATACCATACCAAACTTGTCCAAACACAAAAAAAAACATTGACAGATAGAAATTCCTGCCGTATGATATATCAAAGATTATACCATACGATAGAGTTTATGACGAGAAGGTAGTGGGAGATGGGCAAATGGGTACCGGCATTTTCCATATTGTTTTCACTGTTTTTCATGGCGGCGCCCTACAATGCCCAGCCGGAGGTCTTTGAATATTCTGAGGCGTCATACTCCAGCCGGGAAGGCGGTTACGGCGCGTATTTGGCGGCGCTGGAAAATGCAAGTTACGCCCAGGCGGAGATATTAATCCCTGGCGAAGCATATATATCGTCTGAACCGGGCGCACTGCCAGATGCTCCCGTGTATCTGCCGGGCGGCGGGGTTGTCTCGCCTGAAGAAGGGCATATCACCTGGGAATTTACGGTGAGCCGGGGCGGCTTGTACAATATCGAAATTGGCTATGTAAACATACCCGGCAGGGGCGCTTCCATTGAACGCACCATATTAATCAACGGTGAACTGCCTTATCGTGAACTGAGTTTCGTCCGCTTCCCCCGCCTGTGGGAAAATGTATGGCTGTTCGGGGAGTATGACGTAAACGGCAACAGCGTCCGCCCTTCCTACAGGGAAGTGGAGGGAGCCAGTGCCGTTTTTGTGCGGGATACCGCCGGGTACTATACCAGTCCGCTGGCGGTTTATCTGGGGGAGGGAACACATACGATAACCCTCCAATCCGAGCGGGAACCCATGGTCGTGCAATACATCCGCCTGGCGACCGCCCCGTCCATCCCTTCCTACGCCGAGTTTAACCGCAGGCAGGCGGGAGGATACGGTCCCGCTCGATCCAGCCTGACTTTGGACGAAAGGACCATGCAGGCGGAGCGGCACGCCGCACGCACCGACCGCGCCAATATCCCCATCGCCAACCGGGATTCTTCCGCCACTGTTCCGCAAGACGCCTTCCGTGTGCTTATCAACAGCATATCCGGCGAGCGCTGGCGTACCCAGGACAGCGCCATCTACTGGGACTTTAGCCCCGATTCAAGCGGTTTGTACACCATCACGTTGCGCGGGCGTCAGGCCGTGTACCACGGGATATTCTCCACCCGCGCCCTGACCATAAACGGGGAAGTCCCCTTCCGGGAGGCGGGAAATATCCAGGTTCCCTACTCGACGGATTGGCAGGTATTCACTTTGGGCGACGAGGCGAACGGGTCCTGGCAGTTCCTGTTTGAGGCGGGAAAGACATACCGCATCGGCTTGCGGGTAGAGCTGGGCGGGATAAGCGCGATACTGCGCCGTGTGGAGGAAAGCATCTTTTACCTTAACGAGATGTACCGCACCATTCTGATGATAACAGGCCCCACCCCGGACAAGAACCGCGATTACGGCTTTGCGCGGCTTATTCCCGACGTGCTTGAAGATATGAAAACCGAAGCGGAGGCATTACGCGCTATTTCCGCCGATATTACCGCCCTGACCGGCACCAGGACCGACCGCACCACCCAGATAGACCAATTGGCCTATTTGCTGGAACGGATGTATGACCACCCAGCGGACATAGCCGATGTCTCGGAAAAATTCTTCCGGGACAGCATTTCCGCCGCGGGAACCTGGCTGCTGGAGTCCACTTATCAACCCCTGGACCTTGACTGGATCGCTTTCTCCACGGAGAGTGACGCCTTGCCTCGTGCGAAAGGGGGATTTTTCAGCGAACTGTGGTATGGCATACGGGTTTTCCTTGCCTCCTTCTTCATTGACTGGAAGAGAGTAGGCTCCACAGTTGAGGCGGAAGCCGAGAGGCAGATTACGGTCTGGCTGGCTTCGGGCCGTGACCAGTCTCAGATAACCCGCCAGTTGATTGACAGCACCTTTACCCCCGGTACGGGCATTGGGGTCAACCTGCAACTGGTCGCCGAGGCTACCCTTTTGCCTTCGATCCTTTCCGGGGTGGGGCCGGACATATACCTCGGCGCCGCAAATACCGCCCCCATCAACTTCGCCACCCGGAACGCCGTGCAGGATCTCACCGTATTCAATGATTTCAGGCAGGTCGCGCAGAGGTTTCACCCGTCCGCCATAGTGCCTTATACCTTCAATAACCAGGTCTTTGCCTTGCCGGAGAACCAGAGCTTTATGATGATGTTTTACCGCATCGATATCTTCGAGGAACTGGGACTGTCGCCGCCCCGGACCTGGCAGGAATTTGCGGAAATCATCACCGAGTTCCAGGTACGCAACCTGACCGTGGGGATGCCCAAGTCGTTTGAAATGTACCTGACGTTCATACTCCAGCGCGACGGCGAGTTATACAACGGCGACGGCAGCCGCGTGTTGCTGGATACCGCCGAAGCCATAGACGCTTTCGCACAGTTTACCGATTTTTTTAACCTCTATAAACTTCCGGTGGACTTTGATTTCGCCAACCGTTTCCGCTCGGGGGAAATGCCCCTGGGGTTCGCGGATTATACGCTATACAACCAGTTTGCCGTTTTCGCGCCGGAAATCCGGGGGCTTTGGGCCTTCACCAATGTGCCGGGCACGGTGCGGTCTGACGGCACTATCAATTATTCCATCCCCGGCGCAGGTTCCGCCGCCATAATGATGAACAATCTAAAAGACCGGTATTCCCCATGGGAATTCTTGAAGTGGTGGACATCCGCCCAAACACAGGCGAGTTTCGGTATTGGGATGCAGAGTATCATGGGCGAGGCCGCCATGTATGCCACCGCCAACATGGAAGCACTTTCCATGCTGCCCTGGCATCCCCGGTATTACCGCCAGATACGCGACCAGTGGGAGTACGCGGTGGGCATTCCCGAAGTGCCGGGCGGCTACTATGTTTCCCGTTCTTTTACCTTTGCCTTCAACCGTCTGATAAATACCTACAAGAACCAGCAGATAAACAATGTCTACGACGTAGTTGACCCAGGCGACGTTCTGACGCGCTATGTCCCCGCCATTAACGCGGAGCTGTCCCGCAAGCGAAGGGAGTTTGGCCTGGAATGAATACCGAAACGAAACGCACCGGAGCAAGCCTGAAACAAGCGATCCTGAAAGACAAGATCGTCTGCTACGCCTTCATTGCGCCTTACATTATTATTTTTACCGTATTCACCGTTCTGCCCGTGCTGGCAAGTATGTTTTTAAGCCTGACCTCTTTCAACATGCTGGAAAGGCCGGTCTTTGTAGGGGCAGATAATTACATCCGCATGTTCCTGGAAGATGATATTTTTATCATGGCGATTGCCAACACCTTCATCTTCGCCGCGGTCACAGGTCCTATCAGCTATCTTCTGGCGCTCATTTGCGCCTGGCTCATCAACGAGCTAAAACCGGTGTTACGCGCAATTGTCACCGTGATCTTCTACGCGCCGTCTTTATCGGGCAACGTGCTTTTGATATGGACGGTCCTGTTTTCAAGCGACCAGCACGGCTGGGCGAACGGCTGGCTCATGTACATGCGTATCCTTGGCGAGCCCATACGCTTCTTCACCGATACGAAATGGATGATGCCCCTGATCATCGTCGTGATCCTCTGGGCGAGCATGGGTACGGGCTTTCTTGCGTTTATCGCGGGCCTTCAGGGGATAGACAAGCGTTTATATGAGGCCGGGGCGATAGACGGCGTGCACAACCGCTGGCAGGAACTGTGGTACATCACGCTGCCAAGCATGAAACCGCAGTTGATGTTCGGCGCCGTCATGAGCATTACCGCTTCCTTCGGCATCGGTTCGGTAGTCACGGGGCTCGCGGGCTTCCCAAGCACGGACTACGCGGTGCATACCCTGTTGAACCACCTGGAAGATTATGGCGGCCAGCGCTTTGAAATGGGTTACGCGTCGGCAATCGCCACGATCCTGTTCATGATCATGCTGCTTACCAACTTCACGGTCAAGAAGCTTATTTCCAGAGTGGGAGAATAGGGGATATGGCGATTAAAACCGGACGACTTAACCGCTCCTTTGGCGGTGACCTGGGGGTTAATACATTCCTCGCGTTAATTGGCTTTTTTATGATCATGCCCCTGGTTTATACCATTGTGACCGCCTTCAAGCCTTTCGAAGAACTGTGGATATTTCCGCCCCGCTTCTTTCGGGTGGATAACCCCACCACGCGCAATTTTGCGGATCTGTTTCGTATTTTAACCTTGTCGGATATACCTTTTACCCGCTACCTGTTCAACACGATCTTTGTGTCGGTGGTGGGTACGGCGGGGCATGTGCTTGTCGCTTCCATGGCGGCGTATATGTTCGCGAAGCGTAAATTCCGGGGCTCGGTTTTTATGTTCAGGATGATCGTAACCGCGCTCATGTTTAACGCCGCCGTGACTGCCATCCCCAACTTCATGATCCTGTCCCGGCTGGGCTTTATCGATACATACCTCGCGCTGATAATTCCGGCTTTCGGCAGTCCGCTGGGGCTGTATCTTATGAAGCAGTTTATCGAACAGATGATCGACGATTCCCTTTTGGAAGCCGCCCGCATTGACGGCGCAGGTGAATGGGCGATATTCAGCGGCATCGTTATGCCAATTGTAAAGCCCGCATGGCTGACCCTGATGATCCTCTCCTTCCAGGGGCTGTGGAATATCGGGGGGACCGCGCTCATCCAAAGCGAGGAGCTAAAAACATTGAACTTTGCCATGGGGCAAATTCTGGCGGGAGGTTTTGCCCGCGCCGGGGTAGGTGCGGCGGCAGCGGTCATAATGCTGATAGTGCCGCTTACGGCTTTCGTGGTAACCCAATCGAACATCGTACAGACGATGGGCAGTTCTGGCATGAAGGACTAAGAGAAGTAGGAATGAGGAAGTAGGAATGAGGAAAGAGGAATTAGTAATTGGCAATAAATTTTCCAGATCTTCGTTTGCTCATTGCTCTCTTTTCACTTTTCTCTTTTCTCTTTTCTCTGTTACGGTCTTTGCCGATCCCGCGATCTTCGTCCCTTTTTCAACCTACATTTACGGCCGTGAAGGCTGGCAGGCTGAAAGCCCCCATGCCTATGTGCCGGCGGCAAGGTATACGGCGGTGGAGCTGGGCATGGATGTCCGGGGCGCGACCAACATGATAGCGGCGTCCGACGGCAGGCTGTTCATTGCAAACGCCGCCCGCAACAATATCCTCGTCTACGATGAAAATATGCGCCTACAGCGGGTGCTGGATGAATTTGTTGCGCCTGACGGTTCTGTACAGCAATTGAACGGCCCCGAAGGGGTGTTCATCCACGAGCGCACGGGGAACATTTATATCGCGGACACCGGCAGCCGTCGTGTGCTTGAATTCTCAGAGGACTTTACTTTTATACGCCAGGTCGAGGAGCCGCAGTCCTCCGTATTGCCGGAAGGTTTTGTTTACATACCGGCGGATCTGGTACTCGATACGGTCGGGCGAATGTTTATTCTGGTTCGCAACAATTTAATGGGGCTTGTACAGATGGACTCCGCCGGTGAGTTCACCGGGTTTTTTGGCGCGCAGCAGGTTCACCGGAATACCTTTGACGTTATACGGGAATTCTTCATGACGGATGAACAGCGGGCGCGCATGATTCAAAACGTGCCGCGCCAATACAACAACATGGCGATTGACGATCTCAATTTTATCTGGCTCACCACCAACTCCGTTCCGAGGGATCAGCTTGTTACCGCTACGTTGCAACGATCCAGGGACTCAATCCTGATGCCCGTGCGCCGGATGAATATGAACGGCAATGACGTGCTGGTACGCAGTGGTGCGTTTCCGCCTACCGGTGATATAAGGATTGATAACGGGCCGCCCTCCGCTTTTATTGATATCGCGCTAAGGGACAATTTGTATACCGTGCTGGACAGGGAACGCAACAAAATATTTACCTATGACATGGCGGGGAATTTGCTCTATGCCTTTGGGGGCTCGGGCACGCAGACAGGGGTGTTTGCGCAGGTCTCCGCAATTGCCTACCGTGGCACTGACCTACTGGTACTGGATACCAGCACTGGCGCTATAACGGTCTTTGAACGTACCGCCTATGGCGCGCTTCTCGAGGGCGCACTGGAAGCCGAGCAGCGGCGCGATTTTGATGAGGCGTATATGTTGTGGGCGGCGGTGTTGCGGCAGAACAATAACTTCGACATGGCGTACACCGGTATAGCCCGCATGATGATGCGCCAGGGCAATTATGCCGAAGCCATGAAATCCTACCGGTTCGCAAGCGATGTGGTAGGTTATTCAAGGGCCTTTGCGGAATTGCGCCGGGAATGGATACGGAATTATTACTGGGTTGTACCCCTGGTTGGAATTCTGCTTATTTTCGGAATCGCAAGGTGGTTTAT
>JGI24698J34947_10001113_pt1 | contig 13873 bp, 11 predicted proteins | sample TergutMp193P3_FD_34947 | JGI IMG/M metagenome (IMG submission 34947)
AGAGCGGCGCGGGAAATGAAAGGACATCGCTTTTTATCAGGCAATGGATTTCGCAGACAGACGGCAAAATGTACCTGCTTGCGCATAACAGGTCGATGAACGACATACCCTTAAATATAAACCTTAAAAACGCAGACGGAAATCCGATAGGCGCTTATACGGCGAAACCAATCGGCCTTACCGAGCTTTCCAAGCCGGACGCGATATCTGGAACTGAAAACATAAACTTGGCTCTCGGCCCGGAAGAGATCGCGCTGTTTGAGATCGAGTACGATGGCGGTTTTTCCGGGCAGGGCGGACAACCGTAAATATGCAATGGTTATTAATCTAAGGAATAAAAGAAATGACAACTGTATGAAAAAGTATACACTATAAAAAATGTATGTTGACATAATTTATATATATATTGATAATAAATTTATGTGCATGATTTATAAAGGTGTTACTTATCATTATGCGTTTGAATTAAAAATTCCGGTAGATTATAGTAATTTTGACAAAATTTTAAATATTGTCATAAGTAATTATAGGGAAGATACCCAGGATTTTGCGGGATTGTGTTTGGAAAACGAACATAAAGTTATTTCAAAAGAAAAAATGATCTTTATGGCTTTTTTTGATATTATTAATCAAATAGTAGACGGTGTTATAGAGGGTAATAGAGCTTATATGAAAACGCAACCGGAACAATTACAATTTCCAGTTCCTCTTATGTTTGTTCAGGCCCCTGTTTTCCTGGAACAATTTGAGAAATGCAAAAAATCCAAAAAATCTTTGGATTGGTATGAAAAATTGAAAGATTTTTTTGAAAGACCCGAAACCATAACGGAAAAGGTTCTTAATGAAACGCCGGAAACAGTTTTATTTGATTGTCAGAATTTATCGTTTTTTTCAAATTTAATTCAGGCAAACGCATTGCCGGTAAAAAACGTCGGATTTTTCAGGATATAGGCGTTTCATGGGTGAACTGTTTTTATGCTATGCGGGTTTTGTTTATTATGTAATTAAATATGGCTATAAACTCAGTAAATATGGAAACCATATTCTTTGCTTATGGGATGATTTAGGGAAATTCCATTTTTTTTCCGTATATATTAGTGAAGCGTATGAGGATTGTGGGGTTGTGTATACAACTAATAGAGATTTGGAATTTATTTTTAAAAAAAATCCTGACTTACTAAATATATTGAAAACTATTTGTGTAAAACGATTTGTTGCAGGAATAAATAAAAGCTCTCATTGTTCAATAGATGTATCTGAAAGGAACAAATTCGAAACAATTATTGATGAAGAGATAATTCGCTGTTTTAAACGGCCAGTTTAATTAATATTACAGGCGGCATATGGGGGTTGGTTTATGGGTATGATTTATAAAGGAGTAGAGTATCATTACGCGTTTGAATTCAATATTCCGGCCGCTAATGGAGATGATGATAGACCGCCTTTCGACATAGTAATAAGCAATTTCAGGGAAAAATTTCAGGATTTTGCGGGATTGTGCCTTAATAACGAACTTAAAGTAATTTCAATTCAGCCAATAATATTTGCGGCTTTTTTTGATATTGTAAGTCAAATAGTAGATATTACTATACAGAGCGAAAAAGCGTATGCTAAAATATATAAAGAAAAAACCCTGACTCCGCTTATGAAAGTTGAAGATCCTGTCTTTCTTGGGCAGTTTAGTGAATGCAGGAAAAACAAGAAGTCACTGGACTGGTATGAGAAATTAAAAAAATATGTTGAAGGAGAAGAATTCATGCCGGAAAGCGTTCAAAAAGAAAAAACAAAAATAGATGTGTTTGATATCAATACTATATCATATTTTAACTATTTTATTTGCAAAGAAGCTTTGCCGGTTAAGGATGTTGGTTTTTTTAGGATAGGGGAGAGTCCTCAGTTTCATGGCTGATTTATATTTGGGTTACGCCGCTTTTGCTCACTACACAAAAGAGAATGGTTATGAATTAAGTAAACAGGGACAGGGTTTATTATCACTTTGGCTTATTAATGGGAAAATGCACGTTTTCCCGATATATACTGATGAAATGCAAAAAAATTGCGGATGTGTATATACAAATGATGAGGATTTAAAAACAGTATTTAACGAAAATACCGAATTTATTGCTTTATTGTTAAACGAGTGTGTTAGACCTAACTGGGGAATGACTAACAAAATGAAGAACGATCATTGTTCTATTAATAAGTCTTTATGGGGTAAACTTAATACAGTTATTTATAGCGGAGAAACAATTAAATGTAAAAGGTGAGCAGTGGTTTTTAAATAATTAAACAAGCCACATCATGTTCATGCCTCTCGTGCACTGATGGGGCTTTATATTGTATATATACTCACAAAGTGAGTATATATATTTTCTATGTAATAAATAAACCATCCACAAATAACCAAAATTGACCTATCCGTCCCTCTATTCTATAATAAAATTATGAAAAGACGTCTGCCCATAGGCATACAGGATTTCGCGAAAATCCGTGAAGGAAATTTTATCTATGTCGATAAGACCGCCCGGATTCATAGTCTGATAAGCAGCGGCGCAGGGGCTTTTTTCCTGTCACGTCCGCGGCGCTTCGGCAAATCTCTGTTATGTTCAACACTGGGGGCGGTTTTTGAAGGCAGGCGTGAGCTTTTCAACGGGCTTGCCATTGATTCCCTTGAGTGGGAATGGAAAAAACATCCGGTTATTACGCTTGATTTAAATCCGGGAAATTACCTTCAAGGAACTGTTATTTTAAATTCATCATTAACTAACGCGCTTAATAATATTGCCCGCAGTTACAGCATGGAATTACGCGGGCAATTTGCCTCGGAACAATTTTCAAATCTTATTTCCGATTTGCATGAACATTATAAAGAAAAAACTGTGGTTATAGTAGACGAATATGACAAACCTCTGCTAAGCACAATCGAAGATAGAGAACTGCATATTGCAATGAGAAATGAACTTAAAGGATTTTACAGCGTTCTTAAGTCTTCTGATAAAGATTTACAGTTTGTTTTTCTGACCGGAGTATCAAAATTTTCTCATGTAAGCATTTTTTCTGATTTAAACCATCTTGTAGACCTTACGCTTGATATTCGCTATGCCGATATATGCGGTATTACGCAGGAAGAGTTGGAAGAAAACTTCGAGCCGGAAATCAATGAGATATTAAAAGATACAGGTAATAGGCGTGATGAATATATGGAAAGATTGCGCCGGTTTTACAACGGTTACCGTTTTTCACGAAAACCGCTTTCAATGTACAATCCGTTCGGTTTGCTTAATCATTTTGACAAGGGCGGAGAATTCTTGCCTTACTGGTATGAAACAGGCACACCTACTTTTTTAATCAATTTGATTATCAAACAAAAGATAAATATTATTAATTTAAACAATATGCAGGTCGGGTATGAGGATTTCCAAAAATATGATGTAGAAAATATGAAAGCGCAGCCGTTGCTATACCAGAGCGGATATTTAACAATTAAAGATTATGACGAAGATATAAACCAATTTACGCTTGATTATCCGAACGAAGAAGTACGGTCCTGTTTTGCAAAATCGCTGTTGGAACAATATTTGCAGCCTTCCGATGAGTCATCTAATAACCTAAATACAAAACTTATACAGACCTTGTTCAAAGGCAATGTCGATGAAGCGATGAATACGTTGATATCGTTTTTAGCGTCAATACCCTATGAAATAATAAAGGAGAGGGAAAATTATTTCCAGACCGCGGTACATCTGATATTTACCATGCTCGGTCTTAACTGCCGTTCTGAAGTACGAACCGCATCTGGACGAATAGACACTCTGGTAGAGACGAAAAATTTTGTGTACTGCTTTGAGTTTAAACTGAACGGTACAGCATTGGAAGCGTTGGAACAGATAAATACAAAAGAATATCTTCTGCCCTGGGAAGGAAGCGGCAAGAAACTTTTCAAAATCGGCGTTAACTTTGATTATGATAAGCGTAATATCGGCGAATGGAAAACGTCGGAAAATTAAATAATATTATATCTGAAAAAACTTCTCCCTCTCTTCTTTCAATCTTCGCTATTTCTCCAATGTCGGCTGTTGACGGGCCGGGAACGCGCGTCGTCGTGTTCTTTCAGGGTTGCTCTGTAAATTGCGCGTGGTGCCACTCGCCGCACTCAAGACCTGCCTGTTCGCCGCTTCTCTTCCGTGAAAAGGACTGCTCAATGTGCGGGAGATGCGGGACTGTCTGTTTGCGGAATGTTCATCAGTTTAAAAACGGAAAGCATATTGTTCAAAGGGAAAACTGCCTTCTATGCGGAAAATGCGTCGAAGCGTGTCCCAACAGTTCTGCACATAGAGAAGGCGGCGTTTTATCGCTTCCTACAAAAACGATGTCGCCCCAATCGCTTATGGAAAAGGTTTTGCCCTACCTGTCACTGTGTGACGGCATTACGTTAAGCGGCGGAGAGGCGCTGCTGCAGGGGCAAACGCCTCATTTTTTAAAATTGTGTAATGAAAACGGCGTCCATATATGCGTTGAAACTTCCGGTCTTCTTGACAGCGGCCTCTACGAACAGGCGCTGCCCTATGTTGATGTGTGGCTGTTCGGGACTCGTGTTCTTACTGATAACAATTCGGTATTCCATACAGAAAAACTCATGGAAAACGCGCGGCTTTTAAAAAAATCGTCGAAAAAAATTATTCCCGTTATTCCTATGGTTCCTGATGTCATGGACAGAGAAGACGCGCTTTCGAGGATATTAATGCTTGTAAACGAAATTGAAACGGACGAAATACAGCTTAATCCATGGAACCTTTTTTACGATCTGTATTACGCTTTTTCAGGGATAAAATGCGCGTTTTTACGGCCTTCTGATGATAAAATTTCAATTTGCGAAACGGAAATACGTGACTTTTTTAAGAAAAAAGGGTATAAAATTACAGAAAGGGGATTTTAATATGAATTTTCCGGAAAAGATGAGCGTCCGTACAAAAAAACTCTTCGACGAATTAATCGAAAAAGCTCAAGGGGACAGATCCGGCGAATGGTTTACAAGAGAAATGTTCCCCAATCTCTTTTCCGTAAATTCCGAAGATTACGGGCTTGACGGTAAGCTTGAGGATAAGTCCGTAATTATCCGCCGCTCTGCCGCCGCAGACTTAATGCTCAAGGCTCTGACGGACGGCGAAAACTCAAAGAAAACCCGCACAGCGGAAATTTGCGACGGCGATCTTTTGCTTGGCATACTGCCCATGGGTTCCAACGGACTTGGAAATGTTTTCCCTCAATATCTGACCGACGACGAATTACGGGCAAGCTCGATAAGCGGCAGAAAAACAATGTCCATTTTTTCCCACAATTCGATGAATTACGAGAAACTTGTAAACTGCGGCTTAAAAAGCGTAATACAAAAGTGCGATGAAAAAATAAAAGAATTGACAGATAACAGAAAGGATTTTTATACCGCGGTAAAAATCGCCTGCGCGGCTGTAATTGAATACGCTCACAGGTTTTCCCGTATAGCGAAAGAAGCGTCACAAAATGAATCGCTTTCAGGCGGAAGGAGGGAAGAGCTTGTACAGATGGCCGCTGTCGCGTTGAAGGTTCCCGAATATCCCGCTAATACTTTTCATGAAGCTGTGCAGAGCATTGCTTTCTTTCACATCGCGCTGCATTCTTCCATGAACTTTGTTTCTCTTGGGCGTCTCGATAGGGTATTGAACAGGTACCTTGAAAAAGAGACGGATAAAGAGAGGGCGCTTGAAATAATGGAATGTTTTTTGATTAAGCTTGCCGGGCGTCTTAACCTGAGTTCCGATTATCTTTACGAGCAGGATCATATTGATTTTATTTCTTCTTTTGGAATGCACCCGTACTTTGAGGATCAGAAAGCCGGAGTGAATAACTTTTTACAAAACATAGTCATCGGCGGAAAGACTGAAGACGGACAGGACGCTGCAAATGAAGCTACCTACCTGATTCTGCAGGCTGTTGAAAACGTCAATCTGGCTACCCCCGGCGTATATGTCCGCCTGCATAAAAACTCACCGGAAGAATTGTACAGAAAAGTTGCGCGCTGCATAGAAAAAACAAAAAACAACCCCTCAATTATAAACGACGATGTTGTGATAGAAGCCGTATACCGCGCTCTTATTTACGAAGAGAGCGATGAAAATAAAAAAAGTGAGCTGCTAAAAATTGCGCGCGGCTTTTGCGTGGACGGCTGTTGGCAGCCTGTCCTTCACGGCAAATCCGACTGGATGTTTTCAATGTTAAACGCCATGAAGCCGCTGGAAACGGCGATGAATCGGGGAGCCTCTTTATCGCCTGATCATGGACTTTTCCGCGGGGAAAAGATCGCTCCATGCGCGCCGGAGCCTTCTTCTTTTGAAGAATTTATGGATACATATAAAACCCAGCTTGGATTTTTCGTTGACCAGTGCGCGCTTTCCCTGTTGCAATATTATTTAAAGGATGAATGCGCCTGCGTTTCTCCGCTTTTTTCCGCGTTTCTTGACGGTTGTATGGAAAACGGACGCGACAAATCCTGCGGGGGCGCCGAGTACAACCTTGCGGGTATTATTTATGCGGGGGTGCCGAATGTAATAAATAACATTCTTTGTATAAAAAAATGGGTATTTCCTGAAACAGGGGCGGGCAAATACACATTGAAAGAAACGGCGGACGCGTTCCGTTATAATTTTGATAATAAAGATCATTTTCAAAAATCCGTACAAAATTTGTATACATCAATACAAACGGATTTTGATACAAATACTCCTAAATTCGGTGAAGACAGCGCCGAGGTAAGTGATGTTACGCGTAAAGTGCTGGATATTTGTTATGGGGTGTTTTTAGACTCTGTAAAATTCACACAGAAAATTTTTAATGAAGACGAAAAAAAAGATTGTAAAAATAATGCCGCCCTTCGCGCTCTTGCGGGCTTGGGCAATTTATCAGAAGAAAACAGCAATATTCAAAAAATAAAGTTTACAGCGGGTCTGGGTACTTTTGAACAGTACGGCTGGCAGGGAAGGGGAATAGCCGCCTGCGCCGACAGGCAAAGAGGGGAGGCTCTTGCGCCTAATTTTTCACCCATACCGGGTACGCTTTACGGCGGAATAGCGGGACTGTTAGGCTCCTTTAAACATTTGGAACTTGAAAGGTTTTCAGGCGGTCTTATCACCGATATTTGCCTTGAGGAAGGCGGCGGATTAAATCAGGAAGTTATTTTAAGAATACTTAAAAAAGCGGTTGATGACAGGGCGGCGATGATTACAATAACAATCGGCTCCGGGGAAATATACACGCAAATATATGAAAAAGTTCTTGAGGCCGGTAAAATGAAAAACAGGAAGGAAGCGAACAGGATGCTCGCTCCTTACGCCTGCGTAAATGTCCGCATAGGCGGCTGGCAGACGCCCTTTATCACGCTGCCGTTAAGCCACATGGAAAATTACATAAAAAGGCCGGCTAAACTTATTGGAGCGTAACCTTACCTGTTATTTATATATGTAAGGACTGTAAAAAGGCTTGTAATCACCGTAAGGGCGGTGGTAATAACAGGCGCGTATTGGTTGAAATAATACAGAAAGTGGTTTGTATTCGCTGTAATGGTTGTTTCAGGGGTGATTATATCCGTCTTGTTTATGCGTTTTCCGTTAAAATCCACGATTGTAATTGAATTATTTGTGTTGCGGTCAGGGATAAAACCGCCTGCGAGCCCTATGTAATATTCCCAGTCACGGTCGGGGATATACGGATAACGGCCGGGATTTACGACCGCGCCCGCTACGGATACAAAGTACTGCCTGAACGGAATTACAAGCACGTCGTTTTCCTGAATAAGAAGATCTCCCCTGTAGTTTGCGTCATATAAGGCCATGTTAAGATTGATAGGCAAACGCTGTTCGTCACGCATTATATATGAGTTTTGCGTATCGGAAACTTCTGAAAACCAGTTCTCGATTCTGCGAATCAACGAGTCGTATGTTTCTCCGCTGTTGAAACGTACTATCAGCCGGTTGGAAGCGGTAAGGCTCTCCTCTGTGCTTGTGGTATTTGTATTTATTACAGCTCCTTCTATAAATAAAACCGGCTGTAATTGCGTAATTTTTGGAATATTTATTATGTCATAATTTTCCAGAGCATAATTATCGGCAATATTATTTTCAGTTAAAAATATTTTATTTCCTGAAACTTCATTACTGTTTACAAGCCGCGTCAGTTCAAGCCTTGTTCTGTCAGCTTCAGCCGTAAAACCGCTGCCGTAAAATTCTATCAGTTCTTTAATATTTTCGCCGTCCAGCAGCTGGTAAACTCCGGGCCGCTCTACTTCGCCTGTTATCATTACAGCCCTTTTCACCCGGTTAAAAGTGATCTCATCCCCCGGCCGCAAATACGGGTCCTGGCTTAAATCACCCAAACGCCGCGCTCTGAAAAGATCGTATGTCATTGTCTGCCCGTTTGACGACTTTACGGTAATGTCGCGTAATGATGCATAATTGGTTAATAAATTACTTGAATTATTGGCATGAATTTGAGACCAATTCAGATTCTGACCCTGACTCTGAGCTTGATTCAGAGCCTGATTTTGGATTTGGTTCTGATTCTGACCTTGAATATAACCTTGATTTTGACCTTGAATCTGAATTTGATTTTGATCCTGATTCTGGACTTGAGAATTACTATTTACCTCAGACAACAATACAAGGGATGACAAACGGCTTAAAGCCCATGCGTATATTTCTCCCGCTGAAATTACCTCTCCCTTAACAAGAACTCTGAAAGTTGCCGGCTGAGTTAATATTAACTGAACGCCGCTCATAGGGTAATTGTTGGAAACGATTGTTTCAATTTCGTTTCTTAATTGCAGAAAAGTTTTTCCGGCCCCATTGACAATCCCCATGTTGGAAACACGAATACGGTAAGAAGCGTCAACATTAATTATATATGAAATCTGGTTTGTACCTGCCGTGTAAGCAAGCGTGTATATATCGCCCTGTGTTACGCGATAATCAACGCTGGAACGGGCCAGCATAACATTTTGCGCCGCAGAAGAATTAACAGATGACGCCTGTAAAACACTCTGAAGCTGTGAATTTGCGTCTGTTCTATTCTGATTAAGCTGGGAAAATACGGGAAGCCCGATAAATAACATCAGTATAAAAAAAAGCAGTTTATTTTTCATTCGTGCCCCTTAATTTTTCCATAGCCTGCGGATCATTTTTTATATTGGAGACGGCGTTTAAAAAAAAGGCAAGAAAAACCGAAAGAAAACCCGCCGCGAATGTTACAATGACGCAGATTAAACCCCGGCTCGGCCCTGATTTTTTATCTGGAACCTCAGCTTGTTCAAGTACCTGAAAAATCGGGCTTTCACTGGCAATTTTTATCCTGTTAAGTTCATGCTGAACCTTTAGCTGAGTGTATATTTGTTTCTGGGCTTCCAATTCCAGCATAAGCCGGTTCATCTCTATGGTTATCGCGGGAAAGCTGTTATAGGAGGTGCCGAAAGCTACGGAACGTTCAAGCCTTCTGCTTTCTTCTTCAATCTTGAGAATCTCGTTATAAGTATTGGCTATATTTAATTCAAGGTTTTCTTTTTCGATCCGGTTTTTATCAAGACCAAGTTCCTCGAAGCGTTTTTCAAGGTATGCTACGCTGAAATTGACGACGTCCCTTGCAAATTCAGGGTCGATGTCGGTAAATTTGACGCTTAAGGTACCGCTTGTGCTGTTCAATTCGGCTTTTAGTATTTTTTTTAACTCTTTGCGGCTTTCCGCTCTGGGATATTTTTCTATTTTCAGCCTTTTAATCATGTCGAACTCGTCTGTAACCGCGTCAAGAAATGAATTTGTCTCAACAAGAAAAATTGCAAGCTGACTGTAATTTGTTTCTGCCGGCATAGATAAACCGGCGAGGGATGCAAGGCTTCCCATGTCGCCTAACATTGATGATAGTCCTCCGGAAGATGATTTATTGTCAATAAGCAATATCGCTTCGGGAGTGTATACATTGGGAAGAAAAGAATCTTCCGGCGGCAGGGACATAGAGATAATGGAAAGAAGCACAATTCCTATGGCGGCCGCGGCAGTAATAAAAATTATCATTTTTTTCCGGCGCCACAATACGGCAAACAGATCAATTAGGCTGATTTCATCCTTGGAATCGGTTTTTTCAATTTCGCTGTTCATAAACCTCACTCATACTATGTTTCCGTACTATTAATATAACTTATTTTTCTCATAATGTCTATTGAGCGTCTCTTGCGCCCTCCAATTCCGCCGCGACAGCCTCCCATTCGCGGGTTTTTTTTTCGGAAGCGGCGGAGTTTTCGTCGATTTTTCGCTTTACCTCCCTTGCTTTCTCCCCGTTTGAGTACACTAAAGGCCGCGCAAGTTCCGCTTCAAGCAGTTTTTTTTCGCTTTCAAGCGTTTCAAGCTCTTTTAATACCTCTTCTTCCCGCTTTTGCAGCCTGCGGACAAGGGTCTGCCTCTGTTTATCCATAGTCCGCTTTTCAAGAGAACTTTTCGGCGTAAGGGCCTCCGCGGCAGTTTCCGCCTTCCTCTCCTGTCCCTCACCGGATTTTTTTTCAAGGTAGTAGGCGTAATTGCCGTAGAAAAGCCGCGCCGCAGCGGGAGAAGCGCCCGTCCCCGGCGTCAGTTCAAGGGTTTTGGTGGAAAGCGCCTCCATGAACGAACGGTCGTGGGAGACAAAAATGATAGTCCCTGAAAACTTGTCAAGGGCGTTAAGAAGGATATCTTTGGAATAAAGGTCGAGGTGGTTTGTCGGCTCGTCAAGGATGAGCAGGTTCATGGGTTTCAGGAACATCTGTAAAAGGGCGAGGCGGCTTTTTTCTCCGCCCGAAAGCACCGAGACGCTCTTGTAAACATCGTCGCCCCTGAATAAAAAAGCGCCGAGCATGTCGCGTAATTTCGGTATCAGGGCTGTCGGCGCCTGTTCCTCCATAAATTCAATAATGGACAGAGATCCCTCCAGTGCCTCCGCCGCGTCCTGCGAAAAGTACCCAACTTTTACGCCTGAGCCGTACTTCACTTTACCTTCAAAGTCACTGTCAACACCCGCGATAATCCGCAGCAGGGTAGTCTTGCCCGCTCCGTTCGGACCGGCGGCAACGAGCCTCTCTCCCGCGTCAACGCACAGATCCAAACCGGAAAGCACGCGGCGCTGTCCGTAACTTTTTCCGACGCCTTCCAAAGTAAGGGCAATATTCGGCGAATGCGGCGGAGGCGGAAAATTTATGTTTATCCTTTTTAACGATTCGGGTATTTCAATACGCTCCATCTTTTCAAGGCGCTTGACAAGTTCCTGCGCGAAAGCGGCCTTTGCCGCCTTGTAACGGAAGCGGCGGATCAGCGCTTCAGTTTTGGCGATCTCTTCCTGCTGTTCCTCATATCGCTTTACAAGGGAGGCAAGTTCAATCTGACGCGTCTTTTCGTAGGCGCTGTAATTTCCGGCGTAGCGTTTCAGGTTTCCGCCAAAAAGCTCGTAAACTTCGTTTACGCACAGATCGAGAAAATACCTGTCGTGCGAAACAAGAAGATAGCCGCCTTTAAAATCATTGAGCCAGTCTTCAAGCCAGGTTCTTGCCTCTATGTCAAGGTAATTGGTCGGTTCGTCAAGAAGCAGGATATCCGGTTTTTCCAGAAGAACTTTCGCAAGCGCAATCCTCATCTGCCAGCCGCCTGAAAATTCGCCCGTATCGCGGTCAATGTCTCCATCGGAAAAACCAAGGCCGCGGAGAACTGTTGAAACAGCCGCATCACGCCTGTAGTAGCCTGTCCCTTCAATCTGTTCCTGCAGGTCATGGTGCTCTTCAATAAGAGTTTTGACGGAAGCATGATCTTCTTTTGCCTTCGCCAGGGCTTCTCCCTTTTTTTCAAGTTCATCCAGCAGAACATGAACAAAGGCGAAGGCTGTTTCCGCCTCTTCGCGTAACGTTTTTCCCGAGTGTACAATTCCCGACTGCGGAAGGTATGAAATGCGCGTATCCTTCTGCACGGCGCGTTCTCCCCAGTCCGGTTTTACGGCGCCGTAAATTATTTTCATCAATGTTGATTTTCCGCAGCCGTTGGCTCCCGCAAGACAGGAGCGGGAACCCGCGGCAAGGCGCAGGGATACGTCTTTTAAAAGATCCCTCTCGCCGAAGGCAAGGGAAATGCGGGAGAATTGAACAAAGGCCATGAATTAGGGCTCTGAGTCCCTGTAAAAGTAGAGTACCATGGGAGAAGCCGATCTTCGCGTAACGGCCGCTTCTTCAATGCAATAGGCAGGCACAATTTCAAGACGCAGCCCCTGATTGTCGAGATTGTACATAAAAAACAGGGTGTTATTCTGCCTTATATCGATAAAACGCAATGTAAAAGCGCCGTTGTAACGTTCTTCCATAGAAGGGGAAAGGAAAAGGTCCATATAAACGCGCCCCTGACCCTTTGTTTCAGAGGATATAAACTCAGGAACAAGAAGATCGAAATCTGTCCATGTAATATTTCCGGCAGTTGTAAAAGTTATGGTTCCGTAATTTGTGCTGGTAAAAACAGGCCCCTGATTGAAAATCATCATAAACTGTCCCTGCCGCCTTGTGTTTTCCTGCAAAATAATATCGTCAATATCTGAAGAAAGAGCGACAAACAAAAGCGTTTTGCTTCCGCCTGAGCTTTCAATATACTGCACGGCCAGTACGTTGTTTCTGCGCAGGCTCATGTTTAAACTGGTGCCTTCAAAACGCCATGCGCGTTCTCCATCGGGATAGATTCCGTCGTATACAAATTCCCTTTCAATATCAGGCATTATAATTCTCGCGATGCCTGTGTCCTGTCCGGGATCAAAGCGGTAATTTTTTCCAAACTCTTCGACATTTATCTGCTTTGAATTAACCATATCCAGATAAAGCTCTGGCGACCAAGTTCTTGACAGAACCATATCAAGATCAGGATCTGAAACAGCTTCCCTGCGCTCGGCAACCGCCTGGAGGGGCCCTTCGTAATGTTCAAATATCTTCAGTCTGTATGAAAAGCAGTAACCGGTAACGCCGTCCTGAGTCAGCACTATGTACCATTCTCCGGGCAGCGGATCTCCTGTGGTGCTTATGGGGGGATTACCGTCCGATATGTCTAAAATTTTTATTATCTCTCCAAGACGCATCCTGTAAACGCGCCTTGAGTTATTGTCCGGCCCGTCGCGGATTGGAAGCCCGTCCTGAAGATTTTCCGCGTAAAGGGCCGCGTATTGGGAAAATTCTTCCGCTCTTTTTTCGGCTTTTCGTTTGCTGCCGGAGAATTCAAGCCATGAAAGGGGCACTTCAATTTTAGCCGGATCGCCTATTTTTCTGTTTGGGTCAGGAACGCCGACTATCCACACCTGTTCAATATTTGAGCGGATATAAACAGGAAGAACAGTACCCGAAAAAACAGGCGGGTCCTCAATTGTCCATAGAAGAATCCCCCATCCCAGCTTTGAGCATGACGAGAGCGCCAAAAAGGCAGTGAGAATCAACAGGATCGAAAAGATTTTCTTTCTTTTTTTCATTAAAACAAACCGCAGAACACACAGAGTTACACAGGGCATAATCATACCACGCCTCCGTGTAACTCCGCGGTTAAAAAATTTTCAAAAAGTACTGAACTTACTCTACGACAGCGATAATGTCGGACATTTTAAGGATCAGGTGTTCTTCTCCGTCGATTTTCACCTGTGTTCCNGNGTATTTGTCGTACATTACTTTTTGGCCGNCNGATACCTTGATAACTTCCTTATCGTCTCCAACCGCNACAACCACTCCCGTTTGAGTTTTTTCCTGAGCTGTATCGGGAATAATGATCCCCCCGGCGGTTTTCGCCTCATTTTTTTCAAGTTTTACCATTACCCGGTC
>JGI24698J34947_10001114_pt1 | contig 13864 bp, 14 predicted proteins | sample TergutMp193P3_FD_34947 | JGI IMG/M metagenome (IMG submission 34947)
GTCACCGAATGGCGGGACAACTACTGGGTCGCGGTAATGGATATGATGTGGCCCATATATATCGTCATTTATATGGTATTTCTTATTGTGGCCAGTTTTCTTATCATCAACACCGTGATGATGATTATCCATGAGCGTATCAAGGAAATCGGGATGATGGGCTGCCTCGGTATGACCCGCGCCGAGATTGTAACGGTGTTCTTTTTCGAGTCTCTTTTTCTGGCGGCTATTGGCGCTTTAGCCGGCGTGATCATCGGAGGGCTTATAACCGGCATCGGCGCCAATTACCCCATCCGCATGGGAGACCTGTATGGGAATACATTCAGCGAAATGCCCCTGAGCAGCGCGATTTTTTTCCAGTTCAGTTTCGTCAAGCTGTTAATGGCGTGGATCATTGGCGTTGTAGTGGCGTCGATTTTCACCCTGATCCCGTCGCTGAAAAGCGCGTTCGTGGAACCGGTGGAAGCGTTGAGAAGATAAAGAAAAAACCAGAGGAGGTTTTGTTATGCGTAAAAGTATTCTATTTGTTGCATTAATGCTAATCGTTGCAACTATCGTTTTCGCTCAGACGCCGGTGGCGGCGGAGCTGCTGCGCAAGGTTGATGAAAACGAGATTTACAGCACCATTGAGTACGACGGTGAAATGATCATCGAGTACCAGAACCGGCGTTACGTGAAAAACCTTAAAGGCTGGGCCAGGGGGAACACGGACAGCTTCATCGAGTTTAACAATCCCGAGGACAGGGGGACGAAGTACCTCAAGACGGGCGGCAGGCTTTACGTGTACTCCCCCGACACCGAAAAGGTGATGCTTATCTCAGGTCACATGCTCAAAGAGTCCATGATGGGCTCCGATATGTCCTATGAAGATACGCTTGATAACGCGAGCCTTTCTTCCCGTTATGATCCGGTTCTCGCAGGTTCGGAAACAATGAATGGCCGGCCGGCCTGGGTGCTTGAGCTTAACGCGAAGAGCCGCACCGAAAGCTACCCCAAGCGCAAGCTCTGGCTGGATCAGGAAACGGGTGACCTTCTCCACTACGAACTCTTCGCCCTTTCGGGAGCCAAACTCAAGGAATACAACATGCTCAAAGTGGAAACAATAGCCGGACGCCGCTTCCCCGTGGAGACGGAAATCATGGATCTGCTCAGAAGGGGAAGCAAGACCACCTTCATTATGCGCAATGTCGTACTGGACAGACCCATCGCCGACTCGGTTTTCAGCCAGCGTAACTTGCAAAGGTAATATTATTAGATTCTCGCACGGGAGCACAGAGGCACAAAGATCACGGAGGGAAAGAAGGAAGAAAATTTTAATTCCCCTTGTGTTCTCTGTGCTCTCCGTGTCTCTGTGAGAGGTTTTAAGAACAGGAGTTTTTCATGAAAAGACTAATTGTTTTTTGTACGCTTTCGGTTTTGATATTCAGTGGTGCTTTTCTATTCGCGCAAGACCTCTCGGGCGTTCTGGACAGCAGCGCTAACTACACCGCCGGGGCGGGGGACGCGCCTCAACACTCATTCGGCCTTGAGGAATACGCCAATCTCCGGCTCAGGGTGAGAACAGGGGACAGGGCGACTTTATACACGGCATTTAACCTCATTGCCATTTCCGGAAATTATCTCGAAAGCGCCGCTGTCCTGGGAGGGGCGAACCAAAGCCCCTTCTTCGCGTCCACCCCTCTTATTTACGGCCAGAACTACGCCGCGGGTCTGGAACTGGAGCGCCTTTACTTCAGAATAAACGGCGGGCTTTTTGATACGGAAGCGGGACTGCGCCGCATGGCATTTGGGTACGGGCAGGTCTGGGGTTCCTCGGATTTTCTCAATCCGCGCAACCCGCTTGCGCTTAACGCGAGGCCGCGCGGGGTCCTTGGCGCGGACTTCTCGTTTTACCCCTCGGATTCCCTCAAACTGACGCCTTTCATTGCCGCGCCGAAAAATCCTTTTGCGTCCGGCGGCGGTGGTTTTATCCCCGGCTTTTCCATGGATAATCACTGGGACAGGGCAAGTCTCCAGGCCCTCTACGCGTACGAAACGCCGTCCGGTGAGGCGGCGCCGGGAATTCACCGTTTCGGCCTTTCAGTCAAAGCCGACCTCGAACTGGGCCTCGTGGTCGACGCGCTCTACACCCTGAATCCGGACAGCGCCGAAGGTATTGAGGGCCTTTCAGCCGGGGCCGGTTTTGACTATACCCTTCTGGACGGCGATCTCTACGTCCTCGCCGAATACCTTTTTAACGGCCGCTCGTCGGCAAGCGCCCCCGTGTACGGCGGCAACTGGATTAACCACCACTACCTGTATGGCTCGGCTCTCTACCGCTTTAACGACTATTGCTGCGTAAACCTCGCGACGGTTTTCTGCTTTGACGACCTCTCATTCTCTCCCTTTGTGACGCTGGATTATGAGGTCTTCCAGGGCTTCTCGCTCAACCTGACGGCGCGTCTTCCTCTGGACCAGAAAACCCTTAACGGCGGCAAGGCGGGGGAGCTAGGACCGGTACCGCCCAGGCCGGACGGCAGCGCCGGAGAAGCGGGCGTGAAGTTCCTCATCAACGCCGGTGCGAGACTGCGGTTCTAACGCCCCGCGGGTTTTGCGGCGTGTTGCTCAAGCAAGGCGCCGCTTCAGCGCGGCATACTAGGAAAAATCTGTGAACTATGTTATAATTCCGGCTTATGTATAGTCTGGGTATCGCCTATCTCTTATGGCTTTTTTCGGGTTGCGGCGCTCTGGGATTCCACCGGTTCTACCTGGGGAAGATCCCCACGGGAGTTCTGTGGATGATTACAGGCGGCCTCGGCATGATAGGTTCAATCTACGATTTTTTCACCCTCCCCGGCCAGGTGCGTGAGGCGAATATGAGAAAGGCTCTCTATGACCGTACCATGAATCCGCAGTCGATTGCGGGCGGGGACTGGCGTTACGCGGGCGACGCCCAGGCCAGGGTAGTTAAAACCGGCGAAAAAGAGCCCCTTGAGCACGTGATCCTCAAGATCGCCAAGGAAAACAAAGGCATCATTACCGTAAGCGAGGTAGCTCTTAGCGCAAACATCACCATCGAGGAAGCGAAGAAATACCTCGAAGCCCTCGTGTCAAAAGGTTTTGCCGATCTCCGTGTCCGCAAGAGCGGCTCCCTTGTCTACGTTATTCCCGACATGCTCGATAATGACGAGCCGCTTGAGGATTTTTAAAGGAAAAGCCCGCACAGGGGCACAACGGGAACAAAACCACGGAGAGCACGGGAAAAAAATTTATAATCGATATTCCATCGGTATATACTTTATTCCATCTTTTTCCTGCATCTCATTGGTCTTAATAAAACCAAGCCTGGAATATATTTTTTCCGCGTAAATTGACGAATTTACCGTTATCGTTTTTATTCCGGAGTTATCATTTTTTATTTTTCGTACATAATATTTAAATAATTTTTTCCCTATACCCTTTTTATGAAATTCTTTTTTAACGAAAAATAATGAAATATGATCCCTGTTTTTTATTTCCATTATTCCGATTATTTCATCGCCATATTGTGCGGTAAAGAATTCGCTGTTTTTCCCATTAATTCTGGTCAAAATATTTTGAGGTTTTATATAATCCTTAAATGAATTATTCCCTTCCTCAGAATAGTCTTTTCCGACAAATTCGTCAAACAAATCGTTTATCATGTTTGACACATAATTTATTTCATCTGTCTCCAATTCATCTATTAATATGTTATTCACGTACACATGATCAAACCAATGTTCATAAGTATATTGCCCAAAATGCTTTCCGCCTGTTACTAAAGCCATATTTTCCTCCTTATTTTAAAACCACATCCGTTCTGCCGAAACCGCCAACCTCCGGGCGCGAGAAGTAATAATCCGCCACACGCGGGTCTTTTCTGAGGTAATCGTGAACGCCCTTGCTGAGTATGCCGTCGCCCTTCCCGTGGACGACAGCGAACTCGCGGAGACCGCCCAGCACCGCGGCGTCGATTTGCCGCGTCAGGGCGTCGAGCGCGTCGGGAAGGCGCATACCGAGGAGGCTCAATTCGAAAAAAGCTGGCGCGGACGGGGCAAGTTCCGCGGCCCAGGTAGTGTTTTTCGCCGTGTCTTTCGCGAGGGGAAGGGCGCCGGCAGCAACAGGCACGAGGTCTTTTTCGGCAAAACTCATTTTGAGTGAACCGATTTCGACTATCCACGAGGCAGGCGCGGAACTTGAGCCTTTCCTGTCCGGCCTCAGGACGCGGCCTCTGGCACGTGACTCTCCTGCCAGGACTTCCATTCCCGGCGCGAAGGCGGTTTCCTTAGCGGAGGCCGCGCCTTTCTCAACGCGCCCGCGATCTTCCGCCAGCGCGAGAGTTTCCCTTTCAAGCTCCGCGTCCTCGGCCAGAACCCGCTCCTCAAGGCCGGAGAGAAACTCTTTGACCTTCAGCGTTTTTTCCCGGCTGAGTTCCCCCTCTTTCACCTCACGCACGAGGTTCTCCAGGGTCTTCCTGCTTTCGCCTAACAGCGCCCTGAGGCTCCCGGCCTCCCCGGAACGGAGCTGCAGCTCCTTCTGTCTGAGGCGCAGCTCTTTGAGGTCGGCCTGGCGGCGCTCCTCAAGAAGCCGCCTTTCTTCCACCCTGCCGGCTTCAGCGGCAGCGTCGAGTTCGCGGTGCTTCTCCTTGAGCCCCGCGATCAGCGCGGAAACGTCGGAACGCTCCTCGTCCAGGTAACTCCTCGCGGCGCTCACGAGCGCCGCCGGGAAACCGTTCCTCGCGGCAATATCCACCGCGCGGCTTTCGCCGGGAATCCCCATGACAATCCTGAAAGTGGGCGAAAGGGTGCGGCTGTCAAATTCCATTGAGGCGTTCTCCACCCCTTCCCTCGTATAGCCGTAATTTTTGAGAATCCCGTGATGGGTGGTAACGATGAGATGCGTCTTCGCTTCGATAAAGTGATCGAGAATTGCCATCGCGATGGCGCTCCCCTCCTCCGGGTCTGTACCTGAGCCCAGTTCGTCAAGCAGGACGAGGGAGTGTGATGTGCTGCGCCCGATTATGCCGGCGATATTTGTCATGTGCCCCGAAAAAGTAGAGAGGGACTGGGAGAGCGACTGCTCATCGCCGATGTCGGCGTAGACGCCGTCAAACACGGGAAGGACGGTTCCCTCCGCCGCGGGCAGGGCGAGGCCGAACTGATTCATCATTGCCAGAAGTCCCAGGGTCTTGAGGGCAACGGTCTTGCCGCCGGTATTGGGCCCGGTGATTATCACCGTGCGAATTCCGCCTAACATGACAAGGTCCAGAGGTACAGCCTTGCTCCCCAGAAGGGGATGCCGCGCCTGTTTCAGGATGAGCTTACCGTCGAAATCAGCGAAGCCTGCCGGATCATCTGATACCGTCTCCTCTGATAACCCTGCCGGGTTATCTTGAGCGAAGACCCCTTTCCTCTCAAAGCCGTAACGGGCCCTGGCGCGTATGGTCTCAAGAAAAATTATGCCATGATGGAAAATTTCAAGGGTCTCCCGGCCGGCGGCGATACGGCCCGTGAGCTCCCTGAAGACCCGGCGTATCTCCGCCTCAAGCCTCCGGTTCTCAATGAGGAGTTCGTTGTTCTTTTCGATAACCTCTTCCGGCTCCACAAAAATCGTCTGTCCCGTTGATGAGACTTCGTGGACTATGCCCCTGATGCGGCCGCGAAAATTGGCCTTCACAGCCAGCACGAGGCGGCCGTCCCGCTGGGAAGGCAGATCCGACTGGAGCATGCGCCCGGTGTCCTCGTTTTTCGCATAACGGGAACCGGTGGATTCTATGTCTTTCTGTAAAGATCTGATACGTCTGCGTATGTCCCTGAACTCCGGAAGGTCGCGGATATTTCCCTCGCGATCCAGAACCTTAAACACCTCCGAGGCGATTTCAGCGCAGGAGGGAAGTTCCTTCGCAGCTTTGGACAAAAGCTCCTCACCCGGCGAACTGCCATACCCGCGTCCGCCGGCTTCAGGTGAGAATGGTTTCAAAAGCCATTGCCTTAAAGCCTCGGCCCTTTCGATAAAGATCCCGATGGCGTAAGCTTCATCCGTTTCAAGTACCGCTCCCTCAACCTCAAGTTTTGAAATGAGCGTTTTTATGCCGGGAAGGCTGTCACGTTTTTCCCCGCCCGAAGACGCCATCCTTTCAGCGACGGCGGACACCAGGAACTTGAGTTTGTTGGTTTCCTCCCTGTCCCGCCTGGGTTCCTCACCGAGTATAAAATTTCCGGCTTCCTCGCTCAGGGCCAGAGCGGCGACGGCCGCGCGAATTGCGTCAAACTCCAGTAATTTCAGGGTTTTTTCGTTCATCTAGTCATTGTCCGGATATTCAAGCTTTCCGGAAAGCTCTTTCCGTATCCTCAAAAAACTTTCATAACGATCTTCGTGGATCACGCCGGCGTGAACGGCTTCCATGATCTTGCAGCCCGGTTCGGTTTCATGTGAGCAGGAAAGGCCGTAACTGCACTTTCCCGCGAGTGGGGCGAATTCGCGCATATACAGCACAAGGTCATCCGGGCGAATACCGGCCGGCGCGAAGCGCCTGATCCCCGGCGTGTCGACAATCCGTGTTTGAGAATCAAACGCCAACGAAGTTGGCGAAGCTTCCAGCAAAACCCCCTGGGTGGTGGTATGGTTGCCCCGGTTAAATTTTTCATTGACGGCGCCGGTTTTTATTTCAAGGCCGGGTATAAGCGCCATGACAAGGCTCGACTTTCCCACACCTGATTGGCCAACCAGCACGGAAAATTTTCCCGAAATAAACCGTTTAAATTCATCAAGGCCCTCACCGGAGAGAACCGAAAGCCGGAAGACCGGAAAGCCTATACGCTCAAAATCCGAAAGCCTCTCTTCGGTATCGGGATCCTCTCCGTCCTGCGCAAGATCGTATTTGTTGCAGACTATAGCGGCGGGAATGCCTGCCGCGTCAGCCTGCAGCAGGGCCCTGTCCAGAAAACGGGGCCTGAAAGGCGGCGAAGAAACGCTTGCCACACAGACAACAAGATCAACGTTAGCCGCAAGAAGCTGGGGCGCCTGTCCTTTTTGGTTATATCTCGCGAATTCGTTACGCCTTTTCTCAACACCGGTTATCTGACCGTCCTCTGTCTCAACCACATCGCCCGGTGAAAGAGGATTATAGTAACCTTTCACATCCTTGAGTACCTTCCCCTTGATGCGGCATTCAATCTCATTTTTCTCACCTTCGACACGAACGGTAAAAATATTCCTGGAGCCGCGGATCACTAAGCCCTTAGCGGGCTTTTGGCCCTTAGCGGGTTTTCCGCCTTTAGCGGGCTTTTGGCTCTTGACGGTAGAGTCGTCCATATTATTTGAAGAGATCCTCAAACGCCGTTTTCGCCGAAGCCGCCGTGTTCATGGATTTTCTTTCGCCCGCCGTCGTTTTTCTGAAGAGGGGATTCAGGGAAAACCAGTCGCAAAAATTCGCCCTTTCGGGTTCTGACAGCTTTTCAGCCTGGCTTTCCGCGCAGCCGGAAGGTCGTAAATGGCGGCAGCTTTTACATGATCGGAGATCTTTCCCGCAGTCAGGGCATTTGAGGGATCTCCCCAGAGGCTCGGGATCGGTGACAGGTGAACCGCAATACCAACACATATCTCATCATACTATTAATAGCCTTACTACTCAATATGAGAAAAACCCTGTATACTTAACCTATGTTTACCTATAGCCTTTGCGCCGCCGGATGCGGCCGTCCGGCCATAACCGGCTCCACACTCTGCGCCAAACACTCCGCGGACGCGCCGGCCGATGCAAACAGACTGGGCGAATACATCATGAAAAACAGAACGGTAAGGGATATTTCCGCCCAGGGACTGCATTTTGAAGGGATGGATTTTTCCCACCGGCAATACTACGGCTGTAATTTTTCGGGCGCGGTTTTTTCCATGTGCCTTTTTACCGGCGCGGTTATGCGAATGTGTTTTTTTGACTTTGCTACACTCGAGGCCTGTGATTTCTCCACCGGAGATTTGCAGTTCCTTTCCCTGGCGGGAACCGTAATTCGTGATTGCACATTTGAAGGCTCCGAACTGGTAAACATCAATTTCGGGGGAAGCTCCATAAGCGATTCAACTTTTAACAAAACCAATCTTTATAACAGCCGTTTTATCGGGGCCAGCATTGACCATTCCGATTTTATTGACTGCAACCTCAAAAGAGCGAGTTTTATAAAAACCCAGCGTGAAGAGATTTCTTTCAAGTCCTCAAACACGGCCGAAGCGTTATTTGAAACGGAGGGGTCAAAATGAAACTCCATTTTCATTACTGCCCGCAGGGTTTCAGCAACTGTTATCTGCTGGGAACGGATCCTCCAACGGAAGATCCGGCGGCTCCACGGGAAACGTCTCCTCAGGAGGCGATTATCATAGATCCGGGAATGATGGATTCCAATCTGCTCAGTCTTATTGAAGAGAACCAGTTTTTACTCCGGGGCGTACTTATTACCCACGATCATCCGCACCATGTACGGGGCCTCACGACTATCTTCCGGATTTATAACACCGAAATTTACGCCATGAATCCGGTCATAGGAGAACACCACACTACCCTTGTTCGGGACGGAGATGAAATTAACATAGGTCCGTTCAGAACGGAAGTGTTTTCGATCCCGGGTCATTCCGCGGATTCACTGGTATTTAAAATCGAAAGGCTGCTTTTCACAGGCGACGCGTTGTCCGCCGGCCTTACGGGAGGTACATCAAGTTCATACGCCGCGGCAAATCAGATAAGCGCCCTGCGAAGGAAAATTTTCTCCCTGCCCGGAGACTATACAATTCTTCCCGGGCACGGTCCGCCTTCTTCCCTTGAAGCGGAGAGACGTTTCAATCTTGACATCAACTCATTTGAACAGCAGAGAATGCGCCGCCCGGCCTTCAGATTCGAATTTTAATTTTTCCAAACCCTTCCCGCCGCAAGACCCCAGCGCTGGTTTACATAGCGCGAGAACGCCTCTCCTTCCGCGGTGAATGCCGCCGCGATATCCGGCCAGTAAGGGTTTCCGCTGGAACTGACCGCCGCTTTTTCTGGAAGGGACGCCCTGCGCCAGGGAGAAGTGGCGATCATCCGGTTGGGCTGTTGTTCCCCAAAATACCAGGCGGCCTGCGACACGGACTGCTGAAGTATGTGAGCCATGAATTCGTTTACAAGAAGATATTGATCGCTCGTGTCGTAAGCCTGAAACTCGAAAAACGAAAGAAGGAATTTTTTCGCGGCGGCCGGAAATATTTCCCATCTTTGACGGGAAAAATTTCTGAAATCCTCGTCAATAAAAAAAATACCGTGAAAACCCTCATGTGCCATGAAGCGCGGGCGGAGGCTTCTGTCAGTTTTGTCCGATTCCCGTGAAAGGGAAATAATCGCCCCCCTGCCCGCGATAATTTCCGACGCGGAATTCCTCCTCAAAATACCGGCGTCAAGGAGTATTGTTTCAAGTTCCCGTTCCTCCCTGAGAAGAGGGAAATTGCTCTTCCGGGCGGCCTCAAAAAAATTGGCAAGATCAAGAGCCCTGTAATCATGGGCATTCCAGCCGTGAAGGGCGGCGATTTCAGCGTCAGGCGCAAGGCGCCCGCGGAAACCGGCCTTTTCTACAAAAAAGGCGAGGCGCTTGAAGAGACGATCCTGAACGTCGTAATCGGCGGTATCGAAAATGAGTATTTCGGGAAACGCGTCCCAACGGAAAACCTCGTAACGCCTGTCCCGCCACCTTTCTACCGGATAGGAAAGAACGACTCCGGGATCGGCCGTTATGGGCTCAAGGGCAAACGAACTGCCTGCCGCTCCCAGGAGAAACACGCCGAGCGGCATGAGGTTAAAAAAGCGAATTCTTTTCATAGAGACACTATTCCTTTCGCTATATGCTGCGCCAGGGAAAATTTACGTTCCTTGGTCATTTCAGAAGCTGAACTTATAAAACTTTCAAAACTGGCCTTGAAAGAATCGGGGAGTTCCTTGAGTTTCAGCACTTGGTTATTATAGGCCTTGTGGGAAGGTTCAAAACGCCTGTTGATGCAAAATAGCGCAAGACACGCGTTTTTGATGAAACCGGCCGAGGAGATAAGGTAGAAAAAATCGTCTCCCTGCATGAGGGCGGCGCCAAGATCGCTCAAGAAATGCTCCATTTTGGATTCATGGGCATTGCGCATGGTCTGCCAGAATTCGTCTCCCAGGCTGTCGAGCCTGCGGCGTATATCAACGATCCAGTCATTGCGGGAAAAAACAACCTCCCCCTGGGAAAGCCGGTAAAAACCATAAGTGCCTTTGTCTTTGATAAGCCACAGATGTTCAAGCCTGGTGTCGGCTATGGCGACCAGCTCTTCCATTCTTCTCACGGATTTATACTCAAGGTGTATGGGGATGTCTCCGATGAGGAAACGATCTTTGGTTCCTTTCGCCGAGGTCTCAAAAGCCTCGATGTCTTCACCGAAAAGCCGCTCCCGTTCATCATAGTCAGGAAGGGGATCCCGGTGATAAATATCCAGAATCAGCGCAAAATACGGATCCAGAGTATCAGGCATGGCGGCTTCATTGAGAGATATGCACTCAACTCCAGGCCAGACGGAAATAATCGAAGTAAAACGATCTACCAGCAGTTTGGTCTTATATTTCATTGCGTTCCCCTCGTCAACGATGATACACTAAATATAACACGGAAAGAATATTTTGGATACACAGCAAAGAAAAAAGGAAGTATATCACTTTATTATTATCGTCCCGCACAGGGATTCCCTAAAGTCGCTTGAGGAATATCGGGCGAAGCTTTTTGCCGCCGGTTTTCCGGGAGCCTGGTCGTTCCCCACGGCGGCGCTGCTGGCCTCCGTAACCAGGCCTTTCAGCAAGGACGAACTCAAAGAACTTGGCCGGAATATCCGCGAGATTACAAAAAAGACCGATGGGAAAATCATTTGCTCAGGGAACTTCGTTACTAAATTTACCACGGAAGAAAAAAGAAGAAGATCTTGCACAGAGGCACAGGAGCACGGAGACAAGAAAGAAGAAAACCTGCAAAGTTCCACGGAGGAAGAGGAACAGGAAGACTTTTCATTTTTCGGTGTTCCTCTCAATCTACTTTTGGAAGAAATGATATTACCAAAAACCGCAAGGGCAAAAATACTCGACATCTTTTCTCCGCCTATACTCTGCGCTGCCCTGCTTGCTTCCAAAGAGATGCCGCCCTCTGAAGAAGAGCCGGTCATTTCCTTCCGTGCGGCATCTCTCGCAAATTTAGCCATACGCCCGCTTGAAAGCGGAGCTAGCGGTTATTCCTTTGAATGGAAAATGGGTCCCTTGATTTGGCTCCCGAAATATAAAGGCGGTTAAAATGCTTATTTGCTGTATCTGCCGCATAAATACAGAAACTGTACCGCCCAAAAGGTGAGATCACATTCCAATGCGTTTTTCTTTTTGTAATCGCTTTCCAGCCTAACATCAACATGAGTACCAACGCCGAGCATCGCGATTTCAGTCAGCAGGCGGCGGAAAACAATCGTGTCGATAATGTCAGCTCTGAACGGCCTAAGCGGCCTCACCAGGGCAAAGGCAGGGGCGGCAAATTTTCTGTTTATGCGTATATACATATTGTTATCCGGCTTCATTATCGCGTTTATATGATTAAGAGAATCCGCAGGCATTTTTATTTTTTCCGGGCTGCGCCAACTCTGTGTATAAGCAAGCATGGCAAGGGTATATGAATCGGGATAATATTCATCCGCTTCGATATAAGGGTAATTATTTTTCTGTTTTGCGTTTGCATCGAGTTTTATTATATCGTTGAGTGATGATATCTCAAGAACCCGTCTGAATCCTTTTAATGAGATTTGTTAAAAATCTTTCGTTTCGGTGATGTCGTCGCCATAACCAAGCATTGCCTGCATGGTGTAGATCAACGCCATAAGGCAGTTACCGTTGTTCAATCCATTAAATCTGTTTTTAAAGCGTGGAATTTCTGGTGAAATATAGGAAAATTCTTTGCGCAGAATCTCCTCGTCCCGCATTACGGCAACGAAATTCGCGACAATCGGATGTGACTTTGGTATCGCGTAGTACGACAGCAGACGCGCCGCCGTTTCGCCGTCTTGCAACGGGGTTTCGTGGAGCTTTACCTCGCGTCAGTTATCCCAACTGTGCATACCGCTTCCGATATAGCCATCTGGCTTCACATAACTTTGCAGCAACTTAAATTGCGGTGTTTGATAAATCTCATTTAGCAAACGTTCCTCCCCGGTTGCGGTGATGCTTTACGGAATTTCTTTCTGTAACCGGTATTGAATAACCGGCCCGGCGTTTTCCAGCAAAAAGTTAATTGATTTCGACAAGTTCATAATGATACTCTTCGTTTTCCAGGTTTACTCTATCATCTTTTTTATCCTGCGTACATTGCCGGCGAGGTCGTCGTCAAGCGTTATTTTATATTGACAGAAGCTTTCATAAACCGGCAGCCGGCGCCGATAAAGCACTTCCAGGTCCACAGAGAGCGGGCGGCCGTCAGTCGCAAGCCTGTCAATAGGGCGCTCCAGGAAAATAACGACGCCGTTTTGCGCAAGCGCGTCGCGGTTTTCCTCAGCCAGGACGCTGCCACCACCGGTGGCGATCACCTGGTTTGTCCTCGCAGCCGCTTCCGCGATCACATCGCTCTCAAGTTCGCGAAAACGGGGCTCACCGTCTTCGCGTATAATGTCGGGGATCTTCCTGCCCGTCCGCGCCTCTATCAATTCGTCCGTGTCCACAAAATCCTTTTCATAAACTTTGGCGAGTTCCCTGCCTATTGTCGTTTTCCCGCAGCCGGGCATACCGGTGAGTATTATATTCGAAAAACGCCTTTCCGTTTTGTAAAATGCTTCCTCAATGCTCATGAGGTCTTCGCTCTCGTCAGTCTCAATGCCGAAAAAGAGATTATGCGCCCTCAGCGCCTGGGCGGTCAGCATGGAAAGTCCGTTCGCCGTGCGGATACCGGCTTTTTTCCCGTCAAGCAGGAGTTTTGTGCGCATGGGATTGTAAACAACGTCGATAACGGCAGAGAGTTCTGTAAAGTTATTCAATGAGAGCGGAGACTGCCCGTTATTTGGAAACATGCCCACAGGCGTCGTATTAACGAGCACGTCGCAGCCGGCGTGCTTTTTGATGTTTCCGTAATTGTTTTCACCATTCCTTGATACAACGACGATCTCCCTGGCCCCGCCGTCGCGCATAACGGCGGCTGCGGTTTTCGACGTGCCGCCGCTTCCCAGGATGACTGCTTTTTTCCCGTTAAACGAAATACCCGCCAGGAGAGCCATATAGGAAAAACCGAAATAATCGGTATTATGCCCGTACAGCGTTCCGTTTTTATTGACGATTGTATTGACGCTGCCGATCTTCCTCGCGTACTTGTCCGGAACGCAATATGGCATCACTGTTTCCTTATAGGGTATGGTGATATTGATCCCAAGAAAATCAGCGGCAGCCAGAAAATCTCCGACGCTGTCGGGTGGCAGCTCAAGCAGCTCATATTCATGGTTTCCGAAAAAACCGTGGATGAGCTTTGAGTAACTGTGCGACAGCGTCTTTCCGATCAGTCCATACTTCATAGTTCCGTATAACAACCCAGAAACATGAACTTGTTATTTCCGCCCTCAAGCTGGGAGAACAGATTGAAGACAGCCTCATCGTATACCGAAACTTCCAAATCAAAATAGAACATAAATTCAAAATCCTTGTCCGGCATGGGACGCGACTCCAGCTTTGTCAGGTTGATACCGAGGGCAGCAAACTTCGCTATAAGCTGGTACAGCGAGCCGGGACGGTGCGGCGTCGTTATCATCAGGCTGACCTTTCTCGCGCCCGGATATATTTCCAGCCGCTTGGATATGCAGATGAACCTTG
>JGI24698J34947_10001115_pt1 | contig 13862 bp, 12 predicted proteins | sample TergutMp193P3_FD_34947 | JGI IMG/M metagenome (IMG submission 34947)
GCATAACGTTTCTTAATAAAATTGCACAAATTCCTTAAATTTCCTATATAAAACGTACTTATCTTAATCCATCTATTCTGGCAATAAACGAAGAAAGTTTCGTTTTATGGACGTCTATTTTTGTATAGCGATGTTTCTCACATTGAGAGCAACGACTTTCTTGGTTGCCCAAATGACCATTCAATGCTGGTTGGACTAATCCAGAGCGGTACAACACTTTACAGTCTCAGATTAAGATGTTACATGGGACTGAACGTTAAGCGAAATGTTGATGGAATCAACTTGACATTTATGAAAATATATTGTACTGATATCTATATATTAAATTAAAAGGCATTTATGAAAAAATGTACTGTTGATATGATTGTAAATGTATCTCATGACATCGATGAGTTTGGTTTTCGCAGCGGGAATAGATATCAAATTATTGATAATGACACAGTGTACACAAAATACAATTCTAATATATCTTTCACTGACAATATCCCTGAGGAATTAATAAATATCGAATTTGAGAAAGAAGCGCAAATAGCATCTTTAGCGATGTCGCGGAATGAAAGAAATCCGGCGTATGGATGTCCTTTTCTGACTGTTGACTGGAAAAGTTTTAAGATTGAATCAATTGCGGCTACAACAGATAGTTATGCTGAACAAGGGATAATTTTTGAAGATCATATAAATATTAGCGAATATCTGGATATGAAATTGACAAGGCGCATAGAATTAAATGAAATCAGGGGGTTAATTAACCATAAACCAAATTACTCTTTTGATATAGAAATATTTTATCATGGATTGATGTCAAATAATGCTAAATCAAAATTTTTTAATTTTTTTATAATTATTGAACGTCTTGAACATTCTGAAGCGTACAAAAAAATATTTAATAATGATTTTCTTTTTTCAAAGGAAGAAAAAGATGAAATTAAATTATTTGCAGAACATTACGAAAAAAGAAAAAAAGGGGAAATTCTTGAAATTTTAAATCATACCAAATTATCCAGAACTGAAAAATTATTTCAATACTTGCAGAGTTTAAATCTGGAATGTATAAATACCGAAATAATCAGAATTGATGATATTAAAAAAATTATTGGACAACGAAACAAACTGTTTCATTCGTCGGAAGAATTCAACAACGACTTGGTGTATGAAAAATTATTTCCTCTGGTAAGAGAGTTGGTTATAAGACAGCTTATAAACAAAGACCAAGAATAATTAAATTTATATTACATTATAATATATCATCACAAAATCGTGTCAAGCGGGCTTTTGATGTTCAGGACATTGCGCTTGGCGACGTGGGTGTAGCGTTCGGTGGTGCGGATGCTGACGTGACCCAGCAGGGTTTGGATGTAGCGGATGTCTGTACCGCTTTCCAGAAGATGAGTGGCAAAGGTGTGGCGAAGGCCGTGGATTGTGATTTTTTTCGTTATTCCGGCGCGGCGGACGGCTTTGTCGAAAATGTTTTGGGCGGAGCGGATTGTTAGGTGACGAGAGGGAGGCTGCCCCGGAAAGAGCCATTTTTCAATCCCGTAAAAATCACAGTACTCCTCAATAAAACTGGCGGCCCTTTGTGAAAGAAGGGTACTGCGATCTTTTCGGCCTTTGCCGAGCCTGATGTAAATTACTTTGCGGGACAGATCGATGTGCTCCTTTTTTAAAGCGACTACTTCGCTTACGCGCAGGCCGGACGAGTACACCAGCATCAACAGCAAACGGTGTTTGGGATTTTTTTCCAAATCAAGAATCACGCGGATTTCCTCTTTTGAAAGTACCATCGGCAGGTATCCGTCATGACGCGGGCGGTGATGTTCGCTGATACTGTCATTCTTCAAAACATTTCTGAAAAAAAACTTTATCGCGCTGATGGCGAGATTAATCGAAGAAGCGGAATAGTTCCTGCTCTTTTCCATGATTGCAAGAAACTCTGTTAAATCATCTATTTGAATTTCTTCGGGGGGTTTTTGAAGAGTACGGCAAATCAGGCGGTTGTAATAAATATACGCGTTTTGAGTACGGGGACTGTACTTTCTGGAACGGAGGGCGGCCTCAAGTTTGTTCCGCCACTGTTCGGATAATTTTTCTGGCAGTGAGGGCGGAACGGGAAACATGAAGGATCGCTCCGTATCCGTTAGCTGTTTCGGGGAACTTGAATAACCGGAAGATTTTTCGTGGAGAAAAGAATTCTCCGTATCAAAACCGGCGCGGTTTTCATCAACCTTTTTGATCCGGGAAAGCTCTTCCTTCTTTTCCCAGGGATGTCCCAGAAAGCCAAAAACACGAAGGCGATCCGGAGAGTTTTCTTCCATTACGCGCACGCAGGGAATACCGGAAAAAATCCTGATCAAATTTTCGGCGCTTATGCCGGGCTTGAAAATAAATTCACTGCGGCCGGCATCCCACATACAGCCTTGAGACACGAGCAGTTTGAATAAACGCCTGTTACAGCCATGAACAAAAACACGCGCCTGCCGGGGACCCTCCGGTACGCTTCCCGCAGAGGGAGATTCGCAGAAAAGATAGACAACTTCCATCATTGCCCTCATCGTAAATTGATATGTGTCTTAAAAAAGGCAAATGTGTCAAAACTAACGAGGTAACCAACCGGATTACCTCACAAGTTTATTGTAGAATGAAATAACTGGAAAAGCAAGAGCAATTTACCAACGGCGCATTCCTCCCCTGCCCCCGTTGTAGGCCCTGCCGTCATCTCCTATGCTCGTAACGGCGCTGGTCAGCCGTACATCAATGCGTTTACTGCCGTTTATGAACAGCGAATATGTTTCGCCTGTTTTAAAAGACGGGGAGGTAAATCCCGAATATGAATATGCGGTTTTGCTTGTGTATTCAAGAAGCGTGTTTCCCCTTGAGTCCTTAACGGCGATAACACTGCCGGAGGGCTGTTGTCTGGTATATGACACAAATAAGACGGGCTGTGTTGAATTCTGCGAAGCGCTTAGCACACTGCCTGCGGTGATGAGCTCCCCTCCGGTAACAAGCAGATTTCCGTCAAAGTCAATCGCGCCTTCCATCATCTGAGAGGGACCGCTGATTTTGACAACACCGCCGTCAATGAAGACGTTGCCGTTAGCGTCTATGCCGTCGTGCGAGGCGTACAAATCGACCGTCCCTCCAGAGATACGGACGAATACATTGTTGTTTATCGATCTGCCCCAGCCCATCCTGTCTCCTGAAGAACTGCCGTCAGCGGCGTTTACTGCATCGTCTCTTGAGACGACGGAAATGTTTCCGCCTCTGATTGTTACTGAAAGACCTTCTATCCCTTCATAGCAAACCGGAATGTTGATCTCCCCGCCGGATATTATCACCGCGCCGTCCCCGTGAATCGCGTCGTCTCCTGTCCTGATAGACAATTTGCCCGAAGCGATGATAACATTGTCGTTTGAGTGCACGCCGTCGTCCTGCGCGTCTATCATTATATCCCCGCCTGTAATGTTTATCAATTTACCGGCTTTAATACCCTTCATGCTGATAGAATCTTCCGCCGTTTGCGGTATTGGGACTTGCCTGCCCCATCCTCTGCCGAAACTTTCAGCGCGTACGGGAGCGGAGGAACTGCCGCCGCCGGAAACAATTTCAAAAATACCGCCTGTGATTGTGAGGACGTTTTCGGCCTGTATTCCGTCGTTCTGCGCTTTTATGTTAAAAGAGCCGCCGGCTATGTTGATAAAGCCTTTTGTTTCGTCCGGGTTATTGGATTGAATTCCGTCTCCTCCCGCTTCAAGCGTAAGACGGCAGTCGGTTATCACAACCGCGTCGCGTCCGCGAATCGCGTCTCCTGCCGAAGTAACCGAGATGACTCCGCCCGTGATTGTAAGTGTATCCTGAGAGCGTATTCCGTGCCTGTTGTTTCCCGTAACGGCAAGAAGCCCGCTTCCTGTTATGCTTAAACTGTCCTGAATATAAATAGCGGAGTTTTCTTCATCAGAAGCAGAGCCGTCCGATACTGTGTTTTGCGTTCCCGCTTCGATAATGAGTACGACTTCTTTTGATTTCGGCGCGTAAATTGCGGGACCCGTCTCATTGTGAAGCGAAACTCCGTTCAGCACCAGACGCACCACATCGTTTTTCCCCGCGTTGACAAGAACCTGTCCGTTTTCAAGCATACCGGAAAGCAAATATGTACCCGCTTCCCTAATCGTGAGAGTCCTGCCCGCAAAGACCGCGCCGGAACCGCGAATATCGGCCGTAGTGTTGTAAAGCGTGATTACCGTCGCGTCGTTTTCACTCCATGAAGCGCTTATGTACTCTTGCGTGTATTCATATACAGAAAACGAATCCGTACTTTCCGACGGCTGTACTTTTGACATACACCCCAACAGCATGGCTAACATCAGTAACCTTGATAATCCCATTATACGCATTTTTATAACTCCTCCCCGTCGCGTTGTTCGCGGCTGATAAGTATATTCAGGTTTCCGTTCCGGCAGCGAAGCTCGTCTATCATCTCCTTTGGAACCGAAGATGATTTTAGCCGGACAAGATATGTAAGTTCATAGAGACTGCCCATATTGGTTGTTTTGACTTTTTCAAGATCGAAGCTCGCCGTGTATTTCTCGAAAACATCGTCGAACAGTCCGTCATAGTCCATATTTTCGGGAATGATAATTCTCATAACGCGGATGTTTGTCTCGCCGTGTCCGAAGCGGACAAATATCAACAACAGGCTTACGGCTGCGAACATTAAAAGGAAAATAAACGCGTAAAACAGGAAGCCCATCCCTGTAACGAGACCCAACGCCATAGCGAAGAACAAACTGCATATATCCCTCGCGTTTCCGGGAACGGAGCGGAACCTCACAAGGCTGAAAGCCCCCGCGACGGCTATGCCCGTGCCTATATTGCCGTTTACAGCCATGATGATAACCTGCACTGTAACGGGGAGCAGTACCAAAGTTAAAGCCATGCTCTTGCTGTACTTATTCCTGAACATGTACAGTATAGCCGCGGCAAAACCGTATATCAGGGAACACACGGTACACAGCAGGAAGCTGTTTAACGGCGGCATTTCGCTTGTTACATTGACATTAAAAAAATCAAACACTTAACTGTTCCCTCCTTTTAAATTCAGGCCGTTTCATAATGTAGCCGGTATAGCACTCACCGTACTTGGAAAAAGCCGTGGGGAATATTTTGTTCTCACAGAGCAGACGCGACATCCACAAAGGCATCCCGCCCGGGCTTTTTATCTCCATAACTATTTTATCACGCGGGAGAATTAAAGTCCCGTCTTCAGGGTTTAAGTAGTCAAGGCTCTCCAGCCGGAAGCGAATATCGCTGTCAAATGTAACGCGCAGTTCCCCGCAATCCGTACCGATGGCAGCCCTCATGTATACGATATAGATTTTTTCCAACACCTCGTTGTTTTTCAGGTAGAAGTTAAACTCCCGCAAAACCTGAGAGCTTTCCGCCGAGGCAACATCCCGTATCGAACGGTATGACAATTCCCTGAACGGGATTGCCCCCCTGCGTTTGTATACAATGCCCCTGTATTTTTTCTTCAGTTCAAGAAACACCTGGCTCTCTGTATCGGGAATATCGTAACAACGCAGGCGCATTTTTTCTTTATAGAACGGCTTTTCGGTAGAGGCGCGGATAACGTCCCAGTTTTCGGTATCGTAGTACAGGTTTTGTACCATATACTCGCCAAAGCAATCCGGCTCCATCCGCTGTGATATAACCTTCCGAAGCTCCGCGCATTGCTCTTGCGAGATAAGGTACTTTTCTTCGTATCGTTTAAAATTCTGCATAATGCCCCGCTTCCCTATCCCTAAAGTATACCGTTTCCATGTTAAAATATTAATAGATAATTATGTCAGAATTATGTCAATGAAGAATTTTTGTACGATGAAAAAAAAATATTTTCCGTGAGAGATTTTTCCCTCCCCTCACAATTTTAACACAATTTTGTGTCATAATATAAGTTATGAAGGAAGGGCGCACGGTTCTTGCCATAGACGACGAACCCAAAATACTTGATCTCGTAAAGTCGTATCTTGAAATGAACGGCTACACCGCACTTTGCGCCAAAAACTGCAAGGAAGGTATCGCCTGTTTTGAACAACACGAGGGGTCGCAGAATCCTGTCTCTCTTATTCTGCTTGATCTTATGCTTCCCGACGGCTCGGGCGAGGAGTTCTGCAAAAGAATACGCAAGTCGTCCGATGTGCCCATCATCATGGTTACCGCCAAAGTAGACGAGGCAAGTATTATCAGGGGCCTTAACATCGGCGCGGACGATTATGTACGCAAGCCCTTCAGCCCCAGAGAGCTTATGGCGAGGGTGGAAGCGGCTCTGAGGCGTTACGCTGAAACGGCTGTGAAGGGCGGCCTCCTTCTGTATGACGATCTTTCCATAGATACGGAGAAGCGTCTTGTAAGCCGTGCGGGAGAGGCGGTCAACCTGACGCGGGACGAGTACAATATCCTTGCACTGCTTATGTCCAGGCAGGCGAAGATTTTTACGCGGGAAGAAATTCTGGACGCGATCAAGGGGGACGATTTCGACGGTTTTGACAGGGTCATAGATACGCACATCAAAAAGCTCAGGGCCAAAATCGGCGACAACCCAAAAACGCCGAGGTACATTGCTACCGTCTACGGCATGGGATACCGGATCGGCGGGGGCGCAAGATGAAGAGACGTTTTTCAATCAGCCTGCAAAACCGCCTCTCCCTTACCTACGCCCTCTTTATAAGCCTTGCCCTGCTGGTGTTGATTTTCGTGATTAATTACTTTACACAGACGATGTTCGATTCCCTCGTTAAAGAAAACATCGCCTCAAGAAGCCGCGAGATTGTAAGGGCTATGGAAGAACAGTACCGCCCCGGAAGAAGGTATTTTGATATTGCTGCTGTTGAGGCAATGGGGGTGTTCTTTGCCCAGGAGGGTTACATCGTTACTCTTGAAGATGAGGAGGGAAACAAGGTATGGGACGGGCGTTCCAGCGATATGTCCCGGTATATGGATGTTATGCGAATTATAGGCAGCCGCATGGAAGAACATCGAAGGTTTGACGGAACCCCTATAGGGCGTTTCCCGGAAAGGAGGGGAACCCGCCCTGAGGAAACTCCCGGTTATATAGAACGTTTCCCCGTCAGGCAGGGAAACAGTCCGGTGGGAACGGTCAGCATAGAAACCTACGGCCCCATTTTTTACAGTGAAACCGAGTCGGCGTTTTTAACATCGCTTAACCGCTTTCTTTTTATGGCGGGTCTTGTGTTGATCATGCTCTCAATTGTAATTTCCGTACTGCTTTCACGCGCTATCGCAAAACCGATTCTGAAGGCGGGCGAAGCTGCAAGGCGTATAGCGCAGAGCCGAAAGCCCGCCCATTTCCGGCAGGTTCGGGAACGTCCTGTTATCAGGGTTGACGAAGGCTACCACACGAGGGAACTCGCGGAGCTTTCAAATTCCATCAACAGCTTGGCGGAAGAAATTGAAGAAGGGGAGCGACGGCAAAAACAGTTGACGAGCGATGTCGCACACGAACTGCGTACGCCTCTCTCCTGTTTGCAGGGAACTCTCGAAGCCATGATTGACGGGGTGTACATCGCGGACAGGGAACACCTTGAAAGCTGTCATGAAGAGATAATGCGCCTTTCCCGCCTTGTTGATGATCTCAATATTCTGACGGGTTTTGAATGGAACAATGCCGCGCTTAACAAAACTGAATTTGATCTCGGCGCACTGCTTGATGTTACGGTAGAACAATGGAGAGCCGCCGCCGCGCTAAAAGGCATCAGCATAAACACGGAGTTGATGGAAGCCCCTGTCCTTGCCGATTACGACCGGATGAAACAGGTGTTCATCAACCTGCTGTCCAACGCGGTCAAGTACACGGATCAGGGCGGCGTTACCGTTACAGTTAAACCCCGTGAAGGCGAAGCAGGCTGGCTAATAAAAATTGCCGACACCGGTATCGGCATACCGCAAGCCGACCTTCCCCACATCTTTGAACGCTTCTACCGTTCAGACAAATCCCGCAGCCGGAACACCGGAGGAGCGGGAATAGGCCTTTCCATAGCTGCCGCCATAATCGAAGCCCACGGCGGTTCCATAACTGCCGAAAGCAATCCTTCCTCCGGGACTGTGTTCCTTATTGAATTAAGCTAACGAATTAACTGCGCGGTTCCGTGAACGGCTACCATCTTAAATTCCTGAACCTGTCCGTACGATACCGGCTCGTGGTAATATTCGGATAGCTGTACCTTTGTACATTGGTAATCCGCAGGGCAGGACTGGGATGGGTTGAATATAACCCGCCCCTTTGAGAACCCTGAAGCTGTAATATTCTCAACATCTCAACCAACGCCCTCGGGTCGTATCCCGCTCTGGACAGGATAACCGTAGCCTCAAGATCCGCTTCAAATTCCTGGGCCTGTGAATACCCGCTCCTCAACATAATATCTATCGTTCTTGTTATAGAACTGCGAAACTCCGCCGTCTGCCTGGCCCTATCTGAAAGCCTCGCGGCAGCGTCTGCGGCACGGTCCGCAATGGCCGACATTTCGTTTTCAAATCTTGCTTCGTTGATAATGGTGATGCTGTGCCGTAACACGACATGGGCAATTTCATGGGCTATAATCGCGGCGAGCATATCTTCGGAAGTTACCGCCGACAGAAGCCTTCTCGTAATGAATATATGACCCGCCGGGCTTGCGAAAGCGTTAAATTCATCGCTGTCAAGAATCATCACATGATAGCCGTTATACGTGGGAGGATAATTGGAATTTATCACCAGCGTTTGACAGATACTGTTTAAATACTGAGTCGCTTCAGGGCTTGCGGTATACGGCCTGTAGACGGACAAAATATTGGCCGCTACAGCGCGTCCAAGATAGTAAGCGTCGATTATTGTGAAATCATCGTTCGTATCATTTGTATTGAGAAAATCAAAAAAAGAAGACTGCCCTTCAACATGAGCAGGCTGAATAAAAAGGCACGCGGTTATAAAGAGCAGGGCTGTTGACTTACGCATCTATTCCCCCGTAAAAAGACGGCCGTCGCTTATAAACCGAAACAAATCATCCTGGGGAACTTCAATCTGTTCCATTTGATCTACTATGGAGTAATCCAGCCCGCTGTTTCTGTATTCAAGTTCCATCTCGGGAGTAAACCCCTTTCCCGCAAGGGCAATCTCGACGGATGATACCGAAGAAGAGCTTGGCAGGACAACCCGCCGTGCGCTTAAATTTGAAGACGCCACCCATCCGGTTTGGTTTCCAACCTGAACCTGGCTCCATTTACCGTTGTCCCTGACAAGCGTTACCGCATCCCCGAACGAAAGCGTCCGCAGATCCCTCGCAAAAAACCCGGCGGAAGATTTTAATGCCGTGTTTTGCACTGCCACATAGCGCGTCTGGCCTGTCTGTGAAAAAGCCAAACCTGCGCACAGCGACATCACCAAAACAATCGCGAATTTTCTCATAATATCAATATATCGCTTTTTTGATAAATTTCAAGGATGAAAATACCCCATTAACCGGTATAATTTTACAGGTTTTTGATGGTTTCCAAATCGAGTCCGGTGATTTTCTGGACAAACTCAACAGATAAACCTTCAGTCAGGGCGTTCCGTGCAATTTCATAAGTTTTCTCTTCTTTGCCTTCCGCTCTGCCCTCACGGCGTGCGTGGTTAAGCTGGCTCAGTTTATCCAATTCAAACATTTCCCGCCTCCGTAAATAGTCGCGGATTTCCCAGTCCTGCGCAACAAGAAACGCCTGTTTTTCACTTGCCGTCTTTATGGCTATGTCCATATTTATCACCTCCTCTACCAGTTCCGATGGGCTACTCTTGTCAAACCAGACCAGCCACCGGTGAAGCGGATCATTCGCTATGTCCTTATCAGCCTGCTTCCTCCATTTTACCATATTGATAAAGTGTATTTCCAGTACAGAATCCAGCATCAATGTACGATCTTCATCTTCCCATATATGGAAACAGGTGTGTATCTTGTCCCTGGGCGGAAAATCGAAATCAACAATATTAATCGTTATCACCTGGTCCAGTTCCTGATAGTCCTCTCCTTCATTAATGCCGTTGGTATACACCTTGCCCCAATAAAACAGACTGCGCTGTGCCATGTTATATTCGTTGCTGAGCTGAACCTCAATGTTCACTTTTGTCCCATCTTCAAGGACAGCCAGAACGTCCAGGATACAGGACTTTCCGGTTATAATATCCTTAACAAAAGATTTGTTATCAAGGATATCAACGGATTTGATAGTTTCCATTCCAGAGCGCCCGAGGACAGCGTTCAGGAAACCGCACAGTTGTTTTTCGTCGCCTTTTTCACCCATGACCTTTAGGAAGAGAAAGTCATCGAGCGGGTTGAACCTTGGGGAAGGTTCAAAATTAATTGTTTCTTTCATAAAACCTCCACCCTATATACGGCGCGGGGATGTCAATTTGCATTAGTGAAGCGGAAAAATTTTTATAAAATACCGGATTTTGTTGTCCAGCTTACGCTATAATAAACCATGCGCGAGTCTGTCCCTCCCTACCTTGAACCGCTCAATCCCGAACAACGGCAGGCTGTCCTGCATACAGGAAAGCCGTTGCTGATACTGGCGGGCGCGGGTTCCGGCAAGACGCGTGTAATCACAACGAAGATCGCGTGGCTCATCAGGGAACAGGGCATGGACCCGCGCTCCATTCTGGCGGTGACATTTACCAACAAGGCGGCGAGAGAGATGGCGGAGCGGGCGCGGCTGATCGACGAGCGGGCGGGAGAAGCCATGCTGAGGACGTTCCACTCTTTTGGCGCGTGGTTCCTCAGGCGCAACGGCAAACTTGCAGACCTTGATTCGTCCTTCGTAATTTACGATGACGACGATGTCATTTCGCTTCTTTCCGGCATTATGGAAAACACGCCCAAGCCGGAAGTAAAACAGTGCGCGTACAATATTTCACGAGCGAAAGATTATTTTCTCTCCCCCGACGATCCGTTACTCGCAAAAATTGACAACAGAAAAAGATTCCGCGAAGTTTATAAACGCTATGAAGAGCGGATGTCAGAGATAGGCAATGTCGATTTTGGAGACCTGATCAAAAAACCTGTGGAGATACTCCGCACCCAGCCGGAAGTTGCGCGGCGTTTTCGTGAGCGGTTTAAAGTGATAATGGTGGACGAGTATCAGGACGCAAATGTGGCGCAGTTCCACCTGCTCAAAGAACTATGCGGGGAGGAAACTTACGTTTGCGTTGTCGGCGACGACGATCAGTCTATCTACCGTTTCAGGGGCGCGGAAGTAAAAAACATCCTTGAATTTCCAGAACGTTTTTCAGGCGCGGACATTATCCGCCTTGAACGGAATTACCGCTCCACGTCTCCCATTTTAAAAACGGCATCTTCTGTTGTTGACTGTAACCGCGGGCGTTTGGGAAAGACGCTTAGCGCGGAAAGGGGGACGGGTCCTCTGCCAGTTCTTTCGTACCTGTCAAATCAGGATGAGGAAGCAAGTTTCTGCGCGGAAAAAATTGAAAGCTCCGTTAAAAATGGAGAGGCGGCGTATTCTGATTGGGCCATCCTCTACCGCACCAACGCTCAATCTTTGGGGTTTGAAACTACATTTTTGAAAAATGGAATTCCCTACCGAGTTGTCGGCTCGCTGAAATTTTATGAAAGGGAAGAAATAAAAGACGCGCTTGCCCTTCTGTCGTTCCTTGTGAATCCGCGTGATGAGGTAAACTTCCGCAGGGTAGTGAACAAACCCGCAAGAGGAGTGGGGCCGGTAACGGTTGATAAAATTATCGAGGCTTCGTCGGATTGCGGAGGCGACTTGCTGGAAGCGGGGCGCGGATTGGAACTTTCTGCAAAAGCGCGTTCCGGCCTTGACGCTTTTTACAAAGTGATTGAAGACGGCAAGGCTCTGTTGGACAGCATAGTTTCAAGTAATATTGAAGATAATATTGCGGATAATGAAAAAGAACCCGCCGTCGGAGAGAAGGCCCCGTCCAAAAAAAAGAAAACGTCAAAAAAGAAAAACGGGATTGTATCAGGCGAGGGACTTTCGATCTGTGTTACTCAGCTTGTAAGGGATTCAGGGATTGCCGAGTATCACGAGACGCAGGATGAAGTTACGGGAAACTCCAGGGTCAGCAATTTGCAGGAACTTGTAAACGCGGCGAGTGAGTATCCGCAGAGCAGGGAAGGATTACTGGAGTTTCTTGAAGATATTGAATTGGATCGTTCCCTTGCAGACGACTCAGGCAAAACCGGCAATCCTCAAAATTCTGTGACGCTTATCACCTTTCACAACACCAAGGGGCTTGAGTTCAGGCGGGTCATAATGACGGGGATTGAGCAGGGCGTTTTTCCCAGAGAGGACAAAAAAGGCGAAGAGCTGGAAGAGGAACGCAGGCTCTTCTATGTAGGAGCCACGCGGGCAATGGACGAGTTGTATTTAACAACCTGCGCCGAACGGCGGATGTACGGAAGGACCATGCCGTCCCAGCCGTCGGTGTTCTTGCAGGAAGTTGACAAAAGCTGTCTGCAAATTAAAAAACGCTCCGGCGGATTTGCCGGAAGCGGGCGAAGTTTCAATCCCTACAATTTTAACAATTCATACAGCGGTTCAAGTACTGCCGTTTCCAAAAATTCTTCTGGAAGTTCTATAAACAGCGAAGTTGAAAAACGCGCCGGATGGAAGCGTGGGGAGCGCGTCTTCCACGACGATTACGGTTACGGGGAAATAATGGAAGTGAGGGACAGCGATGACGGGCCGATTGTGCGCGTCCGTTTTGAAACGGGAAAGGAAACGCGCTTTTTAAGCGAGTATCAGGGCAGAGCCTACGAAAAAATAAAGGGCGATTACTGAATGACTCCTGTTAAGATGCGGGGAGAATTTTCCCTCTTGAGTACAGTGCCGAACGTTCTCCGTGCGCGGGGTTTCCGTCTTTACACACAGGATGGACGGCGGTTAATCGATCTCTGGCAAAACGGCGGCGCGGCAGTGTTGGGTCATACCCCGCCAAATCTTCTGCGTGAACTTAAAAACGCCGCAAGCCGAGGACTGTACGCGCCCCTGCCCCACTTTATGGAAGCGCGTTTCATCAAAGCCCTGTCGCGACTTTTACCGGGGCGCTATTTCCGCATCTTCGCCGCCCCGTACGCGCACCTTCCATCGCTGTATAAAATCGGCACTGCCGGTTTGTGGCGTCCCTTTACCGACCCCGCCTCCCCATTCGCTGTAAGTGAAGATGAGAAAAGACCCACGTTCCTTATCCCCGTTCTGCCGGGAATCCAGTACTGGGAGAACGGTTTACCGCTGGGCCTGTGCGTAGTTGCCGCCGAATGTGAAAGCCGTCTGTGCGAACTGCCCGTCGGCGACACTCTCTCTCCGGTTCTTCTCTCCGTTGCAACGCGGGGAGTATACGACATTCTCGCTTCACCTAACCGCGCAAAACCCGCCTTCCCCCTCATTGCCAAAGCCCTGCAAAAAAATCGATGGCGGAGAGAGGGCATCTATCTCTACCCAAAGGAAAGACCGGGAAACGACGAATGGGCATCTCTGTTCGGCCAATTTCTGGAAGCGGGTTTCCTGTTGCCGCCAAATCAAAATCAGCCACTCATCCTGCCGGGAGAGCTTTCCGCCGGAGAGGAAGCAAAACTCGCGGCTGTGCTGTGACAAACAAACGCAGAATGAAATTTGATCCGCTTTTGAGGCTTTTTTGCTTTTGCCATGATTTTACTCCTTGTCGCATAAGCGACTAGTTTATTTACAGCGATTTAGAATCGCTTGTTCACTAAAACTGCCTAATGGCACGGACATTCACACGCCGTTGAATGGCACTTGAAATATTTCGTGTAGTTTCTTCATTGCCAGTAGAGAAA
>JGI24698J34947_10001116_pt1 | contig 13860 bp, 6 predicted proteins | sample TergutMp193P3_FD_34947 | JGI IMG/M metagenome (IMG submission 34947)
TGCCAAACGCGGCTTACCTGCGCCCTTAAAAACAACAAGGGGCTGATCCCCGACCGTGAAAAAAGCCGCTTTCACACGCTTGGGCTGACAAAGCCGATTGCGCACCTTAACACAGTTATCCGCAATGACTTTATCATCGTTGACGGTATATGCGGCGACCCTGATTTTGAACTTGGAGGCCATCCCTTTTACAGAGGCTTGCTCTACGCCGCAAGGGACCCTGTGTTATGCGACGCCTGGGCCGTTTCTGTAATAGGCTGTTCTCTTAACGCTGTTCCCTACATCAGCCTTGCGGAAAAAATTGGAATTGGAAACGCGGATATTAAAAGCGCGAAAGTGCGGAAATTAAACGAGGACGGCCAGTCAAGCGCAGTTCCTGCAAGCGCAGTTCCTGCAAGCGCAGTCCCTGCGCACGCCGCCTCCGCGTCCGAAAGCAAGGTCGCGCAGTTCACGCCTTACATCCGCGAAGACAATGCGTGCAGCTCCTGTTATGCGTCACTGATCTTCGCCCTTTCCCGCATGGACAGATCCCGGCTTGAAAACCTGAAAGAAAAGATATGCGTAGGCCAGGGCTTTAAAGGCAAACATGGAAATCTCGGAATAGGGCAGTGCTGCTCCGGCTTCAGGCGGTTCTGTCCCGGCTGTCCTCCTTCCGGCGAAGAAGTTCTTGCCTTTGTGTCCTCCGCGCATCCGTAAGAGTCTCTTCCTTACAAAGACTTTCGCAGTTTTTCGAATAATTCGTCAATGTTAATTGGTTTGCCTATGTGGCCGTTCATCCCGGCGGCCAGACAGCGCTCGATGTCATCCTTAAAAACGTTAGCTGTCATGGCAATAATCGGAATATGCTTATGCGTATTTGGTTCCAATTTAGATTCAAAATCGCGAATGCGCCTTGTCGCTTCAAGGCCGTCCATCACGGGCATTTGCATATCCATGAGCACTGCGTCGTATTTTTCGGGAGAGGCTTCGATCAGGGAAACCGCCTCTTCTCCGTTTTCCGCGCAGTCCATGTTTAATCCGGTATGTTCCAAAAGAGACAAAAGAATTTCGCGGTTAATTTCGATGTCCTCAACTATTAAAAGCGTTTTGCCCGCAAACTCGTTATCATGCCTGCGGCTTTCATGATCGTCTGAAATTCCAAAACATTCGTTCAGGCAATCAATAACATTCGATGACAGAAACGGCTTTATCAAACATTTATCCGCGCCGGATTTCAGGGACGCTTCCCTGGCTTCCTCAAGCTCGGCGGAAGAAAATAAAATTACCTTGCCGCGTATCCCGTTTGATTTGATCCATTTTGTCAGCTCAAGACCGTCCATTCCGGGCATATGCCAGTCGATAAAATAGATGTCAAAACCGCCGCGCTCCCCTATGACGCGGCACGCCTCATTCCCGTCCTGTGAGATTTCACAATGGATGCCCAGCTGATCAAAAATACCGGCGAGGTATTGGCACGTAAACGATGAATTATCAACCGCAAGAACGCGCAAGTTTTCCCATTGAACGCCCGGAGAAAGATGTGAGCGCGGATCTTCCTCGCCATACGGAACTTTTAATGTAAAGATGAAACGCGACCCCTTGCCGATTTCCGACTCGATCCAAATGCGGCCGTTCATCATCTCGACTATCCTTTTGGATATGGCCAGTCCCAGCCCGGTTCCGCCGAATTCGCGGCTGATTCCGCTTTCCGCCTGCTCAAACGCGCCGAACAGTTTTTTCTGCTGTTCGGGAGAAATGCCTATTCCGTTGTCGGCCACTTCAATTCTTAATTCACACACTCCGTTTTCCTTGCCCAGAAGAGAAACGTTAAGTGATATACCGCCTTCCTGGGGAGTAAACTTTACCGCGTTTGACAGAAGATTGGTGATTACCTGCGACAGCCGCTGGTCGTCGCATACGAGCAGGCGCGGCATTTTTGCGTCAATGTTGACGGAAAATTTCTGCCGTTTTTCCGCCATGCGGAAGTTGATTACAGTGATCACTTTCTGGAGCATACGCTCAAAATTGAATTCGACAGGGGAGAGTTCAAGTTTATTCGCCTCGATTTTTGACATATCAAGGATATCGTTTATGACACCTAACAGATGCGCTGACGCGTCGTCTATTTTTTCAAGCGCGTAACTTTTTACCTCTATCTCGGATGATCTTTTCCCTATTGCCGTCATTCCGATAATCGCGTTAAGGGGCGTCCTGATTTCATGGCTCATTGTCGCCAGGAATATCCCTTTTGCCTCGGAGGCCGCAAGAACCGCTTCCGATTGCAGCTTAAGCAGCCTGCCGGCGCGGCGGTTTCTCGCAAAGAGAACGGCAACGAGGGTGAGCGCTGATAAAAACAAAACGGACGAACCTATAAGCCACGGACGCTGCGCTTCAACTACCTTGACGCGGTAATCGTAAGTTTTGCGTAACCAACGGCCTGAAATCGCCTTTGTATCGATCATGGAAAGCGCCTTGTCAATTATTGAACACAGAATTGTTTCATTCCTGTTTAAGCCGAAAGTAGATTCAAAAGTACGATCAAACGCGACATTGATCTTGAAACCTGGAAGCTCGCGGAAATTGGTAAAGGTGAGAAACTGGTGCTGGCTCGACATAACGAGGTCTATTTCGCCGCGATCAAGAGCGTCAAAGGCCGCGCTGGTGTTTTCATATTCAACAGCATATTCGTGATCAGGAAACCAGTTTCTGAATAAATAGGCGTGCGCGGTCCCTCTGGCCAGGCCTATCCTCGCATACAGTATCTCGCCGGTGTTGATATCGGGAAATTCAGTTTTTGAAAGAAGCGCGTAGAAATCGGTCATAAGATTGTAATCCGGCCAAAGGAAACGTCCCTTTCGCTCTTCGGAATAAATCAACTCGCTAATCATGGAAGCCTCTCCGTCTTCAAGCATCTTTAATAAGACGGACCAGTCCGTATACGGGTCATTGGCAATTTCAAAGCTAAGGCCCGTAAGCGCCTGTATTTCATCTAACACGTCAAAGGCGACTCCCTGCCAAAGATTTTCACGCGTATTGTAAAAACTGATAGGATAATTAACGTTTTCGGCGGCAAACGAAACGGCGGGATTTGCCTGTATATACTCCTTTTCCTCCCCGCTGAGCCGCAAAAACAGCTTGTGTTTTAAATACTCCCGGTGTCCCCGGTCGTAAAGGGATGTCAGATAACGCAGTCCGTCGTTTTGCAGCGCTTTTTGCACGACCGAGATAACGCTTTCAAGCCGGGGATTTTTGGCCGCCAGAGAGACAGGACTGTAAATCATGGGAAAAAAATCTTCGGAAGTTACCTCGCCGTAAGAATCAAAGGCCGCCTCAAGGACATTCTCCGTCAGGACGGCGTCGGCCATTCCGCTTTCCAGCAAATTGTAGGCCTCTTCATTGCCGCTGACAAAGAAAGCTTCAAAGGAAGTTTCCTCTGTGTCGAACGCGCCCGAAGAAATTACGCGGTTATATGTAATGGAACCGTCAAAAAAAACCAGGCGCGCGGGGCGGACAGAGGCAATTTCCGAAACGGGGGGGCTGTTTTTAAGCCGTATATATTTAATCGTGCGCTGCGCTATGGCTCCTGTCATGAAATAGCTCCCGCGCCTTTCATCGGCAGGCGACAGATCGCCTGAAAAATCAATTTCCCCCGATTCAAGGCCGGCAATCAAATCGCCCCACTCGTAAACAACAGGTATGAAAGGAATTCCGATGAACTCGGAAAGCCACGCGCAAAACAGGGCGGCATAACCCTTGACGGTATTGTCCTCAGCGTAGAACGCCTCGGTAGTAGGCGTTATTCCGTACACAAAGAAATCCCTTTGTTCCTTAAGCGCTTCGACGGCTTTTATTTCGCCGGCGGTTACGCCGGGAATGTCACGAAATGAGGAGTATTGAAACGTACCGTCGCCCTGTTTGCTGTCATTGCCGCAGGAAAGAAAAGCAGACAAAATGATTATCAGGGATAAAATAAATTTTATTTTTCGCATATCCTATACTCCAAGCTCCTTCTTCAATTCGGCAAGCGTGACGGCGGCAGCCTTAAAATCAAAATCCTCTATTTGCTTTATAAGGCGTTCGCTGCCCGCCGCCGCGCGAAGATTGTCAATATAATCAAAAATTTCGAGATTGCCTGTTTTAAGCAGCAGTTCCAGTTTGTTAAACAGCTCCGTTATTTTCCCGGGTTCCAGGGCGGATACTTCTTTTTCCTCCGCCCGCGCCGGCGGCTCTTGAGCCGAAGCATCCTCCAGAAGCGGCTGGAATTCTTCAAGTACTTTTTTTAACTCTGTTTCCAGCTCCTTCATCTGTTCCGCCGTTGCCAGATTTTTCCCGTCCTTCAGCATCTGTTCCACTTTAGCGGCTGCCTGCTGCAAATATCTTTTTCCTATCTGTCCCGCGTTCGATTTCAAGCTATGCGCCAGCCTGTTCGCAAGAATTATATCCCCCTCTTTCAGCGCTTTCTCTATCTCTTCATATTTTTCCTGATTCGCCCTTAAAAACATTAATTTCAGCTTCTTTTGGAATTCAATATCATTTTCTATCCGCGTATTTTTTTGCGGCGCATTATCCCTGTTTTCCCGCGTTACCGGCGTAAAATATTTTAAAAGACAGTGCCACAGTTCCTGCGACGTAAACGGCTTGCCTATGCAGTCATTCATGCCGCTTGTCCTGTAAATCTCCCAGTCGTTGGACATTATGTTAGCTGTCATGGCCACTATGGGAATACCGGTATCAAGTTCAATTATTTTCGCCGACGCTTCAAGACCGTCCATTACGGGCATATGTATATCCATGAAAACAAGGTCAAATTGCTTTTCGCCTTTTTCCATGCGGTTTTTTACCGTCTCCACGCCTATCCTGCCGTTTTCGGCCACTGTGGTTTTAAGTCCCACCCTCGCAAGATGTTCGCAGATTACCTGCTGATTCATCGCGTTATCTTCACATAACAAAATTTCCCCGTTAAAAACGGGTTTCTCAATTTCATTTAATACGGCTTTTTGTCCGGATGTTTCATAGTTGTCTCTATCGATTGTATCGAAGGTCAGATCAAAACTGAATTTGCTGCCGATACCGGGGGCGCTTTCCACCTCAAGCCTGCCTCCCATAAGCTCGACAAAATTTTTGGTTATGGCCAGCCCAAGCCCGGTTCCGCCGTACTCGCGCGTCGTGCCGGTTTCCGCCTGTACAAACGGATCGAATATTTTTTTTATCTGCTCCTCTGTCATTCCTATGCCTGAGTCTTTTACTTCAAAATGAAACGTGACGGTTTTATCGTCTTGTTTTTTTATTTCCGTAAGTCCCTTGACCGTTCCCGTATTCGTAAACTTTACGGCGTTGGAGAGGAGATTCACCAGTACCTGGCGGAGTCTTGTCGGATCGCCCAGGGGTCTTTTTTCTATGCTCGGCTCGGCGTAAAAATAAAGATTGATTCCCTTTTCGGCAGCCTTCGGCATAATCAGCGTCCGGCAGTTTTCGAATAACTCATGCATATCAAAGGGGATTTTTTCCAATTCCGTTTTTCCCGATTCGACTTTGGAAATATCAAGTATGTCGTTGATGATCTGCAAAAGCCAGTCCGCGTTTATCTGAATTTTAGCGAGATACTCCCTTGTTTTTTCAGATGCTTCGCCGTCCAGGGCCAGCTCCGAAAAACCGATGATGCTGTTCATCGGCGTTCGTATCTCATGGCTCATGTGTGCCAGGAAAGTACCCTTTGCACGGGAAGCGGCGAGAACGGCCTCCTGCGCTTTTTTATGAGCCGTAATATCCCTGCCTATGCCCAATAAGCCGATTGTTTTCCCGCCCTGAATCAGCGGCGTTCTAATCGATTCTATAAGCCTTTGTGAATCGTCGGGATATGTGACGAGCACCTCTACTTTTTCAATAGAGTTGTTGATAACTACGTTTGTATCCGTTTGATTGAGTTTTTCCACAATTTCCCTGTTCCTGGTGATTTCAGCATAGGTCTTGCCGATTATACGGGACTGCGGCAGCCCTACCATTTCTTCAAAACTCGGGTTGCAGCTTGTATAAATGCCGTTAATATTTTTGCTGAATAACATATCGGGTATTGAGTTATAAATGGTAGAAAGCATTGCGGTACGCAGTTCAAGCTGCCTGCCGTCGCGGCGGCTTCTTATAAAAAAAACGACGACAAGGGCGAACGCGGACAAAAACAAAACGGACGAAACAATAAACCACTGGCGCTGCGCGTCCGCCATTTTGATACGGTAATCGTAAGTTCTGCGCATCCATTGATCCATAATGCTTTTCGTATTGATCATTTTTTGCGTTTTATCAATGATAGAGCAGAGAACAGCCTCGTCCCTGTTTATTCCGAAATTTAAATCAATGGGCTGATCAAAGACGAGATTTGCCTTGTAGCCCGAAAGCTCCATATATTGAGTCAGATACAGAAGCCTTATTTGGCTTGCCATCACCATATCTATCTCGCCGCGCTGCAGAGCGTCAAAAGCGTCTTCCATGCTCTGGTACTCAACAGTACCGGGCTGGTTGGGGAACCATTTTCTGAAAATTTCGGTATAGGAGGTATTGTGCATCAGGCCTATCTTATAGTAAACAATATCCTCAATCTTGATATTCGAATAATCAGATTTGGAAATTAGCGCGTAATAATCCGTCATCTTTGACGGACCGGGCCACAGGAACAAATCCTCCTGATCCTTTGTCCGGATCAGCGCGGGAATAATGAGCGCTTCCCCGTCCAGCAGCATTTGATATACGGCGGGCCAGGGCGCGTATTCATCATTCACGCGCTCAAATCTCAATCCGGTGAGCAATGTTATTTCGTCAAACAAATCGAAAAAAATCCCCTTCCATTCTTTTTCGCGCTTGTCATAAAAACTGCCGGGGTAATTTTCCGGATCTACGCCGATAGGAACAACGCTGCGGCTGAGCAAATAGCCGCGCTCCTCGTCGGTAAACTGAGTTATCAGTTTATTTTTAAGATATTCGTGATACCCGGAGCTGTACAGTCTGCTTAAAAAATGGCGCGTATTGTAGTCCTTCAATGCTTTGCTGACAACAGATATTACAGGCTCGAGTTTTGGATTCTGCGTTGACATTGAAGCCGAGTTGAAAACCTGCGGTAAAAAGGTTCCCGCCGCCACATCGCCGAATTCGTCAAACGAAGCTTCAACAATGCCCATAACCATAAAAGCGTCCGCTCCGCCGTTCTTCATAAGATGATAGGCGGCGATAAAGTCTTCAACGAAAATAGTCTCGAAGTTATAATCAACGGCGTCTCTTACAGGATCAAGCACGGCGGAAGCGTTTAAAAACACGAGCCGCGGCGGACGCGACTGCGCAATCTCATAAATATTTGGCTGTCCGGCGATTTGAAAATATTTCAGCGAACGTTCGGCGATAGGGTCGGTCATAAAAAAGACCTGCCTGCGTTCTTCTGTCGCCATCAGATCGCCTGTAAAATCAATCTCCCCGCTGGAAAGCCCCGCGAACAAATCACCCCAGCTATAAAGAGACGGCTTAAATTTAATATCGAATAATTCGCTAAGCCATGCGCAAAACAACGCGGTATATCCCTTTATTTCCCCGCTAGTGCCCAGAGAATCCGTAAATGTTTCAGTTGTCAGCGACATTCCGTAAACAAAGGAATCGTATTCTTTTTGCAGGGCTTCAATCGCCGTTATTTCATTTGCCGTTACGCCGGGAATGCTCCGGAATGAGGTGTGGTAAAACATACTGTCAGTTTGTTCTCCGCCTGATTTGCCGCAGGACTGGAATAAAAAAAGCAGAAGTATTAAAACGGAGATTGAGCGAATAATTTGTTTAATTTTTCGCATAAAAATCCCCCTTTTGAAAGAAAACTACAGTATACCTTAATATTCTATCAAATTTTTCCTGTTTCACAAGGGGGAAATTTACACAACAGGCGATTTATGACAAAATAAAGCCGTGTTACTCACTATAGACATAGGAACGTCCAGTTTTAAATCGGCTCTTTGGGATTTTGACGGCAGCCGTCTGTCATTTGCCGCCATTCCGCTTTCGATCAGTTTGAACGACGGTTTAAAACACGAAGCCGGGTGCGCCCAATGGCTGCGCGCTTTTGAAAGCTGCTGCCAAAAACTGGGAGACCTTGCCGCCGTCGAAGCTGTAGTCATAAGCGGGAACGGCCCCAGCCTTGTGCCGGTTTTGGGAGAGCCGTCTGTCGGGGAAGAGGGACTTTCCCTGCCGGCGGAAAACGCGCGGCTGTGGCTTGACAGGAGGGCGGTGAAGTATCAGGAAGAAGCGGCGGAGGCGGCGGGCGGTTTTGTTGACGCGAGTTTCTTCCTTCCCAAAATTCTCAATATAAAAAACGATGAGAGCGAACTTTACCGCAGGACAAAATATTTTCTCGGCTGTCCCGAATACTTAAGCTGCGCGCTTACAGGAGAGGCCCGCACAGTTTTCCCCTCCGACGGATTTGACCGCTGGTTTTGGAACGGCGCTGTTCTTGAAAAACTTGGACTAGACTCCGATAAATTTCCCGCCTTTATCCGGCCCGGCGACTCCTACGGAACAATTCTTCCCTCAGCAGCGCGGCGTTTTGGCTTTTCAAAAAATGTTCCAGTGATCACGGGAGGGCCGGACTTTTTCTCCGCGATTTTGGGAGCCGGCGTTACGCAGCCCGGCCAGGCCTGCGACCGTACCGGCTCTTCCGAAGGAATAAATCTCTGCACGCGGAGCCGCGTAAACGACCAAAGGCTGATGTCCTACGGTCATCCTGTAAAACCCTACTGGAACCTTTCAGGCGTAATCAGCACCGCGGGCAAGGCGATTGAATGGTGTATCGATCTTTTTGGATTTAGCGGTTTTGACGATTTCATCGCTCTCGCGGGCCAAAGCGAAAGCGGCTCAGGCGGCCTTGTTTTTTTGCCCTACCTTGCCGGAGAGAGAGCGCCTGTTTGGGATCCTTCGCTGCGCGGTCTTTGGCGCGGCATAGGCCTGTCCTGCACAAGAGCCGAATTTGCCAATTCCGTTCTTGAAGGGACAGCTTTCGCGATTAGGGACGTAATCGGCGTAATGGAAGAAAGCGGCGAAAGGGCGGGGCAGTTGCGCGTAACGGGAAGACTGGCCGGATGCCCGCGTCTCAATCAGATAAAAGCCGACATAACGGGCAGGGAGATACTTGAGCCCGTTCATAAAGAGGCGGAACTTCTTGGCCTCGCCGCGATAGGAGCCTGTTTTCTGGGCAAATTTTCTTCTTTCGCCGAAGCCGCCGCCGCCATGTTCCGCGTTGAAAAACACTACAGCCCCAATCCTCAAAACGCCGCCCTGTATGACGAGCTTTTTTTTGAGTATAGAAAGTGCCGTAATTTATTGATTTGAGAAGATCTCGCACGGAGGACACGGAGGAAGAGGGGAGAGAGAATTTTGGAATCCTTAATTCCTTATATTTTCCAGTTAACAGAAAGCCTGGAGTTGTTCGAAGAATTTTCGAACGACAGCTTCGTGCCTTAGTTAACTCCGTGCCTCCGTGTGAGTTTATTGAGACATAATTGACATTTTTATAATTCATTCCAGTAACTTACCATATAAGAACGGATTGGTTTCTTATCCCAATTATAATTATTTCACTGTTTTTTTTGTAGAAAATTGATGTTGTTCCTGAATCCTCAATAGTACGAAGTATATTTCCATTTCTTGTGCTAACAACAAAAAATGAATTGGCTGTATTTGCAATAAATGAATCGCTGTTTGGACTAAAAAATAATGAATCAGTTGATACTAAACTTCTTTGAGTTACCATCGACCAGTTATTTTCTTTGTCCCAAAGCCTTATGATCTTGTCCGATGAACCGGATAGCAAATAACGCCCGTTTGAACTAAATGCTAACGCTCTTACGGCATTATCATTTGAATTTTGAAATCTGTGCAGTTGCCTGTTAGTTTTGCCGTTATATATTATTATCTCGCCGTTATAAAATCCACAGGCAATTATTTCATCGGTAGAAATTGCAATGCTTGTAAGTTCATAACTTCTTTTAAGCTGTTCCCATTCCCTTTCATTATTCCGTCTTTGCATATCATTCAGATTATCATTTATTGTACGTTCAGAAGGAGTACCCGAAGGGATGGACGGTGAATCAGGCGAATCAACAGAAGTGTAACGAGCAACAGGTAAATCAATATCTCCAACAGTTTGGCCCGCATTAAATCCAACTGACACAAGTTTTCTATTAGTCGTTTCAGTCTCTCTGGTTCTATTATCCTGCAGATATTCGGTAGTACCGGGCGCGTTAATTGCAATTGATGATCCGCTGCCTGATCTGGTTGTAGTTCTATCCGCAATGCCAAAAATTATGCGTCTCCCTTCAGGATAGTAGACAAATTTTTCAACTGTTCCCTCTGGTATACTCCTTATTTTAGGTTCTTCGATATTCAAAGGGTCATACATTATAATATTTCTATTATTATATATTATGATAATGCCGCCTTCTGTATATATAAGCGATGTGACAGGGTTACTGTTATTTGTTTCAATACGCCCGATTATTCCTCCATTATCAATATCCCACAAAGTTATTGTCCCGTTATTTGTTAGTGTTGCCAATTTATTTTCAGCCTGATAAAATGAGGCCGCAACAACCCTTTCATTGTGTTTTAGTATGAATTTTGCATCAGACGCTTTTAAGCTCGCGCAAGATGTTAATATAAATAGAATGGAAATGGTCAATAAGATGTACTTTTTCTTCATAATAGTTCTCCTCAATTAGTCTGTTTTTTTAAAAGCGCCAGTCACCTTTGGCGCTCCCCGTTTGTTAAGCACAGTAATTTTATTTCTTTATAAATCTGTAATCTGATGTTATATCACCAAGCAAAAGGTCTGCCCCGTCAAAAATGTAACTCGTTGTCGCAACTGCTGTTAAAGGAATACCATCTACCTCTAAATCAAAAATTAAATCAAACTCATATGGTTTATTGTCATCATATGATAAATCAGCTTGATATAATCTATAATCAGGCAATATCCGAATTAGATGATAATTGAAATCACAATAATAACTTAATCCCCATCCGCCTGGTAAAATATGCAAAATGTGTATTCTTTCTTCATTTCTCGATTCCCAATATCCAATTAAGGGATTATTTCCGGTTTCATTTATTAGACCATTATTTATTCTCCATAAACCGTTCATCCAGGTATTGCCGCTCTCGCTATTTATTCTTAGATTTGCGTAATAACGAGAATAATTTAAAGTGATAAATCCCCTTCCCTGCGATGCGGGTAAATTTAAAATAATTTGATTATCTTTTAGAGAAAATAATCCGTTTAAAACAACCTTTCCGGTTCGGGCAAACAAAATAAATGAATGGCCTTTAAAAAGCATAATGGTTTGACCATCCGGTAATTCCCATTGGCCGTCAACAGAAAATACATTGGTTAATTCTGCAGGTTCCTGCGGCAGCGGCCTATTGCTGGAACCGGATGAGCTTGTACATCCGGAAATAATAACCGCAAAACATACGGCAAAAGTAACTGTTCTCAAAATAGAAAATTTATACATAAAAACTCCTTTTTAACCTTCAAATTTCCCCCGCGCCGCATCCGGCGTACCCTCCCGCTCAGGCACGCCGGACGTTTTCGATGCCAGTCGCCGCGCTTGCGCTTGCGCTGCGTGCTTATTGTCTGTCGGCGGAAGTAAACACAATTCTGGCGTTAGCTGAAACCTGAGTATTCCATTTTATATACTCATTAAAGTTTGCGTCTACCAGCCTTATGTCATACCGGTTTACCTGATTTACCGGACGCGGTAATTGTAAGGAAACAGATTCACCAATGCCAAGTATCTGGTTGGAAGCCAGTCTGTCCGGTCCCCATGTATCGGAATCTGCTTCACTGATATTTACAAATAAAATCCTGCTCCCTGTATTATTAACTATAGTGATTGACGGACCGCTGTATGTAGTAGTGGTAGTAGTGGTAGTAGTTGTTACAGCATACGGTATATTATCAATTTCACCGTCAAGCCCTGCTAATAAGATATATTCTCCCGGAGAGCCGCCTGCCAGGCTTACAAGTACATAAACCGTTCCCGCGCGTACATCCGCTGAAGCCTGAGCATTTAACTGTCTGGGATAATCAATATCATCATTATAGGCAATAGGATGTTCCAGATTAGACGTTATAGAAGGATCATAAAAGAGATACAGCTCTGGATCGATGTTCCCCTCTGTCCGGACTGTCAGTCTTCCGGGTCTTGGAATATTAAGCGTATACCAGTCCCAATCCGCGCTGGAACTTAAAGAATATACTACTTTCTTCCCCATAGGATGAGGTACTGCCAAATCGGGAAAATCATTATATTCTCCTGAGGCTTCTATAAAATCATCCAGTTTCCACGTACCGTATTCCCTGATCCATTCGGTTCTGTACGGATAACCGTATACAAGCAAGCTGGCAGTGTAACCGCCCATGTTATTCTCTTCGATAGACAATAACTCCGGCTTCCCTCTTTGGGCGAGCGTGTTTCGGGATTTGCTGTATATCGGTATTTCTATTTGGCTATACGCGACAGCCCAGGCAATACCGGTAACCGGCCTTTCATCTACTTGCTGATGTAGCTCCTGTATGTCCCTAACTATACTGTTCTCGGGTATGGCGTTTGCGGCCCTTGAAGGATCCGCGTTGATCATTGTACTGGACAGGAATGAGGAAAGTTCCCTAAAAACATATTCGCTTGTCGTAGATCTTTCAAGCAGTTCCATAAATGTACTTATTCGATCTTCCAGAGAAACTGTCTGCCGAAAACTCCTTTGCAAAAAAGAGTTAACCCTTTCAGCCGGAATTGCCAAATTGGCATCCTGTAAATCCCTTAATAACATAGTATTTACGCCTACCATGCTGTACCCGACAGGAGAACGAGTATCCGCAACCAATAAAGGGCCGCCTGAATTTCCGGGATTAATTGCCGCGCCGTGCCGTATATATGTATTTCCGTCAAATTCCGCGCGGGGATTAACGACACTGCCGGAGGCAAAACTCCATGACGGTTTTTCAGGAAAACCCGGGTATCCGGCAGCGCTTACAGGATTGCCTGATCTTGGCTGTGCTGCGGAGATTGGTATTCCTCTTCTGAAAGGTTTTTGGCCTTCAGGAAACGCAAGAATAGCCAAATCTTCCTGTTCGTCAACGCTTAAAACTGACAGGTTTTTTATTACTCTTCTTACTCCGTTTTCATTTTCAAATGTAGCGGAAAGACGGTAGGCTCCTTCTATAACATGGTGGTTGGTTATTATATAATTGTTTCCGCTGGAATCAACATACACAAAACCGGAACCGAAACCGCCGCGCTTTTCATACTCAAGCATTAGAGCCTGAGTATCTTTGGATTCGTCTTGTATGTATTCACTTATCTTTGCATTAATATAACGTTCCATGTTGGGGTGAATATGCCTGTTCACGATACATACATAATCCTTAATATCGGTACTGTTGACAGCCGGGAACGACGGGTTGTTTGTGTCTGAATTCCCGTTGGCGTAAAGACTAACTGTTCCAAACTGTACAAACAGCAGAACTGCCAGCGCGAGAAACGCAGTATTGAAGCGTGTCCTTTTTTTACCTGTGATTTCTGTAGTTTTTTTCATTTCCTTCCTCTTTTTAAGCCTGACCGCTTATGAACGGTCAGACAATTTTAATCGAAGTCACCGCAACGCGGGACAGCAATAAACAACCCTAACGGGGCGTTTTTACCTGAATTTGAGGTGTTTTCTTTTCTGATTGGTAGAATTGCTCTATTTTTTGACCTGATGCCGCGGAAGTCTTTGCGCCTTTGCTTGAAAACTAATAATTTTATTGAGGCTGCGACGTTTTGATTTAACTTATCCACACCCTTACGGGCGAACTCAATTAAC
>JGI24698J34947_10001118_pt1 | contig 13854 bp, 14 predicted proteins | sample TergutMp193P3_FD_34947 | JGI IMG/M metagenome (IMG submission 34947)
CCCCATAATTTGTACAGTTCTGATTTGCCTGTAGATACGCTGCTTTGAAAACCTACAGCCGCCACGCCGCCGACTCCTTCTCCGTAAGAATTATAATTATTGTAATATCCGTTTGTTCCGTTCGTTCCCGCTATGCCGTCGCTTCCTTTGGCAATGCAAAAAGACACAGGTTTATCTATAAAAAACGAAAAACAAATTTCTTCTCCGTTTTGGCCCGGTATGCCGGCTATACTTGCGCCACTGTCATTATCATTTCTTCCGTTTCCTCCTTTGCCTCCCCCTCCTCCTTTGGCAATCATTTTAATTACCCCTTCAATCGCAAGAACAGAATTAATACCGCCGCCGCCGCCGCCGCCGCCGCCGCCGCCGCCGCCGCCGCCGCCGCCGCCGTTAGTGCCGTTAGTGCCGTTTCTATATGATAGAGGATAAAAATATTTTGTAGCATAGTTGTCGATATTTAAAAAAGTAGCCGGTGCGTCAAAATCATTAATCATTAAAGTCCCCGTTCCTCCCGTTCCTCCTGCTATATTATATCCTCTCCTAGATGATATGCCGCCGTTTCCTCCTTTGCCTCCCGTCCCCCCTCTTAATACGCACCTGTAAGCTCCGGGGAGCAAAATGCCCTGTTGAAAACGATTTATAGGAGCGTCTAATATAAGCGTCCCCCCGTTTGCGGGAATTACTGAATTGTTATGCTTTAACATCGCGTCAGCAGAATCAAGAATTACTTTGTCATACCATGACCCTTCAAAATAAAGCATTCTTGCAACCGCCCTCATTGATCCGCTAAACCAGCCGCCCTTCATCGGATCGTAATTAGGCTCCTGCACTAAATACTGAAAAATTATTGACGATGTTTGGGGGATTGCGTAAACAAAATAAACCATTCCGTCAATCAATCCTTCCTGCGGAGGAATGATTGTTTCCTCTGCGTCTACAAGATAAAAAGACGAATTGACCTCAAATCTTGATCCCTGCATGATATGGCTTTCATCGGAATTGTTTATGTCAGATAACATCAAACATAAAAATCCCCCGCCTTGAATGGTTGTTCTGTAAAGAAACTTCTGCCAGTCAAGAGTATTAGGATTGTTATCTTCCGGCTCCGCTATTAATAACGCCATTTATTTTGCCTCCTTCCAACCGCACTGCATATTCCAGTAAAAATTATTTTCTTCCCGTTTTACCGCTTCCCCGTAACTTTCCACGGTTGCGAAAAACGGTTCAAACTGTTCATGCGCTTCGGGATACGGGTCTATTACATGGGGAATAACAGTCTGCACCCCGTTTATGTAATCGTCAAATTTCTTTTTTTGATCGTTTTCTATTCTCATATAACTTGCGTTAAATGTTTTTAACGTTTCAACAGGCCCTCCCGTTACCTGCCCTGTAAACGTCCTGTCGCTTTCGTTTCTTAATATTAATCCGTTAACAGGCTGTATCACAAATCTAGGCAGTTCCCATTTCATTCCTGTAAATAAATAGCCGATTTTTATATTTTCGTTTCCTGAAAGATCAATAATAAAGCGCGTGATTTTTTTCTTTTCCGTGTTTATTATTGTCAAATAACCGCTGGTTTCAAAATCCGCTTCATGGATTAAAACGTCATGGTCATATAATTTAATCCGGCCCGATTGCGCGTTTGTGTTTCCTAAAATTATCGTGTCTATGTCAGTTGCATTATCGCATGACCCTGTTAACTCGATGTCTGTCGCGCTGAAATCCGCTTGGTATGATATGTAACGGTTGTATAAATCAGTAAGCAAAGAGTATGATTCCCTTTGCGGGGAGTTTAAGGAGAATGCTTCAACAGCGTTAACGGGATAAACGTTCATTTGACAATGCTCCCTTCTTTTATTAATCCGGCGCTCCTGTTGTTTATGTGCGTCACGGTATTTCTCGCCATTTCTTTGCCGTCTACATATAAGTGATTATGTATTACAATAGTTTGTTCGCCGCCGAGTTCATTTTTATCAACGGCGTTGAACAGATTTTTTTGCTGTCTTTTATTAAAAATTACTTCATCGCTGTTTACTCTTGCTAAAATATTATCGCCTCTGAAAGAATTGCCGGGAACAATGCCGCCTTCGGTAAATGCCTGCATTTTAGGTTTGTTAGCTGAAATGATGCCTACCTGCGCCGCTCCGGCCGCCGCAGACATCGCGACCAGCCCTAAATTGGCAGGAGGATAAGGCGGCGATCCGAGTGTTCCCGCGGTTGCCAGTGCCGCGCTTGTTATCGCCTGCAATAACTGTGACTGCCAGCTTGCCAACGCTGATTTATATTCTAATTCAGCTTTTTTACGCGCTGTTTCTTCGTCTAATGCTTCTTTGTTTTTTGCAAATTCGTCTTCAATCAGCCATCTTTCATGCGCGTCATGCGCCGCGTATATTCTTTGCTGGTCTCCGCTTTCTATCGCGAGTTCCAGTTCCCTTTGGTGCTGTTCTTCCGTTTGCGCTTCAATAAAGCCTTTCGCGTATAATTTAGCCTGTTTTTCTTTTTCAAGATATTCCAGTTGTATTTTATATAATTTGTTTAACGCGTTTATTTCCTCGTCTACCGATTTTTTAATAAATGCCCCGTGAAGGCTGGCAAAATTGCTGATAACGCTGTCTATAGCGGAACCGTATTCGCTAACTTTGTTTTTTAATTTGTTCCAGTATTCATTCGGGTCTTCTTCTTTGGTTGCATTCTTTAAATTGGTTATTTCATCAAACACTTTTCTTACCGCAATTCTTACGTCCTCTGTCGCGTTTTTGTAATCGTCTGAATTTTCTATAGCTTCCCACGCCCTCTTTCTTTCCAGTTCTATTAATTGTTCCTCTGTCGCCATTAATCTGTAAAACTCGTCCTGCAAATCTTTATACACGTTATTCATTGCAATATCGGCAAGCATATTTCTACGTTGCTGTTCTAACGCGATTGACTGGTTTAAAGCGGCTGTTGTCTTGTTTTCGGCTTCTCTTCTTAATTCCGCGGCCTGTGCCGATGTTAATCCCACTTCGTGAATTTGCTGTCCCAGCATTGTTAATTGGTTGGCTTCCTCCGTATAAGCGTTCATTACCTGCCGGTGGTATTCTTCGCTTGTTATTCGCCCGTTTGATTCAGCAACCCCTGCCGCTAAAATCGCCAGTCTTCTTCTTTCAGTTGCCGCTGTCACTGCGTCTTCTAACGGTTTTAATGCCAGTTTGTCGGCGGCTATTTTTCTTTCTATTTCAAGATTAATTTCCTCTATTCTTTGTCTTTCCTTTATAGCTTCCATATCTTGTAGGGCAATCCTGTATTCCTCTTCATGAATTCTAAGTTCTTCTTGTTTTTGTCTTATTTCTTGATTCGTTGATTCAATTAAATTCTTTACTAAATCTATATTAAATCGCAAATCTTCCGCACGGCGGCCGGTTGCCGTTTCTAATTCTTTTTCAGCGTCTAACATTTGCTGATGTATTTTGTTTCTTTCCATCTGCATTTCCGCAATATGACGGTATGTGGTGCTATATTGTTCAAGTATTCTTTCAGAATTATCAATCCTTGCCTGAACTGCGGCTTCGTTTTCTTTTTCCTTATCTAAATTACTTTCCGCATTTTGTATTTGTACTCTTATTTGTATTAGTCTTTCATCATTTGCCCCGTTAGCTATAAGTTCGTCTAATTCTTTTTTCAAATCCGTAATGCTTTTTGAATACTGGTTTATTTTAGCCTCGCTGTTTTTTGCGGCTTCTCCAATTCGTTTCTGCCTCATTTCAAATAACAGTGATTCTTTCCATGACAGTTTTATACCCGCTACAAAATTAGTAAATCCCGATGTCGTTCTGCCAACCTCCGCGTTTAATTCTTCCTGTACTTGTTTTAATCTTTCTGTCTTGCTTGATACACTACTTTGCGCGGACGCTACTCCCTGATAAACGCTTTCAACTTCGTTCAAAATTAACGCCTGCGCTTTTGCTATGTCCCCATGTTCAACTAACAAAGTAATTTGTTCTTTTAAATCGTCTTTAAACCTAAATCCCTGCCGTGTTAATGTGTTTAATCCTTCAGTCGGACTGTCTAACGCCTTGCCTAAAGTTTCGGCGGCTGACGCTAAATCCATGCCCATAACGGCGGCCATGTCAATTGCGGCTTTGCTTGTTCTTTTAAAATTATCACCGACTATATTTGTATAAGTTAAAATTCTTCCCTGCATTTTTGTAATATCGTTTGTCGCGTAACCTGTTGCCTTGCTTAAAGCGGCGGCCATTGAATTTAACTGCGCGGAAGATGTCCATGCGGAAGCCCCTGTAGTTTGTATAATCGCGTTTAATGTTGTTAGTTCTTTTTGCTGTCTGAAATAAGCGTCCGCGGTTTTATTTAAGTAATCGCTTATTCCGCCGACTAATTTTGCAACTGCCCCCGCGATCATCGTTACTGCGCCGATAATGGGCAGTGCTTTAAATGCGTTACTGATACCGTTTGCCATTTTAGCAAACTGGTTTACGGAACTATTGCTTAATTTTGTTATAGATTTTCCTATTTCTTCTCCTGTTTTAGAAAAGCTATTAGTAGTTAAAGTATTGGTTTTTTTAGTTTGATCTTCTATGCCTCTTATCGCGTTATTGGCTTTATTCACATCGGCTGTCAAGCTGTCAAGTTTTGCTCTTAATTCAACAGAGATAGTCCCTGCGCTTTCATTAGCCATTTTAGTTCCCCTCCACTAAAATGTAAAACTATCTTATTTTAAAAGACAGTTTTTATTAAACATAAATAAATTTTATAAATCTATCTATGTTTCATTAATATTTCCAATTGTGTTTCAATCCCGTAAACAGAGATGAATATTAATAATGCATCCCAATCTGTATCTGTAAATACCACAACTTTTAATAAAGCCTCTGTATATTCAATATTATCAAAAATATTCGCTAAATTATTATAGACATGATTAAAATTAGGCAATTCAAATAAAAGTTCATGGGATATATCCGTATCTGAATATATAAAAGATTTTAATGAAATAGGATATAAACGCTTAAATACTGAAAAATAAACAAAAAGTGCGTCTGCGAGAATATTTCTATTCTCTAAAGAATAACTGCTTAAAGAATAGAAAATAACGCTGTCTGAAAAAAATTCGNAAGCCGCAACTCCGTTTTCTCTGTATGCCTGTGAAATAACGTACCATCTGCCGATGAACTCCTCCGGTATGACAATAGTTGAATTTTCCTGCCCAAAACAATTAAACAAAATAACCGCAAAAACCAAAACAAATAAAATCTTTTTCAACTTTTTCTCCTTAAAAATTGATAATATGCCGTAAAGACACACTATTAATTATCGAAAATTCCACACTCATTTTCAATGTTATTTCGGCAAATTTATCCCCTCTGTCTTTTTCCTGCCGCCTAAAAACCATCTGTATTTGCTTTCAGTAACGGTCTTATGGTCTTTCATATATTCATCAAGAATCAATAGAGCGTATGTATCAATTTCTTTTTTATTAAAATCCGTAAGCCTGCCCGATATATAATCGCTGGGGGCTTTATTATGCGCCTTCGCAAGCACCGCCGCCCTTAAAAAATTGTCTTTAGTTATTTTTTTAATATCGGATATATCGTTCCCCATTGCCCACTTGGTGATAAACGCCATCGTGTCATCGGGCAAAATAAAACCTATTTCCAATCCAAGCGTTTCAATTTTCGCCTCCGTTAATGTTTTATCTTCCTCATTCATTTTGTCTTTATTTTCTTTATACTGTTTTTTAAGCGTTTCAAATTCGTTTCTTTTTTCAGATATGACAAAATCATTTACCCCGACTAATTTTAATATATGGTCGAAAGTGGGTATATTAAATATAATTTTGCATAATGCTTCCTGATAATTTCTTATTTTTATTATTTCATCGTATTCTATGGTTTTGCTGTCTTTTATATCCTGCGTAATATTTGTTATATTTCCGCACTGTTCTAACTGTGTTGCGTTCGGACACCGCAACTGGCAAAATATTTCCTGGCCGTTAAACGGGACAGCTACCCAGATAAACAGTGCGCCTCTTATTTTTTCAATGGGGTCATAACCGATAAAAGACTGTTCGTCATTAAAAGAAACAACGCCTCTTAATCTCTCTTTGAGAATTGTATTAATTAAGTCTTTCAATTCCGCCTGTCTTTTATCGGTTTTCTTCATATCAGATTTTTATCCCCTTGACATTCAGCGTGTCAAACTGTGTTGCGGATAACGTTTGCTCTTCCCATGCCGGAAATTTAACGTCATTTTCATCCGTATATTCCGTTGCCACAAGATTAAAGGCGTATTGCGCCCATGACTTTGCGTCAATCGGAACATCGCCCTCCATTCCCGTCATTGTCCGCAATAACAGCCGCTCATATCCGGCGACATCGGATTGTTTGTTTGATCCGCTTGAATAAATGGCAGAAAAAATTTCCGCCCAAAATGCAGGGTGTTCGCTTTCGTTTGACAGCGGAGGATTATATGTCCCTGTTTCCCTGTTCAAACCGCCGCCCTGAATAAGTTCTAACAGGTAATAATCTTTTTCTTTCAGAGTTACAACAGGTGACATTCCCTGCACCATCGCACCGACAACCATTCTTGTTATTGTGCCTTTCGCGCCTTCAATGTCAATTTCTTCTTTGTCTTTAATATCTTTCGGAAGGCCGATTGATATTGTTTCATCATCAAAAAATGAAATGACAACTAACCCGTTGCCGCCGAATTTCAGACAGTTTCCGAAATCAAGAGCGGCGGCAAGTTTTCCGGCAACTTGAATTATTTTGCCTGCCGAATTGGAATTAACGCCGTTTTCAACACTATTGCTTATTCCTGTAAAATTTTCATTTGTTACGTCCGGCAATGCGGGAAAAATTGAAGACAAATCAAAGTCCGTATTTTCTACCGGGAGCCCATTCAATGCGCCTCCGGTTTCAGCAATAAATACCATCTCTCCGCTTTCTTCATCTTCAATTGTTAGCGCCGCAGACAAAACGCAAGTGAAATTGTTGCCGCCGATTAAAACAGAATATGTCCCTGCCGGAATTATTATATTCTCTTCGGTATTGTTTGTCAATTCGATAACAATTTGCGCTTTTGTTCCTGACGCATAACAGCCTTTTAGTCTTTCCGTTTTCGCGTCAATTCCAAATTCCATATTCGGAAATTCCGCGCCGTTTAACGCCGTTATTGCTTCCTGCACAGTAACTTTCGCGTTATTTGCGGCACTGAATGTCACAGTTTTAGTAACTGCGGGCGCACTGTCAATTTTGATTGTCAAAGACGCTTTGTTATTTACAAGTATCTTTGTCAAATCCGCTGTGTTTGCAAAACCAAGAAACCGTTGCGGCGTTGGAATTGTGCCGTCTGGATTCAGTCGCTGAAACCGAATTCCTTCTGTCGCGAATCTTTCTTTTCGATTAATTACACTTTCAACCATGTTATCACCTCATACAAAATTTTCAAAATAATATATTTTAATAGGAATTAACAATCCCCAATTAAAACCAATTAATCTCTAATCAACATAGGAACAAAATATATTCTTTCCATAAAATAAGAATTGTCGATTTTCTCCGGTGTAATATCCGTATATCCGTTAGGGTGTAATTTAAATCGGCTCCCTTCTTCATCTTCCAAGTAACAAGAAAGCAATAAGCTGTCTAATTCATTTAAAACATAATTTTTTAATTCATCAGCCATTCCTTTTCCCATGTGCGCTATTATTCTAAAACTTTGCGTATTTCTAATAATTCCCGCTTCCGGTTTTACAACCACATAAGGCAATGCCGGAAAAACATCGACATCTGAAAATAAAACAATATTTGATCCTTCGCCGTCTATACCGTTCCAAATAGAGCTTTTTTTTAGTTTATTAATTATGAGACTGGCTAAAGTAGTTGTCAAAATATATCCCCTCCCATAATTCTTTTTGTTTCTTTCAAGAGTTTCGGCGCATACTGTCTGATTAACGGCTCCAGTATCGCGTATTTTCTGTTATGCGCATATTCAAGATACGCTCCATAATATATGCCATGTGATAATCTTATAGCCATTTCATCTTGATTTACGTCTATAATTACATTTACGGCTCTCGCCGCTCTGAAAGTTCTGTTTACCCATGATATGCCCCTTGTTGCTGTTTCATTTCCTGAATGCGCTTCCGCATAATCTATTGCCTTTCTAACGTTCTCATTTGCGGTATCTTCATCTTGGCTTTTTGTTTTGCTTTTTAATTGCATTGCGCTATACTGAATGCCCCTAAAATCACGCAACATTTCCTGTCCGGTTTTAATAAATAATTTATGAACATTCTCAACACGTTCCTCAAATATTGTTTTGATATTTTTCATTACTAGCTCATACCCTATTAATACGCCTTGTCCGCCGTTAGCCATTAGTCTCCCCCTGTTGGTCAAGATAACAAAGAATATTAATCACTTGCGACATTACGCCTAACGCTTCCTGTTTGCTCATTTCTATTGGCTGTCCGTTAATATAAATTAAAAACGGCACTCCCTTAATTTCTTTTTTGACAGGCGTTTCTCCCGGCCTCGGAGGAAGCAAATTATCTTTTTTATCCTTGTTCATTTTATTTTACCTCCGTTAATGCCGCTTGTTTAAAAATAAAAATATCGCCAATATCAAACCAATCGACAACGCCTAGTTTCCATTTCATATTATGATTGTCTGTTATCACCGTATCTTTAACTATTTCAACTTCTGGCAACATTAAAATATATTTTGCATAATTCTGACTTAATCCAATAACATCTGTATCAATAACTTGTAAAAGATTAAATTTTTCTTTTAATAATAAAACTTTGGCTGATTTAATTTCACTTGTTTTATTTGATATTGCTATACCCCTACTATTTTTTACAGTTTCATTTTCGTTCCATGTTACATTAACGCCGTCTTTCTTTATGTATCTATTGACCATGTTAATCATATTTTTCGCATTCATTTTCGCAGCACCTCCGCAGTCATTACACCATTATTAGGCTCAAGAAATAAACCGCGCAAAATATTATTTATATCGGAATACTCGCTATTATGTAAGTTTGCTTTTTTTATTGTTTCAAAATATTCCGTTTCCATTGGCCCTAATTTTTCTTTTTTAATTTGCGCTTCCCCTGTTTTTTGAAATGCGCTTATTCCGAATTTTAAAATTAAATCAATTGCCGTTACGGTTGCTTTTTTAATTTGCAACGGAATAAAATTATCAGGTACATTATGCCCTTGAAAAAACACATTTGTTCTAGGCCAGTTCAATCCCTGTTCTAAAGTTTTCTGCCGGCCTTTCCAGTTAAAAGAATAATCAATAAACAGAGACGCAATTACCATGCAATCAATTTGTTCATCTGCGGAAAGTTCTATAAATTTTTTATACATCGTTGACGGTAGATAATTATCGACCTCTGCCGTGTCAATATACGAATTAGCGTCATTTAATCCCTGTCCGAATTCGACAATCAATTGCATGATTTTTCCTTAAAAAAATATGAAGGGCATACAAAAATTTTATGCCCTTCACAAAAAGATTTTAGCCTAACAGCAATAGTCCGTGTTCACGGTTTACCGCTTTCACGCCCCATGATAGCCCGATTTCAACCGCAATCTGCCTGTATCTGTCAAACAAACAAACTTGGAAAGTCAAGCCGGAAACAGGGTCTGTCAATGCCATTACATCTAACAAAGTGCCTCCCGCCTTGCTCGCCTGTTGCGGCAGTGCAGGCTGTCTTGTTGCAAGGTAAATAAAATCTCTGCTAAATGCGACGTTCGGCAAATATTCAGAAAGAATTGTGGCAGTTACTGTTCCGGTTATCTCAGTTTTCAATTCAGGTGATATGTTTAAAGTGGTTGCCCCGGCAATTGCTGGAGCGGTTAACGTATAATAATTTCCGGCAATCAAAATCACCGCGCCGATGTTTAATGTTCCTGTCAACGCAGTTACGGCGATGGACTTTGTCCCTTTCGGCGCGGCTGATATTGTTAATGATGTTTGCGTGCCGGGATTAATAGGAGCAAATCCGCCGCTTTCCCTTATCGCGTAACCGTAAAGATCACCTAAAACACCTTGACGGAGGAGAGAAGTGTCTCCGCTGTGCGCGGCACTTGTCAGCATTTGCAATGACCGCAGTGCCATGCCTGTTGACGTATTAATAATAAAATGCCTGTCGCTTTTCGGAGTTCCTTTATCGTCTTGTATTTTTCTTACCGCCGCTAAATCGACAAGGTTAGTTGCAAACGGAGTTGATCCGGCAACACCATAGACATTGCCCGCGCTGACAGCACCAATAGCACCTTCAAGACAAACATCTGCCTCTACTTCATTTACAAGAGAGCGCATTGCTTGTGCGTATTGATTAACCATCATTTGATTTAATTGACTGCCGACTGATAATTGTTCATCACCCGTCCATGTAATCGGTTCGGCAATTCTGTCTTTTGTAATTGCCATATCAATGAAACCAAAATTAGTGCCGTCACCCTCGGGAGGTTTTCCCGGAGTAATATCCCGATTTTTAGTTTGCGGCGTTATCGGAACACGGATTGTCTGGCCTTTTGCCGCATTGTCCGCTGTCATATTTCGTGACGTTGCCGGAATAAAACCGACAAGCTCCCGGCTAACTACTTGGAGTGCCGCAAAAAGAACGGGTATTAAATTTGTCAAAGAATTCATATTGAAATTCTCCCTTTGGATTTTTACCAATTGTTATGCTATCGGCAACGCCGCATGACACATAACATTTAATCGGTAACTATACCGCCCTTGTTGGAAAAATCCACTTTTCCTTGCGCTGAAAGAGAATCGAAATCACTGCGTTTCATTGTCTGCCCGCCCTGTCCTGCCGCGCCCGGATTGGTTCCGCCCTGCGCGTTGCCGCCTTGATTTCCATTCTGTATAAAAGCCCTTCCGATATTGGAAAGACTTAATGCGTGTAACACTGCCTGTATCGTTTTATTTTCCTGATTGGTAAAAACAGTATTCCCGTCTTTATTAGGATCAATCGGCTTAAACTGGTTTTGCGTTTCCGCAATTGCAATAAAGCCTTCGCGATGAGCGTCGCTGATAAACTTAATGTCTTTTACCGCTTCGGCTATCGCGTCATTTTTAACCCTTGTGTAATGACTGTCACGGAATTTATCCCTCTCCGCCGCAATTCCCGCAAGTTCTTGTTCATACTTTGCTTTTGCTTCCGCAATTTGCGCGTCATAAAACTTTTTGTTTTCTTCGGGACTGTTCTTTTTCAACTGCGCGTCAAGTTCGCCGATTTTTTTGTTAGCATCAGAGGCGGCTGTTTCCATAGCCGTTATTTTCTCTTTCTGCTTTACAACTTCGGCTAACAGTTCGTCACGTTTCTGAACAAGGCCGAGATTAGACGCTTTAAACTGTTCCTCTATAAGTTTTGCCGCATCGTCTTCCTTCATCGTTCCTTCCGCGCCGTCAACTGTTACTTTAACTCCGAGCATTTTTAGCAATTTGAGAATTTCTTCCCTGTCCATAGTCTTCCCTCTCAGGATAAATAAGATGTGATTGTATACGGCTTTTGCCTACCGCTTTGCGGAACATCACGGGCATTTAAAAATAAAATCTTTTCGGCTCTGCCTATGCCTTTGGCAAAATAATTATTCCCAAATACTTAATTTCAATTATTTGCGGGGGAATGTGTTAAAATTCAAGAGTTTTTTAATATGCGAATTTTTTTCTTTCTATATATAATTAAAATAGTAGAAATAGGGTAGGGAAGGGCTTATTCTGGAGAGTTCTTTATCTTACTTAGGTATTTATTAAATTTTTTTATGGAATTCTGCCATTCTTTTTTGCTTCTTCATACACTTTTTCATGATCTTTATAATCTTTTTTATATTCTTCAAATGCATCTATAGCTGATTGCGGAGCGTTTTTAACTAGAGATCGTTCTATACATAATTTTGACTCGCCGTTTGCATATAATTCCGTTTCCGGGTCAAGATACGGCCAAAATTCATCTATACGATCTGAAATAATCATTGACACTTTTATACCCTCTATTACCTATTATAGACTTTTAATATCTTTTTTCAATAATTAAATACTATAAATACTGTCTATAATCACGCCATATTTGCTCCATAATCCCTCCTATAATCTTCGCTATTGGTCTTGGATTATTACTTGTCATATACTCCGCAAAAGCCTCACTCAAAAATTCTTCTGTATTTGTATTTGCGTAATCAGATAAATTATTAAGTATAAATAATTTTTGCCAATCACCACCAATTGATTTATAATAGTCTTGTATCTTTGATACTAATAATGTTTCAATCCCATTGCCCCAATTTTTTGCCGTATACGTTCTATCAAAATCCCATTCAGCTACTGAAAATCCCATTGCATCACTTAATGCACTATTGTTATTTATAGCCCTATTAACTAGCGTATGCCATAAATGCCCCCATTCATGCAAAACGGGTGTTATTTCATTTCCGCCGCATGGCCAGTGTTTGACCTTAACTTGATCATTATATAATTTTAATAATGTATCAATGTCGTTCCAATGTTTTGAATGTATTTTTAAATGAATTGAATTATCGCTAGGAGAAAAATAAGCAAATTCTTTATTGGTTTCACTTTTAGAAGGTTTGAATTCTAAAAGACTTGTTTTTTCAACAAGTCCGGGAAAGCGTTCATTAATTCTTTCAAGATTAAATGCAATTTCTCTAGCAATATCAATATTTAAATTTTCTCCGTTTTTAAAATCAAATCCGTATCTATTCTTTAATTCAGCAATAACTTCTTCCGATGTCATGTTTTTATAAACATCCCATTTTGTTTTATATTCATAATTATCATTTTTTACTAACTCCTCCATGTCTTTTAAAGTTAATTTTTCAAGATTTATTTCTTTACCTGTTAATGCTAGTTTTTTCTTTTCTACAGTTTCTTTTATTTTTTCTGTTTCATCTAATATTTCTATTTCTTTTTCATCACTTGATCCGGATAATTCAGCAAATAATTTTTTTCTAGTCATTCTATCAATTTCTAATTCTTCTAAAGATTTTATGCGTCCGTCTTTTGCAAAAAACGTCACTGGTTTTCCATTTAAATATTCTTTATATCTGCTTGGCCCTAATATGTCTAATTTTGTTTCATCATCCTGCCTGTCAAACCAGTCTTTATAATTTATCTGTGTCTGGCTCGGATCGTCTCTCATTCCTTCCAAAACAGGAACAATAACACAGCGGCAACGATGATGTAATGGGGGATCGTCCGGCGGTGCTGTTCCTTCGCCTTCCATTCCAGCAAGCCTGTCAAATATTTTATTATCTAACTCCGCGCAAGCAAGGCAAGTTGTGCTGTCCAAACAAGCAATCCATTGATAGCCGCCAAAGAATTCCTTATTCAATTTATAAATATCATCACATACAACAGAATTAGTATGATTAATTATATCGGCAATGTTCGCGTCAACAGAATTTTTTATTCCGTCCATTAAATTAGGATTTTTTATTGAAGCTATGTCTGCCATTAATTGTATATCCTTCCAGTAACTAACTTAACCATGTTTCCAACTCTCTGCCCTGTTCTATAAGCGATTGACAATTGCGCGTTCCACGTTTGAAATATTTGATCAAATATTCTTTTTACATAACTTTTTATATTATCCGTATCCGAGTAGGCGGTAAAATAAACATTCTTAATTACTTTGTCAACATTTACTCTTTCAAGTTTAATCGGAGAATTGGCATAAACCCATTTTGACTGTTCGATAATAAAATCATTTAATTCTTTTTGCAAATAACTATATAATCTATCCCTGTATTCAATGCACTTGGCTTTTATATATTTTTTGCATTCGGAATATTGCATTTTTGTTTCAATCACTTCTT
>JGI24698J34947_10001119_pt1 | contig 13853 bp, 12 predicted proteins | sample TergutMp193P3_FD_34947 | JGI IMG/M metagenome (IMG submission 34947)
CTGCTTTATGGCGGTGTAGTTTATAACTTAATGATTAACCCTTATTATTATCATGATAACGTGAAAGATGCCGATGGACGAGATATAAATCAGAATATTGTATACAAACATAATTTTTCATTTCAGCTTGGTATAAAATTTATATTATGAGTCTAAAAAAAATTATAGAAAATATTTTACCTCACGGTTTGTATGAATTCATGAAGAAACATCTGAGCATAAATTTCTTAAATGTTTTGCGAACAAACTTTAAATATTTTCATATACGAGAAAATTCCATATTATTGATAGAACTCCTTTATTACCACGGAGAAATTCTACCAGGTCTTGCAAAATATTCGCTTGATTTGGGATATAATGTAGATATCGTTATGAAAAACAGGGGGAAAAGGGGGGAAGGTAGAAATGATGTTGGATTATTTTCATGTTTCAGTAGTAATAGTAAGATAAGAATATATAACCTGTCAAATTTTAATATGAATTTTTTACTGCGTTCTTCTTCCGCAGGAAAGTATGAACATATTATACTGGCATCTTTTTATGATCAAATGGCGGAAAAACAGCTTTATAAGGTAGATTTATTTAAATTGAAACCAGTTTGTGTAATGCATAACCATGATATCGTTAATAGTTATTTCAAAACAGAAAAAATAATATCTATTGTAAAAATGGATTGTATCAACCGAAAACCTCCATATGTCGTCAACAGCCATTATTTTGGAGAATTTCCCAAAAAGGAAAAATCAAAAATGGCAACTTTTGTTACGTTAAATGCAAAAGATTTATATCGCCGAAACTTATTCTTATTATTTGAAGCTTGTGATATGTTATATGAAAAGAGGGCATACATGATTTTTCTGTTAAAATTATTGGAAATGGTATTAAAATTCCAGAAAAATACTTTGCCAATTTTCATATCTTTGGTTTTCTTGATTTTCAGCAAATGTATAATGAAATATCAGAATCTGATTTCTTTCTAGCGCTTATTGATCAGGCAAGTGTTCAATATACCAATAAAGCGAGTGGTTCTTATCAATTAAGTTATGGCTTTCTAAAACCATTAGTATTGCATAGAAAATTCGCTGATGTATTGGATTTTAACGACGAGAACAGTGTGTTATATAATGATAATAGTGAGTTGGCGGATGCAATGGAAAGATGTATCAATATGTCAAACGATGATTATTTATCAATGGTTGATGCGCTTGAAACATCAGAAAAAGCGCTATATAATACATCATTACACAACCTTAAAAAAGCATTGGAAACAATTTAATAATAAATTACGAAATATATGCTTTGAACAAGAATTAAATGTCATTATTTCCTGGATTTTCCTTAAAATTGGCAGCGGTGCGGTATTCATCGCCGTAAAATATACATTTCGGAGCTGTTGTTATGGCAATAAAAAAATCTATTAAGAACTTTATTAAAGCTTGTCTTCCTCATGGACTTATTTCCCTTATTCAAATTGAGAAAAAAGAAAACCACTTAAAAATACTTGAAAAATTATATCAAGACTATTCTTCGATAATAGCAGGTTATAAGAACCGGAATGACATTACGGTGGAACCGCAATCGCCATATCCTGTATGGGTCTGTTGGTGGCAGGGTGAAGCCGCCATGCCTGAAATTGTAAAGATATGCTATTCGCGGCTCTTGAACAAGGCAAATGGGCATAAAATAAACTTGATAACAAAAGATAATTATAAGGACTTTATTTCTCTGCCCGAATATATTTTGGAGAAAGTAGATAAAAAGTATATTACCTTAACGCATTTGTCAGATATAATACGGGCTGCGTTGTTGTCCAAATATGGCGGATTATGGATTGATTCGACCGTTTATACATTTCATGATTTGCCTGATATTGATAATGAGTTATTCAGTCTGCGGCGTTTGCGGGATAATGATATTATTGCTGAATGTCGGTGGACATCATTTTTGTTGTATGCCGGAAAATCTCGTATGCTTTTTGATTTTTTACAGGATATTTTCTTAGCATATTGGAAAAACAATAATAAAATGATTCACAATCTTCTTATTGATTATTGTATTACACTTGCCTATGAACATATACCGGAACTGCAAAAACAGATAAAAAACATACCTTTTAGTAACCCGTATGTTCATTGGCTTGGGTGTAACATGAATCTAAAATATGATGAACAATCTTTTCTTTACTTGAAAAATACAACGCAATTCTGCAAGTTGACTTATAAGCGTAAATATAAAGAAAAAACAGCGGAAAACTTTTTGACTTATTACGGTTTTATCAAAAACAATGCATAAATTTGACAAGACAGCGTAATATGGTATTTGACAAGTATAATTTGTACGATTATTTGAGGTATTCATTATGAACATCGCGTTAATAATAGCCGGCGGAACAGGGAAACGCACCCAACAGGAAATCCCAAAGCAGTTTATCAATATTTATGATAAGCCGATTTTAATGTATACTCTGGAGGGATTTCAAACTCATCCTGATATACACGCCATAGAATTGGTTTGTCTTAACGGCTGGCAGGAGATCGTAACCGCGTACGCGCGCCAATACAATATATCAAAATTGAAATGGATCGTAGAAGGAGGAGAAACAGGGCAGGAATCTATCCGTAACGGCGTATACGATTTATATAAACACGGCGAGGCGGATGATATAATAATTATACATGACGGGATACGCCCTATTATTGATATGGCTGTGATTTCCGATTGTATCAGCGTTTGTAAAGAATACGGCAATGCCGTCTCAAGCCTGCCTTACAATGAGCAGATATTTAAGACAACTGACGGACTGACCAGCACGGAATATATACCGCGTGAAACATTACGGCGCGTTCAGACGCCGCAGGCGTATACGCTGGGAAAATTGTATCAATCTTACGTTAAAGCGTTTGAAGAAAAGACAGGAATATACGGTTCTTCTTACACAAACACCATGATGGTTGATCTTGGCGAAACATTGCATTTTGCCGCCGGTTCTGATAAAAACCTCAAAATTACAACGGCGGATGACATTGAATTATTCAAGGCGTTATTACAGGCAAGCGGAAAGAATAAATAAAAATGTTTATTGATAATGAATTATATAGAACTGATATAGAAACCATTGCGTCTGTTAATATAGATTGGAAAAAAATTGAAAACAAAACTATCCTGATAACCGGCGCAACAGGGTTAATCGGCACTTTTTTGATTGATCTATTAATGTATCGAAACCTTAAATATAATGACAATATTAATATATATGCGGTAGGCAGAAATAAAGAAAAAGCTATTATACGATTTAAGGAATATTTTGATTCACCGTTTTTTATTTTTTTACAAAAAGACATACAATATCAATTTGACTTTAACATATCCGTTGATTATATCATTCATGGGGCAAGCAATACTCATCCAATCGCATACGCGACAGAGCCAATAAACACAATTATGCTTTCCGTGCTGGGAACCAAATCCATTCTTGATTACGCTTCTATACATAATGTAAAAAGAACTTTGTTTTTATCGACTGTTGAAATTTATGGGGAAAATCGCGGCGATGTTGAAACTTTTAGTGAAGACTACTGCGGTTATGTTGATTGTAATACTCTGCGCGCCGGTTATCCTGAAGGCAAACGAGCCGCTGAAGCTTTATGTCAGGCTTATATAAAAGAGAAAAACGTTGATATTGTAATTGCGCGATGCTGTCGTGTTTTTGGACCGACAATGGGAAATGACGACAGTAAAGCGATTGCCCAGTTTATCAAAAACGCCGTTAATGGACAGAATATAACATTAAAGGGTAAGGGTGATCAGCAATTCTCATACTCTTATGTAGCTGATATATGCTCTGCTATACTGTTTCTGCTTCTGCATGGGGAAAAAGCGCAGGCGTATAATATCTCAAATGATGATTGTAACTTATCATTATTGAAAATTGCAAATATTTTATCTGAGAATACAGGCAATGAAATTGTTTATGACATTCCATCCTCGGTTGAATCTGCCGGTTACTCAAAAGCGACAAAGGCGTTATTAAACAGCTCAAAGTTAAGAGGACTTGGCTGGAAACCAATGTATTCAACAAAAGATGGAATAATCAGAACTGTAGAGATTTTGAAAAATAAGTAATAGCAAAAAATTCTTATGTATCAAAAAACAAAAATCAGGCTTCAAAATGTAATATTGGAATTATTAGATGAATTCGTTCATATTTGCGAAGAAAATAATCTGACCTATTTTCTGACAGCCGGTACACTATTGGGAGCCGTCAGGCATAAGGGATTTATCCCATGGGACGATGATATTGATGTCGCGATGCCGAGGGATGATTACGAGAAATTTCTGGATTTATATGAAAACGTTAAGGAAACAAATTATTATGCGCTTTCATATAGAACCAAAAGCAGAGCCGGCAATTTTTGCAGACATTTCGCAAAATTTTGCATAAAAGGCACCGTATTTGCCGAAAGCTACAGGCCTTCCGACGCTTATCCCGGTATTTTTATTGATATTTTTCCATTCGATAATTGTGTCTATTTTTTCGCTCCTATACAAACTATATTAATTAAATTTTTCTTAAAAATATATCGTATAAAGAAAAATGCGACATTAACTAAGAAAAAGAAAAAACTTTTCATTGCAAGAATATTCAGTTCTTTCCTCCCAATAAAATTAATTGAATATATGCATAAAAAACTTTACCTATTGTTTAACAAATACAAAACCAAACATATCTCTTTCTTTTCCGGCAGATATGGTTACAAAAAGGAAACTCATAGATACGATATTATCTTTCCTCTTTCCAAAGTTTTATTTGAAGGAAGAAATTATAATGCGCCTGGAAATTACGATTCGTTCTTAAAAACTTTATACGGCAATTATATGGAATTGCCTCCTGTTGAAGATCGGCATACACATTCCCACGAATATATTGTTTTTGATGATAAGGGAATTGAAAAAGGAAAAACGTAATTATGGACCTGGAAACAAGAAATAAACTCCACATTGTATTAATAGAATTACTTGATGAATTTGTTCGCATTTGCAAAGAAAACAATCTAATCTATTTTTTATCTTACGGAACATTACTTGGAGCTGTCAGGCATAAAGGGTTTATTCCCTGGGATGATGATATTGACGTCTCTATGCCAAGAAACGATTTTGAAAAATTTCTTGAGTTCTTTGAGAATTCCGATATAACAAATTACTATGTGCTTTCATATCGTTCAAATTCTAAGGCTGGTAAATATTTTATTCATTACGCAAAATTATTAAAAAGCAATACTGTATTTGCTGAAGCTGGCAGACCATCCGATAGCTACACAGGAATTTTTATTGATATTTTCCCATTTGACAATTGTATAAACATATTATGGCCTTTACAAGCTATTTTATTAAAATATACATTAAACTTATATTTTATAAAAACAAATATTAAAAAAAGGAGAAAAAAAGTAAAGATACTTTTGGGGAAAATTGCATGTTGTTTTTTCTCTGAAAAATTCATAAGCGATTTACATAGAAAACTATATTTGGTTTTTAATCGTTATAAAACAAAATATATAGCTTCTTTTTCCGGCATTTTTACAAAAAAAGAAATTCATAAAAAAGACGAAATATTCCCTCTTACTAAAGTTCTTTTTGAGGGAAAATATTATTTTGCGCCTAAAAATTGTGATAAATATTTAAGTAATTTATATAAAAATTATATGGAATTGCCTCCTGTTGAAAAACGACATACTCACAATCCTTTATTTATTGTTTTTAATAATGAATCAAATTTTTAATTATTCAATCATTATTCCCCATAAAAATATACCTGTGCTGTTAAAACGTTGCCTGGACTCTATTCCACGTAGAAATGATGTTCAAATTATTGTCATTGATGATAACAGCGATCCCGATATAGTAAATTTTGAGCAATTCCCCGGATTAAACGAGCCGTTTATTGAAGTTGTCTTTACAAAAGACGGAAAGGGCGCGGGTTTCGCGCGAAATATCGGTCTTGAAAAAGCAACAGGGAAATGGATTTTATTTGCGGACGCTGATGATTATTTCAATGAATGTATAAACGATATACTTAATGATTATATAAATTTCGACGCTGATATAGTTTATTTTAAGCATAACAGCGTTGATTCTGATACATATACTCCCGCATATCGCTGCGAACATTTCTTAAAATACATTGATTATTGGCTGCGTTCAAAAAAAAAAGCTGATGCTTTATTGCGTTACAGTCATGCATCTGTATGGTCAAGAATACACAAAACAGAATTAATCAGGAAACATTGTATTTCCTTTGATGAAGTTCTTATTGCAAATGACGTTACCTTTGCGTATTTATCCGGTTTTTACGCATCTTCCATCCATGCGGATCCGCGTATTTTATATTGTACGACAATAAGGAAAGATTCAATCAGGCATAAGAAAAAAAGCGTCGAAATGAAACTTGATAATTTATATGTCAGCGGCAAACGTTATCTTTTTTATAAAGAAAATAAAATTCCGGTAACAGGCAATATTTCATTTATTGGTTCATTTATATATTTCTTTTTTGCCGAAAAAGAAGCTTATAAAAAAGCGATAAATATATTTAATAATCTTGGATATAAAAACAGTGAAATTACAGCTCTTGTTATTTCATTTCTTTTTTTTTATACGCCAAAAAATGTAATATTTTATTTTTTCTCTCTTCCAAAAAAAATATTGCGTAAGCTTAAAAAATTCTTATGAAAATTCTTTTTGATTTATCTTCCGCCCAGCCTGTCTCCTTTGACGATTACCACGGAGGCGCGGAATACGCAAAAACTGTTTTTTTTAAGCTCTGCGAATCGCTTTTACCGGAAATATCACTCGAAATTTTTTATGACCCGTACAAAAATATAGATGAAGGGCTTTTAAGGTTATGCGAAACAAAACATTTTACTATAAATCGCTGCTGCAATAATACCGATATAAACAAATTACTTTACGGCAATAAATACGATGTTTTCTTTTCCGCTCTGCCCTACCTGTATTACAATCTTAAAATACCGGCTGAAACAAAATTTATCTATACTATTCACGGACTTCGTTCTTTGGAATACCCCGCTGATAAGTATATGCAAAAATACTTAAAAAGAAATTCAAAGCTTAACATTAAAAATATGTTATTTTTACTTTTTCCTTTTTTTATGAAAAATATTTATATTAAAAGAGATATAAACAGGCTTAACAATTTATTCTCTATTACGGATAATCAGGCTATTATTACTGTTTCAAACCATTCAAAATACGCTATTTTCTTCTTTTTCCCCTTTATAAATAAATCGCAGTTAAAAGTTTTTTATTCACCAGCAAAAAAAAATAATTTTGACGTTATAAATGACATTGAAATTCTAAAATCTTTGTCGCTGGAAGCAAAAAAATATATCCTTCTTATATGCGGAGACAGAAGCGAAAAAGGCGCCTATCGCGGATGCCGCGTTTTGTATAAATTGATAAAACAAAATCTTATTCCGCAGGATATTAAAGTCATTATAGCGGGTATATTTAACTGCAAACCATATCAAAAACTGATAAAAAATAACAGCCGTTTTATATTCAAAGGATATATTTCTTCAATGGAACTTGAATGTCTTTATAAAAACGCCCATCTCTTTTTTTATCCGTCATTAAACGAAGGTTTTGGCTATCCTCCCCTTGAAGCCATGAAATACGGAACGCTTTGCGCTTGTTCCGCCAATTCCGCGATTACCGAAGTCTGCGGTGATTCCGTGCTTTATTTTAATCCCCACGATGAGACTGAGATGTGTATCAGAATTTTGCAGGGTTTTGATGATGAAATACGCAGTGAAAAAATTGAAAAGGCTGCCAAACGCTGCGGCATTGTCGGGAAAAAACAGAACAATGATTTAGAACTTCTTATCAAAGAAATAACAGGCTAAGAAAATGCAGTACCTATATGTTTTAACAAGCACCCCAAACGATTATTTTTATGAACAATTTTTTCTGTCCGCGGCGTCCTTAAAGCTTGTTATGCCGGAAGCTGAAGTGGTTCTTCTTTGCGACACAAAAACAAAAGAAACCCTCACCGGTAAACGCGGTGAATATGAAAAACACGTATCTAAAACAATCGCCGTTGACGCTCCTTCCGATATGCTTCAGGTTGAAACATCAAGATGGTTAAGAACTTCCATGCGCAGTCTTGTACAAGGCGATTTTCTTTTTCTGGACGGAGATACTATCGTAACAAAAGACCTTTCTTCGATTACCAAAATGAATATTTTTTTTGGCGCCTGTCTTGACTGTCATACTCTTATTGACAAACATTCCAATCGAGATAGCTTTATCGCAAACGATATAAAATTTGGTTTTACCTCACATCTTTCAAACAGGCAGTACAATGGCGGTGTTTTATTTTGCGCTGATAAGCCTGAGACTCATAAAATTTTCAGCCGCTGGCATGAACTTTGGCTTTTTACGAGAAGTAAAAAAACAATAAGGGATCAGCCTTCTCTTAATATGGCGATTTATGAAAACTTGTCCTGTTTTACCGAATTGGACGGAACATGGAATTGCCAGTTAGTCAACAATTACCTTCCCTACCTTGCAAACGCAAAAGTTTTTCATTATTTCGCGACAAACCTTTTTATGAATTCATCTCCGTTTCTTCTTGCTTCCGATGAAATCTTTAATCAAATAAAGAATACCGGCATAATTTCCGATGAAGTCATGCAGTTGTTAAAATGCCCGCAGACGGCTTTTGAAAAAGAAACGCGCGTTTTAACAGGAAAAGATATGCTTTATGTTATCGACAGCGACTACTTTAAGTCTATTTTTCTGATGAGAAAAAAAATCCCGTGGCTCTTTAATTTTATTAACAGCTTTAGTTCTATCGGTAAAAAAATCACGAAATCATATATGGTTAAAAAAAGCCGGAAAAAAGACGGCGGAATAAAGCACTACAATTAAATACAGGAGTTGAAAAATTATGCAGGCAGTTATTCTAGCAGCCGGTATGGGCAACAGACTTGGTAAATATACTCAAAATAATACAAAGTGCATGCTTTCCATAAACGGAAAAACTCTCGCGGAACGCACTCTTGATGCGCTGGATGACGCCGGAATCCACAAATGTGTTTTTGTAGTCGGCTACAAAAAAGAAAATGTTATTTCTTTCATTGGAAACAGGTATAAAAATATTGATATTACCTTTGTATCAAACGATATTTATGATAAAACCAATAATATTTATTCATTGTATTTGGCAAAAGACTATTTAATTAATGATGATACGATTTTAATGGAAAGCGATTTAATTTTTGAGAGCCGGATTATTTCCGAAATGCTTGCGGACAGTAATCCGACAATAGCGGCGGTGGCGCGTTTTGAATCATGGATGGACGGAACAGTTGTACAGCTTTCCGAAAATAATGGAATAGCGGCCTTTATTCCAAAAAAACTGTTCAATTTTGATGATAAGGATTCATACTACAAAACCGTCAATATATACAAATTTTCGCGTAACTTTTCACAGAATACCTATGTTCCGTTTCTTGAAGCCTATTCAAGGGCAATGGGCGACAATGAGTATTATGAGCAGGTTTTGCGCGTCATTACAACTCTTGATAAAAGCGAGCTGAAAGCGTTTGTCCTGACAAACCAAAAATGGTATGAGATCGACGATGTTCAGGATAAGGCAATAGCGGAAACTATTTTTTGCCGTCTTCCAAAAGAAAAACTTAAGCGTATTCAAAATACTTACGGCGGTTACTGGCGTTATCCTGATATGCTTGACTTTTGCTATCTTGTAAACCCGTTTTTTCCAACGCGGCAAATGTCATCAGAATTAAAAACCAATTTTTCTACCCTTCTTTCTTCTTATCCCTCAGGCCAGAATATACAGAATTTACTGGGAGCAAAACTCTACAATGCAGAAGAATCTCAAATACTCATAGGCAATGGCGCGGCTGAATTAATACGCGCATTATCAATGACAGTCAGCGGAAAAATCGGAATAATTTACCCTACCTTTAATGAATATGCCGAAAGTTTTATTGCCGCCAATTCGGAAAAACATCAGGTAAATAAAATTATTCAGTTTATTCCGCAAAATTTTTCATATAACGCGGATGACTTGAATGAATTTTCCAAAAATTGCGACGTTATTCTTCTGATCAATCCTGACAATCCGTCGGGAAATTATATTTCCCGCGATAATATTCTTGAACTTGCGTCTTCACTTAAATCTCAAAACAAAAAATTGATACTTGACGAATCGTTTATTGACTTTGTTGATCTCGAAGAAAATCCATCCCTGTTGTGCCAGGAAGTATTAAATAAATTCCCGAATATAATAATAATAAGGTCGTTGAGCAAAAGTTACGGTATTCCAGGAATACGTCTGGGCGCTCTTGCCTGCGGTGATGAAAAATTAATCGGTCAAATCAGAAAAAATCTTTCTATATGGAATATCAATTCTTTTGGAGAGTATTTTTTACAAATAATCGGCAAGTATAATAAAGAATATATCTTATCGTGCGGGAAGATCGCACAGGAGCGCGCCCGATTTAAGAAATTGCTTGAGGAAACAGGCTTATTGAAAGTCTATCCATCACAGGCAAATTATTTTTTATGTAAGATACATGGAATTTCCGCTCCCGAATTGGCCGAGCGATTACTTGATGAATATAAAATTTTTATAAAAGACCTAACCGGAAAAACAGGGATACCGGACGACTCTTTTTTCAGAATAGCGGTCAGGGATATGAAAGATAACGACAAATTTGTATCCATCTTAAAAGAATTGCCTCTTAGCCGGAGTTAAACGGTGACTTTATCGCTTCTTTACATTGATCCCGGAACAGGAAGCGCGTTGTTTTCGATTTTAATCGGAGCTGCGGCGACAGTTTACTTTTTGGGACGCGCGCTTTTTATCAAACTAAAAGTTATCTTGTCAGGCGGCAGGATTTCAAAATTTTCCGCTGTTGAAAATCCCTATGTTATTTACAATGAAGGCTCTCAATACTCAAATGTTTTTAAGCCTGTTCTTGAAGAATTTGAGGCGCGCGGCATAAGTATTCTCTATCTTTCTTCAGATAATAACGACCCTCTTTTGAATGAACCTTACAATTTTGTCAAAAAAGAATTTATCGGCGAAAAAAACAAAGCGTTCCTGCGTCTTAATATGCTTAAAGCCAACGTCGTTCTTATGACAACGCCGGGTCTTGATGTGTATCAGTTAAAACGATCAAAGGGCGTCAGGCATTACGCGCATATTCTTCACGCGCCAAGCGACGCCGTCATGTACCGACTTTTCGGTATTGATTACTTTGATTCGATTCTGCTCACCGGAGATTATCAGGTAAATGACATCAGGGTTCTTGAACAAAAACGCTCCCTGAACGCAAAAACCCTTGTAACCGTAGGCTGCACCTATCTTGACGTTTTCGCGGAAAAAATAAATCAAATCCCGAAAGAAGAAAACCGCCCGTTCACCGTTCTTGTTTCTCCTTCGTGGGGGCCGTCCGCGATACTTTCCCGTTTTGGAGAAAAACTCCTTGAGCCGCTTGTAAAAACAGGTTTTAAAATTATCGTCCGCCCCCATCCGCAATCGAAAAAGTCAGAGGCTGTTATTCTGGAAAAACTCGAAGCAAAATACAAAGATGCGCCTAATCTGCATTGGGATTATGAAAGGGAAAACATTTATTCTCTTGCGAAATCAGATATTATGATTTCTGATTTTTCAGGCATTATTTTTGATTATACTTTTTTGTTTGACAAGCCAATATTATACGTTATGCAGGGATTTGACTTGCGTCCATACGATGCGGATGACTTGGGAGAAAATACTGTTGATAATTTATGGCAATTTAAGACATTAAGGGAATTTGGAATTGAATTGAAAGAAGAAGATTTCGCGTCTATAGGCGATATTATAAAAAACGCATCCGACAGTGACGAACTCAGACAGGCAAGGCAAAAAGCTAAAGACACCGCATGGCAGTACAGAGGCGAAGCGGGAAAGAAAATAACTGATTTTCTTTTATCTATCGGCGGGAAGACATTAAATTGAGCGAAATACTGTACAATATTTTTATATTTCCCATAGTACAAATAATAGAAATTTCTTTCGTCATTGTTTACCGGATTTTCAGAGACAGGGTTCTCGCCATAATTGGCGTAAGCGCGATTGTTACGATCTGTACAATGCCGCTTTATTTCATCGCTGAAAAATGGCAAAATGTTGAAAAGGACCTGCAAAAAAAATTAAAGCCTAAAATTGACAAAATAAAATCTGTCTTTAAGGGCGATGAACAGTACATGATACTTTCCGCTTTTTACAGGCAGAATCACTGGCATCCTGTTTATTCACTGCGAAATTCCTTCGGATTATTGGTACAGATTCCATTCTTTATAGCGGCTTATTCATTTCTTTCCCATCTTGAGCTACTAAAAGGAACGTCCTTTTTATTCATAAAAGATTTAAGTCTTCCCGATAACTTATTACACTTTGGAAATTATAGATTTAACATACTTCCTTTTATAATGACGGCGATAAACTGTATTTCCGGCGCTGTTTATACAAGGGGGTTTCAGCCGCGCGAGAAGATACAAATTTACGGCATCGCAATTGTGTTTTTTGTTCTTTTGTATAATTCACCGGCAGGGCTTGTTCTTTACTGGACTGTAAATAATATATTTTCCCTGTTAAAAAATATTCTGACAAAAACAAAATATGCCCTTAAAATAGTCTGGGGGAGCCTTTGTCTATGTGTTATTATTTTAATAATACGGTTTATTTCTCTTGGTTTTTCCCCTAAACGCCTTGTTGTTATCGGATTCTGTTCCTTAATCTTCTTTGTTCCTCTTTTTATTAAACTATTCAGGTTTTGTAAAAATAAATTAACGCGGATATTTTCTCTTGAGCAAAGTTCCCTTTCGCAAACAAGCGTATTTATCTTTTCAGCGTTGATTTTATTTTTTCTTACGGGTCTTGTTATTCCCGGCGCGTTAATAGCGTCCTCCGTACAGGAATTTTCCTTTCTGGATTCCTACACTACCCCCCTGCCCTTTTTATTCAATGTTTTTACACAGGCCTTTGGGTTCTTTCTCCTCTGGCCTTTGTGCATTTACTTTCTTTTTTCAAAGAAAACAAGATACGCGCTTTGTTTCATACTATCGCTCTTGTGTATCGCATCGCTTATAAATACTTTTATATTCCCCGGAGACTACGGTTCACTTTCCACTACCTTCAAATTTTCCAATCCCGATACGCTTGAATCAAAATATGCCGGCATAATAATCAGCGCTCTTGTTACTTTTAGTCTTCTTTGTATTTCTGCGTTTCTCCTCTTTATAAAACGAAAAATATTTTTTCAATCCCTTCAGATTATAATTCTTTCTTCTCTTTTCTTATTCGGAATAATAAATATAATAAAAATCAATAAAGACTTTAATGAATATAAAAACCTTCTGAACAACTCTCCCGCAAGCGCCTCATTTGCCGGTAATCTGGAACCTGTTTATAATTTTTCAAAGAACGGAAAGAATGTGATCGTTTTTATGCTTGACGCCGCTGTTTCAGGTTATCTGCCGTTTATTTTTAATGAAAAACCGGAGCTTCTCGATAATTTCTCCGGTTTTACTTACTATCCTAACTGTATCAGTTTTGGAATGCATACGCGCATAGGCGCTCCCGTTATTTTCGGCGGATATGAATATGAGCCTGGATTAATTCAAAAAAACCGTTCGTACGCAATGGAAAGGCACAATGAAGCGCTGTTAATGATGCCGCGAATTTTTCATAATAAAAATTACAATGTTACGGTTACAGACCCTACTTTTGCCAATTACAGTCTTACGCCGGATTTAAG
>JGI24698J34947_10001120_pt1 | contig 13845 bp, 1 predicted proteins | sample TergutMp193P3_FD_34947 | JGI IMG/M metagenome (IMG submission 34947)
GGCACGAAGGGCACGGAGAATTTAAAATTTTATTTATTCCTCCGTGTCCTTGGTGTCCTTTGTGTGCTCCGTGTGATGTCTTTACTATTTTCACAGTTTTATTCGCTTTCATTTCCTCTACCCCCCTCCCCCCCCTACTTCACGTAGTACGCGATGCGGTAATAATCAGGCGCAAGGTAGCTGACCGCTCCGCTCCAGCTCTTGGTTACACCGGGGTTCGGACGAACATTCCGCGCCGGGAAGCACTCCATGCCGATACGGGCGTCCGTTATACGATACTGCGTGGGAATGTGCATCGCCTCCCAGCCTTCAATGCGTCCTCCGTTGATATCCGTATCTTTTCCGGCGAAGAAGCTTTCACCGCTGGTCTGCGTAACGCCCTTGTAGAACCTGGACTTATTGAGGTACGCCATTTTTACCCCGTCCCGCGAGTTNCGGTAACCTTCGTCCTGATAGGCAATCCAGGGATTGCTGTCCTCATCCAGCGAAAGGCTGCACCAGCGTCCTACGTCGCCCACGCTGTCCACCACCTGCACGGTAACGGTACTCTGCCCGGGCAGNGGGGTTAATACATTGTTGGCGGCGGTTTGGTCAGTTTGTTCAGTACCGGCGGCCGATGATGGGGGAGGATTTAATTTGCCGGTTATATACACCAACTGCTTGGTTACCGCGTTCAGCGCCGCTATATGAACGATGTCCGCGTTGTTTACGGTATCTATTTTCAGGCTGACATACTGGCCCGTACCATAACTGCTCAGATTAGTCCGCGGTATGACATAGTCGCGGATAACCCAGTTGCTTACGACAGTGGGGACAGCGCTGTTGCTTACCGCCAGTTTCAACCGCTGGTTGCTGGCGTCAAAATACGCCACCACCGGGTAACCGTCGGACGTTACCGCAATGGCGTTATGCTGGCCGGCATTGATGGGGGCGCGGCCTGTGACATTGACTATCCGGATTCCTACGGGATAGGTAATGGTATAAACTTTGCTTCCCATGGAAGGAATTTGCGTTAAGTAGTTCCCGACAATGGTATAACCAAGATTGGGATAACTGTTATTACCGGTACCGCCTAATTGTGAACCNACATGAGTTTGAGTGTACTGCAAACCATAAATAAATCCGGTATTTTTGGCATTAACAAAAACCTCATCGGTGTGGGCGCTGGTTGTAAANCGATAAATCGGCTCCCCTTCGTTTATCCAGTCGCCATTTTTGACATATACATTGCGAAGATAGTTGTTCCTGTTATTACCGGTATTATTATTAAAGGTAACGCCTTCACGCGCTCCCCAGATACCATTATCAGTATTATTATTGGTATTATTATTGGTATTACCAATAAAGTTCACCGTGGCGCCATGAGCGGTGATAGAATAAGCGACATTGGGCCTGATAGCGTCACCGGCAGGTTGTGTATTAAGTTGGTTTATTTGATATTGCAGCCCATTAATTACTCCGGTTTTTCGGGCGGTAATTACTACCAAATCGGTATTGTCAGATGTATTTTGTCTGCCAAAAATATAGATCATCTGGCCCTGCTCAACCGTGTCGCCATTCGCGGCTCCTACGGCGCGAAGCCAGATATTTCGGTTAGCGGCGGGATTTCCAACATTCCAGTTGGGATTGGCATTAAGCGTTCCCGTTGGGGACGCGGATGTAATAGATGTATATAAAATCGTGTTGTTATGTTTCGCTCCGGGAGCATCAGCGGAGTTGGCAAAGTCCTGTCTAAATATGGTAACATTCGGATAATTTAATGTAATAGCGCCTCTCCTTGCGGCGCGTACCTCCGTGATCGGCGTATTATTATTCGGATCACGGCTTGCCGATCCCAGCGTATAAACCACCGTACTCTCGGTTACCCATGCGTTATTCGTCACCTGCACTTCGCGGACATAGCGGTTGGTAATACCGCTGCCGTTGTTTGCTTCTAATAGTGTGTAATCCTGGGTTGCGGATGCTCCCTCCCCATCTTCCGTGTCATAGCCGCCGTCCAGGTTGATCCATGTGCGTAAATTGTCATTATTGGCGTTAATCGCAGTGGTATCGCCCCGGTAGTTGTACCGGTATTTAATCGAGCCGTCCTTGGCATCGTAGTAGCTTACATGGATATGCTCCAGCACTCCAGCGCCGCTGATGGCGGTGACAATATGGGGGTTTTCAAACTGGTCGGTGTACCGTACGCCGCCGTTATCGGCGGCAAAGGTATTGTTGGAGTTGTAGTAGGCGCTTTCGACCATGTAATGTCCATGACCTGCGGCAGGGGTTATTCCATTATCCAGATAAGAGGGCCGGCCCTGCGGGCCGTATACGAGTATACCGCCGTAAGAGTTCCAGCCATTGCTGGTTCCTGACCGTCCAATGACGCTGAATGTCGTCCATGTCGCCGCTGCAATGCCGCTGCCGCCGGGGCTGCGGTACACNTCGGACATGATAATCGGGTCNTAAAATTGCGCGACATTAATTACATTGTTTGCGGCGGTACTGGTGTTGTCNGTTAACCGTGAAGTACCCGTATTTTCCGCGCCGCCGCTACCGGTTGCGGCGCCGCCTGAACCGCCTTCGTTGTGGCTGGCGTAGAGGATCCCGGCAGCAGGATCAATGGACATGGAAGGGTTCATAATAACCCAGTTGGCGGTTGCGGGGAAACGTCCGTTATCAGCGCCGGAATTGGTATCGTCCGACCGCCAGATGTGCGCGCGGGTAAAGTCGTCCCACAGGTCGGAGCCTTCCCTGCCCGGATTGCGTTCCATGTTCCAGGGCTGTACCACCGGACGGTCAATCCCGCCGATAGAAATACGCGGACGATGACCAATGGCGCTGCCAGCAGCCNTAGTGTCGGCCTCAGAAGCGGTGTTGACCGCCCAATAACTGGCAGCGCTGCGGGTAACCCTGAGCCTTATTGTCCCGTCGTCGCCGGTTATGGCGTCACCGGTTACGGCGCCGGCAGGCACCGTGAAAATCCGGTTATGCATAATGTTATTGTCCACTCTAAAGTAAATTGCCTGATTAGCGGCCGTTACCTGTTTGTTATGCAGAGCGTCATTATGGTAATCACCGGCATCTGCGCTGCCAATTTGTGCGGTAGCAGTACCGTCGGCAATACCCGGCAGGTAAATGGTGGTAACATTCCCCGCAACAGTCTGCGCTGCCCCCTGATAACTCAGGTTAAAGCCCGTTACCACTACCGGCTCCCCGCAGGCGAACATATACCAGCCCTGGCGGGAGCGTTCATTATGGGCAAAACCGCCATCGTTCCGCTTAAAGCCGGTAATGTACGGACGTAGTTGTACTCCTATACTGTTGTACCGCCGCATATTGCCCGATGTCACCGGATAGCCGGGATTGAAGTAGTCCCAAGTGACGCCGTTACCTAAATTGGCGCTGGCCGCAACGTCACGGGTCCTTTCACTGCTTGTCTTGCTGCCGTGACCGTCGGCGAGGTTCTTATTTGCGTTATGCGCTATGGCATGAACGATAACATCGCCCACCGCGAAATCGCCCTCGTTGGCATTATACGGCATATTTTCCGTGTTCCAGTAATAGGTCCACTCCACCCGGTGGCGGTTCAGGTCTGCCGTTTCGGTATAGTCTACCTGATTGGCGTCTATACCGCTGGGCCGCGTCAGGAAGAATTGGTTATTGCCGCCGACGGTCCCGTCCGCGCGCCCCGTCAATATGGTAACGATCTGTGCGCCGCCGGTGGAAGTGGGAGTAAACACCAGATCAATCTGATTTACCCGCTGGTCGTCTTCGGCATAACCGCGCACGATAACCTTGCCGCTGACCGTATCCACGTCAAAGAACGCGTCGGTTCTGGCAGAGGGATTGGTAATCGAAGGCATACCCGCCGCCCCGCCCATTTCAGCGCCGGTTAAACCGGTGGTTTTTCGCGGCTCAATGTGTCCGTCTTTGTTGTGCAGGCCGCCTTTGGTACGGTTGACCCCCATCTGCCCGGCTGTTCCCGTTGCCAAAGCCTGCGTTATACTCTGCGCGCTGCCCCCTTCGGTTTTGGGATTCAGGTCGTAGAGTTGGGCGTAGGGCGGCGTTACGTCATTGTTGTTTACCCTAACGGAAAGCAGTACAAAGTCGCCGAACAGATCGCTTTCCGGGCCGTCATACACCTTGATAATAAACAATGAATGAGCTAACCGTGGTTCTATCTCTCCGGTTGCCGGGTAGGGCAGCGGACGGCCAATTCCGTCCAGATACGGATCAAAGTCCGTGATCGTGGAACCGTCGGTCGCGCCAAAGGCGCTTTCCCCGTACACAAAGTCGGCGGCAATGCCTATAGAGTTATTATTTGCGTGATTTAATTTATCGTAGATAACAGGATCGAGCGTCAAATTGGCGGAGGGGAAAGTACGTTCAAGCGGATCATGTGGATTAGTACCCTTGTAGTAAGCGCTGTTGAGTTCCCACACCGAGGGCGTTCCATAGTTTACGTTTGCCGTTTCTATGTTATGGCCATCTTCAATGGCAAGGAAGACCAGTCCCCGCCGGTAAGTTCCGCCCTGCGTACTTGGCGCGCCCGCGCCCAAACTACCCCAAGGGAATCTGCCCTGACCGGAGCCGGGAGATGTAATGCCGGGATCTTTAATAATATAGACCCTGCCCGCCTTGATACCGGCGGCTGCGTCTTTAATGTTACTCACACCGGTTATTTCTCGCGCGCCGGAGACATATTCAACGCGGTAATGACGTCCTCTTTCCGTGGACGATTGTCCTACATCCGTCTCCACCCGTAGAGCGAACAAGCCGCCCCGTACATTAAAATACGGTTGATCAACCATCACACTGTAGTCGCCCGGTTTTGTAGTATCGACGCTGATTACCCTACTGATGCCGCGCGCGGTGTCAGTTGTCGAAGCGGCGTGAGCGGCCCTGATTCTCTCCAGCGCGCCGCCGCTTGCTTTAATATCGGTTTCGTTAAACGTCACATTGGCGTCCCTGCTGCCAAGTTTTGATTGCAATTCGGTATTGACGCCGATGTCGGTCGCCAGCGTAATCCTGCTGATGCGGGGAATGCCGTTGAGTACCATCAATTTCTGGTTGTAGTATCGCCCGTTGCCCGCCCGGTCGTAGACAATATAGTGAGCGGTAACGCGGCCCGATTCAAGCTTGGTGCTGTCCAGATACACATACCAGGACATACCCAGATCGCCGCCGACTGCGGCAAAACCCATACCCCGCTTGTGGCCGTGGTGCGCTTCCCTCCCCAACGGATCGTGGCGATCGATAATAATATAGCTCCATTGCGGACTGCCATAGCCATTATCGCCTTCTTCGAGTATGTTCGGCATGGTTACGCCGTCGGGCAGGGCAAATCCGGGGTTCACATCCTGCGCAAAATCTTTATAGGTTCTCTCTCCACCGTCGCCGTCTTTATTGTTGTGCCACGGAATGGAGCGTTCGCCTATGAGCTTGCCATCTTCATCGTATACATTCCGCGAGAACCACAGCACCACGCGGGAAAGGCCGCCGGGCGAACCAATGTCGCCGGCTTCACCGCCAAAGCTGGGCGACGAGCCCGCGACATTGGTGGAATGGGTGTACAAGGCCCTCGGCGCTATGTTGTCAATGGGAATGGCGGCATGTTTGACCGCCTGAAGCCCTACGGTTTTGGAAATTTCCATTGCCGAAAGCGTCAAGGTGTAATAGCCCGCCCTGTCTGTATAGCCCGTTACGCCGGCTATGCCTTCGTTGCTCGGCAGAATAGCCGAGTTGAGGTCGGCGATCACCACCCATTCAAAAGTGCCGCCGATTTTTTGCAGCAACTGTGCGCTGCCAATGCTGGATGGGACAAGATCATGCGCCGTGGTAAAGACGGTGTACCTTTGCAGTTCATCCCAAGTCAGGTTGGTCCTGCCGTCAAGGGCAATGAGTGTAAGGGCGTCATCCGGCTCCCATATCATAAATGTCCTGCCTGCGCCCAAGTCCTGTGCATCGGTTGATTCGGTAATTAAATTTTTCGGGCCGGCCTTGACCGCAATGCCGGGATTGGCGGTTGGATGATACTCTTGACTGTCCATGTCGGAAAGATGCGTATCATATTGCGCGTAATTTCCTTCCAGAAGATTAACGACGGAAGAACTTCCCGGCGGAGTCCACCGTATTTCCTTAATGCCCGAATCGTGTTTGACAGTGATGCTGTAGGACGCGCGTCCCCTGACGTAGGTGGTTAAAATATTGCCCCATCGGGGACTGTTAAGGTTAGGCGTTGTCATGCTTGCCGCGGCAAGCACCTTTTCGTCTTCGAACCTCGGCGCGCCGTTGACCACAAAGGCTCGAACACCATTCACTTCACTGAGCAGGTTAGTTGCGTCAAACTGGCCCTTCCCCGCTCCCTCTACTCCGCCCCGATTGTCACCGTTATAACCGCCTTCATTGTCATTCATGCTATCAACCCAATAGGTGTCTTCCGCCATTACCTCAACAATAATGGCGCGGCTGGTTCCCATACCCGGATCCAGTTCGCCTTCGGTATTGATATACGCCCACCATGATACGTCCGTTTTGCCGCCGCCGTTCGCCATGTACCAGCCGCTGCCATAGCTCTTTCCATCTTTAACCAGCGGTTGGGGAGTCTGATTGCGGCTTGTCGCGCTCCAGAATTCATCCCATACCGGAATAGAAAGGTTCAGCGCCGGCTCAAAACCTGCGGGTTCAGTGGCGGCAGCAGCGCCGTTATAGCCGTCTTTGAGTACGCGGAACCAGACATGCCGTACGCGATAGTTGTCTTTGGCGCTGCCCGAAAGACGGATTCTGCCGTTCAGCTGCCGGTTAATCTCAATCTCTTTACTATTGGGGTTGCTGATAGCATCAACTTCCGGGTAATCCCCCGCCGGGTATACCCAGAAAGTTTCTGTATGAACCGCAGAGTTGCCCGCTTCATCAACAGCAAGGAAGTATACAGTTAACGGACGGACCGTTTCAGTATCCGCAACAGGAACGCTGTCAAATGTAAGAACGCCGTTGATAGCGGCATTGGCTTGCGCCACGGTTTGCCCGGCCCCAATAGAGGATAAGCCGGTAAAATTACGGGTATTGTACAGGAGAATATTGGCGGCAGCGCGGCCTTCGTTAATCTCCATCAGGGGTATGCCATTATCAAAGAATACATTCTCGTTGTCATTTCTGCCTTCATTAAAGACCCAGCCTTCAGCTCTCAGTTCGGCATCGGATAGCACATTCCCGGTTACAATGTTAATTGAGGCGGGAACCTGAATTCCTTGTGTGTAATCCTTGCGTACCGCATAGGCTATCCGCGCAATGGGGCTGAGGGACGGGTCTTTGAAGAAACGACCCCGGAACATAACCCGCCCGGTTATGGCTTCAAGGTAACCGCCGCTGGCGGCGCTGCCGCCGGCGTTAGTCGCTATAGTTATATCGGGCTCTTTATTATCCAGATAGAAGTTAAAGACATTATTAAGGGATGCGATGCGCCCCGCTTCATCAATTACCGTCAGCCGCAGGGTATATCTGCCGTTTGCCAAAGCCGCGACCGCATCATTAATCGTTACGGTTACCGTGGCAGCCTGTGCGGAGAGTACGGGGCTGCCGGCCTTGATGGCGACAGTGACATCAGCGGCTGTTGCCGGCGCAGCGGTTCCATACGCCAACAACTCTCCCGTAACTGAAACAACCTTATTGGTATCGCTTACATTAATATCATCAAAGACGATTTTATTATGCTTATCCCGCCGGTAGAAGTTTTTCTGTTCCACATTGGCATTATGATCCCATGCCCATTGTATTACCGGGTCGTTGCGGTCAATGTAGAATTCGACTTCGGAATATTCCGTGTTGGGGTTCCCCGCCGTACTGTGGGAAGCGGCAAGCGACCAGTCGGCCGCCTTTATGCTGAACCGGTACAGGCCGTCGCAATTTTTTCTGGTAACCGCATCGGCAGCGTCAACATTAAACGCGTCATGCCGTATGGTAAAGTACACCGCGTCCCGCTGCGTTTCCTGCTCTCCATCATAAGTAATGCCAAAAGAGTCAGTATAGGGCATCCAACCGTCCGCGCCGGTCGTCACTGGCTCCCACTTCAATTCTGCGTAATCATACTTCTCAATCTTGTAGTGTATGGTCTTTATATTGGTAGCATCGTTAACGCTGCCTTGCAGGATAATTTCCCGGTCATCCAAACGGGGTTTATTGTTGTTCAAATTCGACAGCGATATGGCCGGTTTTGAACTATCCAGATAGAAATTCCACACTTCACGGTTTGAATCGGCGCGTCCCGTATCCCGCGCGGTTACGGTAATGGAGCGGCGCTCGCTGCTCTGATCCGGCAAATCTTTACTGGCGTCCAGCAGGGCATATAAATCCCGTTCACGAATATCAAGATACCACACATATCTATGAGCCGCACCCGCATCATCTACAATCCCAAAATCGCCTATGGCGGCTTTTCTGATACGGAAGTTTCTGCTATTGGTATCTTCCTCTCCATTATCATGGGAGTTAGTGATNCCTAACTCTCTCCACTCGGCAATGCCGTCCAGCGTCATGTCCACGACCGAACTGGCGCTATTGCGGATGGAAGCCCGCAATTGACTCAAATTATATTCGTAGACCATACCGCTCAGGGTAAAGACTTTATCATTACTGCTTTGGCCCCCGCTTGCGGCGCTGGCAGCGCTGAATACCCGCTCGTGTTCATCCAGCGGTTTGTCTATGAGAGCATTATCGACGTTCATGTCGGCTGACGATATCATCTGGGGCGGCTTGCGGTCTACAATAAATTCAATGGGCCCTTCCGTCGTTTCGTTGCCCAATACGTCGGTAATTCTAACGGTAAACGTATGTTTACCATCNGGGAAGGAGGAATCACTATGGACGCTTCCCGGTATGGGAACAGACCAGATTGCGGATTTGCCGTTCACTGTTCCGCCGTGCGCTGTGATGTATTGTTGATTCTGGTCTGCGTCAAGAGTACTTATATGGTCAAACCGGAAACTCAACTTCTCCGCTATATTGGAATAGTTATCATTGAATTGCCCGGTGATATATACCTTACCCGCTTCGCCGGAAATTGTCTGGACGGTGGTTTTGCTAATATTGTTAAAGTTAATTGCCGGTCCGGTAACATCCTTGTAAAACGACCATTCATGGGATCTTAAGTTTCCCAATGTATCGNCCGCCTCAATGGTAATGCTATGCATTCCACTGCCGCCGACATAAAAACCGGTCGTCTCATCCACATCCGCAGTTGAAGGATCATCCAAAGTCCCCAGCCAGNCCGGGTCTATCGTCCAAATATACCTATCCCCTTCAGAACGATACGTACCGGGGATAGGATCATTTGCCGCATTGTAGGCAAATAGATGCGAGGTTGAGGAATTGCCATAGACAAAGCACACATTGTGCAGCATTGATTCCCGCACCCAACCGTTGTTTAGAGCCTCCAGCAGTTTATTCGCATCTTTGAAGGTGGGACGGTCCTTGCTATAGTTCGGGTTAACCTCAACGGGATCGTTCTGCGCAAAGAATATCTGGGGCGGGCTGTTTTTTATGAAGAACGAATAATAGAGAGCGTCATTGGGAAGTATTGCGGTTACTGCCCCGATGGTATTGACGCCNTCGGGGTTTTTCCCCGGAGGGACATTGTTCGCTCCGGCGGCAGCTTCATCCGTTACCCTGATTTGGTAACGCTTTTCGCCGTCAGTTTTTAAATAATCGGAATTGTAATCAATAGCGGTGTTAATAGCAAATACAAACTCAATATCCCCTATGTCGTTCCGCTTTACAGAGCTGCCCGTATTATTGTTGGCAATATGTATCCAGTCGCCCCAGACAGTGGCAGTGGCGGTCTGGCTTCGGGGGAATCTAATCTGTACATAGGCATTGAGCTTTTCGCTGTCAAAATCGTCGTCATCGGCGATTACGCCTTTTATGGCGGTTACCGGCGCGGCCGCGCTCAGGGTGCCAACGATATCGCCGCCTGCCGGCGACAGGGGAATTTCCGGCCGCAGAGCCGGATAATCGCTGTACGGGTCAATGATAAATCCCCGTATGGATGACGCCGCGCTGCGGTTTCCGGCGCTGTCTTCGGCAATGATATAGAGGTTGTAACTGCCTTTGGGATAATATGCGCTGTTACTGACATCAAAAATAGTCCGGTAGATCGTGTCAGAGTCGCTGTAGGCAAACCAGCCGCCGCCGCCATAGTCACCGCCATAAACGCCGTCCTCTGTCGTTATGCGGGGGAACGGCGTTTCAAACACCGGGACATCCATAACGGAAGAAGGCAGAACCCACCATTTAATGTAGGCCCGCATTCCGTCCCTTCCAATTTTGTTAAGGTCGTACGCGTTAATCTCTATGGGAACCTTGCCGTTAACGGTAACCGTACCGTCAATGTGCAGACGGTTATAGTTAAATTCGAGCAGGTCAACTTCGGGAGGCGTGGTGTCTACATCGACGGTACAGGCGGCAATGCCCACATCACCCAATCCGTCCCATGCTCTCAGGTTAAAACGCCGCCAATCAAATTTCTGATCGTCGCTTGCCCCGTCGAAAAGGCCCGGCGGATCGAAATTTACATCCTCTTTCATTTTCCAGTAATAGGTGTAAACGCCGTTTACCGCGGTCAGGTTAGTGTCCGCTAACCAATTGTCAACTTTTACCGTATGGCCCGCGTCGCTATACAGTGGAAGGTCAATTTTTTCCGTTTGATTAAAACCACCGGCGGTAAGTTTGGGGGTAAAGGTAATATCAACTTTTTGAATCTTTAACCGGCTCCTGACCGTTCCAAAGACCGGAATGGGTACATCGGTCTGCATGGTATTCTGGCCGCGCGGCCTGAGAACCTCTATGTGCGGCAGTTCGGATTGTACGGCAAAGTGGAATGTCAGATGCTTCTCCCTCTGCGGCGAGTCTGCATTGCCTGTCTTTACCTTGGAAGGAACATGGTCTCTAACGATAATCGTTAAGGTATATATGCCGTCTTCAAGCCAGACGGGGATGCCGTCGCCTTTGCCATACAATGACTCGGCAATAACGCTCTGGTTCAGCATGCCGTCCCATGACCTCAGCGCGCCTTCACTGCCGATAATTGCGGCGGCGCTTATGTCTCTCGTCCTGCCCGTGTTGTGTTCTGTTATGCGTATAACAATCTCCGCCGGAAGTATGTTATCGTCATCGGCGCAATTCAGCGTTATGCCCTCGTTCCTGTCCAATATATTTATTTTGGCGCTAGTGGGGCTGTTGTCTACATTCAGCGTTATGTACAATTTATCCACGCTGTCGATGGTTATCCCGTCGCCGGTGACCGGNGTGCTCGTGTCATAAAGACCCGTCACGTTCAGCGCGGGAATGTCGCTGTCATCGTCCACGTACAGCTTCTGCACGGCGTAGCCCAGGTTGTGTGTCGCGTCCTGGGCTATGATATACAGCCACAGTTCTTTGGCGTGCCACCTGTTTGCTCCGCCCTCGTCTTTACAGACGCTGACCTTCAGGTTATCGTATTTGTCCTCGTCAAATTCCTTCGTTTGATCGGCTTCTGTTATCCAGCCGTTCATGGTCGTTTCATTACTTATATTGTTAAAAAATGCAAGCGTTTCCGCCGTGGGGTTTTCACGGAAATCGAGCAGTTGACGGTAGATGCTCTTGCTGTTCTTTTTAAGCTCATCCTCGGTTTCCCCATTTTTTCCGACTTCCTCCAAAGCCCATTTCACCACCGGGTAGTCCGTTTTGTTGAACCGGTTTTGCTGCATAAAGCCCATGTTGGCGGTACGGTCTATCGCAGCCTGTATGCTGCCATTGACCGTGTAGGGAGATTCATTGAATGTCCCGCCGGTCACGCTGACGGGATCTTTCTGCGGTTTTTCAGCGGCTCCCCGTATGGAACGGATATTGATCGAGGGGCCGTCCCCGTTCACGTACAGGGTGTATTTCTGTATGGTCTGCATTGCGCTGGTGGAGTTGACCGTTACCGTCAGGGTATANGGCTCGGTACTGCCGGTAAAAACCGTCTGCTCTTTGCCGCCCATATCCTTATAGGNCAGATCGTTACGCGCGGTAAGCCGGAAGACCGTACCCTGCAGCGCGCTATCCCATGCGCCCCGGTGTCCTTCCAGGGCTTTGGTTTCATTGTCTGTTCCGTTAACATAGCCGTTGCTGCCCGGTATGTCATTGTCCCACATCAGGTAGCCGGTACGGACTTCCGCCCCGGTGGAATGTTCCCACTGCAATGTGGCGTTTTCTATTCCGTCAGGATGCGATGTCACTACCCGCAGGCGAAAATCCGTATACTTGTACGGCTCGTTCGCCCTATCCTTGTCATCCCCCGCGGCCATTTTCTTTATTTTTTTTGCCGTCAATTCATCTTCGAGTATGTAGATGTTCGGCTTATCTTCCAGCAGTTTCGCATTGACGGCTCTGATATCATCATTGTTCAGCGCAATACGGGGACGCTCGCCGGAAGTGATCACCCCTATCTCGAAATAAGGGCCGCTGTCCTTCGCCGCTTCATCGTTGGGGTTATCTACCGGGGGGTAGTAGCCAATAGCTTCAACCTCGCCTTTTGACGGATCGGCATTACGGGGTAACATATAGCTGTCCGCATTATTTACATCTTCATTAAAAAAAGTATCTTTCGTCATGATCCGGTAATGATACATACCGGTTTTTAAGGGTTTGAATACCTCTTTGTCAGAACCGTCAACGGAACGATCGTACTGTGCCTGGCGTGTGGCAGGGTCTATGGTAAATTGGGATAATCTGAATGAAAAATTGGCGGTACGCACTACGGCCCGGCCGGTACGAGGCGGATCCGCCGCATAGGTTCCCTCTTCGACATTGTCTACGCCGGAGAGGAACAGGGTTACCCAGCCCCAGTTGGGATCATCGCCGTCCGGTTCGGGCAGGTTATCCGGCCAAATCTTAATCATGGGGTAGCCGGGTTTAATGCCCCGGCGGTCAATGACATTGCCGAGGAGTTCTGTATTGGTTGGTATTTCCGCCGGCGAGGTTACCCTGATTGTCGAGGGATCGTTTTTTATCATATACACCATTGTGGTAATTTCGCTGGTCAGATTAGGATCAAACGCGCGGAACTGTAATTTCAAAAAGCCATCATCCAGACCATGTTTAATTTCGTCTTCGCCGTTTTCATTTTTTACGGTGTAGGTGAAAGCCAGCGTGTCCACACTGAAGGTCCATGTCTTTTTCTTGGCGCCGCCGGACAGCGCGCCGGTAGTCATCGTGACAGGGGGCAGTTTCGTTATGTCCGTCCAGGGGAGCAGCGGGGGCAGTTCTTTGTCGTCAGAAGGGTCTAATATTCTGACTTCGACACGGCGCAGTTCACGGTAGGCTTTGGCCGACCCGGAGAATGAAGCAATGTTCTGCACAAACCCGCCCGGCAGGGGAAATTCCTGTTCCACCCCATCCTCTATCACCCTGCCTCCGTACACTGTTATGGTTGGATATTCTATGTCTACCTTTGGTCCCAGATTGTTGGTAAAAGGGTTATTACAGGATACAATAAACGCAAAAATTCCCGCGGCAAAAACCGAAAAACCCGTAATGTTTTTCAGATATCCTGGCAACATATGCTACCCCCAAAAGAAAATGGTCACAACTATTGCGGTATCAGCATAATTTAAATGTAAGTTTTTACAATTTGAAGAAAAGGGGAGTTTTATGGAAAAGACGGTTATTTTAGGGAAAAACCACTTTCCTGGTTGGTTTTCACCGTTCAAATTATGAATTGACATTTTTCGGCAAAAATGCGATAAAATATATAACCAACAATGCACCGGTATATCACGAGGGATTATTAGGTTTTTCGGGCGCGTAGCTCAGCTGGTTAGAGCGCCACGTTTACACCGTGGA
>JGI24698J34947_10001121_pt1 | contig 13842 bp, 11 predicted proteins | sample TergutMp193P3_FD_34947 | JGI IMG/M metagenome (IMG submission 34947)
CGAATGGCGCCGCCGGCTTGAGCCCGGCCACGTTTACCATTTCCGGGTGGCGGCTGTTCATAAAAACGGCGGGGTCAACCCCCAGGCCAGGACGGAGACGGTGGTCCGGGCCCTGGCCGCGCCGGAAACCATGCGGCTTAAGGCGGAATTGCGCGACAGGGCCGTGGAGCTGGGCTGGACCCGCCCGGCCCCGGACCTCAAGGCCGAGGTTGAAAAAAAATCCGCCGACGGCCTTTGGCGGCCCCTGCCCGGCCTGGACCCCGCCGCCAGCCGTCACCTTGACCTGGAAGTGGATTACGGCCGGGTTTATGAATACCGGGGGCGTCTTTTGAAGGTCAAGGATGAAACCGTAATCCAGGGCCCCTGGTCCAGGGAAGTGAAGATCAGGGTCCTGAAACCGGACCAGCCGGAGGATGAGCCCGCCCGGTCAGATTGAGATGGAGGTCCCGAACATGGGCGCTTTTGAATATCACGGCGGACAACTGACCGTGGAAGGGGTGACTTTGGCCGGCATCGCCGAAGCGGTGGGCACCCCTGTCTATGTCTATGCCCGGTCGGCCTTCACCGGAGCCCTGGCCGAACTGGACGCGGCCTTTGCCGACCGGCGCCGCCTGATTTGCTATTCCGTCAAGACCTGCGCCAACCTGAGCCTTTTGAAGCTGGTGGCCGAGAGCGGTTTCGGGGCCGACATAGTCTCGGGCGGGGAGTTGTTCAAGGCCCTGAAAGCGGGCGTGGCGCCAGGCCGGGTGGTCTTTTCCGGAGTCGGCAAGACGGAACGGGAAATGGCCGAGGCCCTGGGGGCCGGGATAATGATGTTCAACGTGGAATCAGCCGCCGAACTGGAAGTCCTGTCCCGGGTGGCCGCCCAGAGCGGCCGCCGGGCCCCGGTGGCCCTGAGGGTCAACCCGGACGTTGATCCCCAGACCCATCCTTATATCGCCACGGGTCTCAAGGCCTCCAAGTTCGGTGTGCCCCATGACGAGGCCCTGGAGCTTTACCGGAGGGCCGCGGCCGATCCCCACCTTCGGGTGGTGGGGCTGGACTGCCACATAGGCTCGCAACTGACCTCCACCGCGCCCTTCGTGGCCGCGGCCGAACGTCTCCGGGACCTGGCCCTGGAACTGAGGCGGGCCGGGATAAGCCTTGAATATTTGGATTTGGGCGGCGGTCTGGGTATATGCTATAATGACGAGGAGCCGCCCGCCGCCGCCGCCTACGCCGCCGCTCTGCGGCCGGTTCTGGATTCGCTGCCGAACTTGACCGTGGTGCTGGAACCGGGCCGCCGGGTGGCCGGACCCAGCGGAGCCCTGGTGGTAAAGGTGCTCTATACCAAGAGAAACGGCCCGCGCCGCTTCGTGGTGGTGGATGGGGCCATGAACGATCTGGCCCGTCCCAGCCTCTACGGGGCCTACCATGCCATCAGGCCGGCGATCCGGTCAGAGGGGCCGGCCGAAGAGGCGGATGTGGTGGGGCCGATCTGCGAATCGGGTGATTTCCTGGCCCGGGAACGCCCCCTGCCCCAGGTCGCCCGGGGCGATATCCTGGCCGTGATGGATGCCGGGGCCTACGGCTTTTCCATGAGTTCAAATTACAACGCCCGGCCCAGGGCCGCGGAAGTGCTGGCCGATAACGGCGACTTCAGAATAATCAAGCCCCGGGAAACCTACGACGACCTTATCCGCGGGGAAACAGCCTGAGCAAGACTTTGGAAAACAAAGGATATTGAAATGGAAAAATTCACCTTTTACAAATACACCGGCCACGGTAACGACTTTGTCCTGGTGGACAACTGGGAAGGCCAGATCCAGGAAAAGGACATGGCCCGCATTTCCCGGCTCATGTGCCGGACCAAGTTCGGCATCGGGGCGGACGGGGCGGCCTTCATAATTCCCGGGCCGGACGAGGTCGATTTCGCCTGGCGCTTCTTCAACGCCGACGGCTCGGAGCCGGACATGTGCGGCAACGCCACCCGCTGCATCGCCCACCTGGCCAACAGCATCGGCGTGGCCCCGGCGGAAATGTCTTTCAAGACCAAGGCCGGCGTGGTCTCGGCCGTGGTCAGCGACCGGCTGGTGAAAGTGCAGTTTCCCAAGATCGGCCGCCCGGAAGGGGTGACCCTGGTGGAGACCGAGGGGGTCAGCCTGACCTACCACCGGCTGAACACGGGCGTGCCCCACGCCGTGGCCTGGGTGGACGACCTGGAAAACACCAACGTGGTCAGGATAGGCCGGGCGGTGCGCCGCCACCAATCCTTCGCCCCGGAAGGCACCAATGTGGATTTCGTGAAAATACTGGGCCCGGCCAAGCTGGCCCTGCGCACCTATGAACGGGGGGTGGAGGATGAAACCCTGGCCTGCGGCACCGGGGCCATCGCCGCGGCCTTGCTCTCGGCCTCCCTGGGCCTGGTCACCGCTTCCACCATCACCTGCCAGACCCGGGGCGGGGACGACCTGATCATCAGCTTTGAAGGCCCGGCCTCGGCCCCGGAGAAAATTTTCATGGAGGGCAAGGTGCGCTACCTTTTTTCCGGCCAGGTGGAGTCCGACCTTTTTCTGAAGTGAGGTGAACGTTGCGGGCTGAGGCATTTCGAGGCGTAACCACCGCCCTGGTCACGCCCTTCAAGGACGGCAGGGTGGATGAGGCCGCCTTTCGGCGGCATATTCAAGAGCAGCTCGGGGCCGGGGTCCAGGCTCTCCTGCCCTGCGGCACCACTGGCGAATCGCCCACCCTGAGCCATGACGAGCATAACAAGGTGGTGGAGATAGCCGTCGAAGAAGCCCGGGGCCGGGCCCCGGTGCTGGCCGGGGCGGGCTCCAACTCCACCCGCGAGGCCCTGGATTTGGCCGAACACGCGGCCAAGGCCGGGGCCGATGGGCTCCTGGTGGTGGCCCCCTATTACAACAAGCCCACCCAGGATGGGCTTTTCCTGCACTACGAGGCCCTGGGCCGGGTGGGGCTGCCCATAATCGCCTACAACATCCCCGGCCGCTGCGGGGTAAACATCCTGCCCGAGACCCTGGCCCGCATGGCCCGGGAAATACCGGCCGTGGCCGGGGTCAAGGAAGCCACGGGCGACTTGAACCAGATGATCCGCACCATTGAACTGTGCGGACCGGATTTCCTGGTCATCAGCGGCGACGACGGCCTGACCCTGCCGCTTTTGGCCGTAGGCGGAGGCGGGGTGATTTCCGTGGCCTCCAACCTCATCCCCGGCCCCCTGGCCGGCCTGTGGCGGGCCTGGGAGGCGGGCGAGACGGCCCTGGCCCGGGAAATGTTCTTCAAAATGCTGCCCCTCTTCAAAGCCCTCTTCGTGGAGACCAACCCCATTCCGGTCAAGACGGCCCTGGCCCTCATGGGCCGCATGTCGGACGAGATGCGGCTCCCCATGAGCCCGGCCCAGCCCGCCACGGCGGAAATTCTGAAGCCGCTCCTGGCCCAGTGGGGCCTCATCGGGCGATGACCGCCGAAACGATTAAAGCAGCGGTCTGCGGCGCCTTGGGCCGCATGGGGCGCAAGGTCATTCAGGCGATCCTGGAAAGGCCGGAAATGCGCCTTTCCGGGATTATTGAAGGGCCGGGCTGCCCCCAGGCGGGGGGGAGCCTGAACGAGGTCATGGGCAACGAAATCATTGGCGGCGAGAGCAGGGGCGGCGTGGCGCGGCCGGACCTGGGTCTGACGACCGACTTTGCCGAAGGGGCCAGAGGGGCCGACGTCTATATAGACTTCACCACCGTGCCCGCCAGCCTGGCCTTCCTGGCCCGGGCCGTGGAGATGAAACTGCCGGCGGTCATCGGCACCACCGGTTTTTCCAAGGCCGACCAGGGCCGGCTGGAAGAGGCCGGCCGCCGCATACCCTTGCTCTGGGCCCCCAACATGAGCCTGGGGGTCGCGGCCCTGAACAAGGCGGTCGGCGAGCTGGCCAAAGCCCTGGGTCCGGACTACGATATCGAGATAGTGGAATTTCACCACCGCCACAAGCATGACGCCCCCAGCGGAACGGCCCTGAAGCTGATGCGGACGGCGGCCCTGGCCCGCGGCCTGGACCCTGACCAAAGCCTGGTCAGCGGACGCCTGGGCCAGGCGGGCCCCCGGAGCGGGGGGGAAATCGGGGTTCTGGCCGGGCGGGGCGGCGATGTGGTGGGCGACCACACCGTCTATTTCCTGGGCCCCGGGGAAAGGCTGGAACTAACCCACCGGGCTCACACCCGCGACACCTTCGCCCAAGGGGCGGTGCGGGTGGCCGCCTGGCTTGTCGGCCGCGCGCCTGGCTTCTACACCCTGGAAGACACGCTGGAATCCTGAAGCTGGATGCTTTGCATACCGTTCTAATCTTACATCAGCTCAGGCCCTAGCTGCCAACCACAACCTACCTTTTATGCGGCAAATTTTTAATCAATATGCCAATGAGGCGAATATGCCTAAAATGACCGCTACGCAGTGCGTAACCGTCTCTCTCAATGTTTCTTTCAGGCGCTTAATAAGCCCGGAAGACTTAGTTAAAATTTTTCATAAAAAAATTGATTGGCAGCCTTGGATCGGCCATCTCGATGTATTTTTTGGCGAAGTGTCGCCAAACATGATCCAGAGATTTATGGCCGAAAACAGTTTAAGCCTCGATCAGCTTTCAGATATATACGATTCTCTGCACCCGGCGTGGCAGGGTAAAATTTTTCGGGAGATGCGTGATGCAGCAATGGGAAGCTTTGTTCAAGAGGGCGGCCAAACAGCTTGATGCCGGAAAGCTGTCGATCAACTCATGGTCGTTTGGCGGCGGCACGGCCCTTATGCTGGCGCTGAATCATCGTTATAGTAAGGACATTGATATATTTTTGCCTGACCGGCAATTGCTGGCCTATGTTTCTCCCAGGGTAAATGACGGGGCCGGCGCCCAGGATTACGACGAGCATGAAAACTTTACTAAACTGTATTTCCCTGAAGGCGAAATTGACTTTATTGCCTCTCCGGCGGTTACGCCCATAAAGCCGACTTTAAGGGAAATTGCCGGCATTGACGCCTATGTCGAAAGTCCTGCGGAAATTTTGGCCAAAAAAATAATATATCGCGCCGACAATTTCAAACCCAGAGACATATTCGACTTGGCGGTCGTATATGCTCATCTCAATGCTGATGTCCTCAAAATAGCCCCTTTGGTCGCGCCAAAGGTTGAAGCCTTGTCAAATCGAATAAACCATTTGGATTCCTCCGGTCAACTGGAGTCACAACTAAATTACATGGATATACTAGACGGTGGCCGTAAGGTTCGCGGGCATGAATTGGATATTTGCCGACAATGCCTGAATGATATTTATCTACATAAAGACCAGCCCTTGAAAGTTGAAACTGATTTTAGCCAATAAATTTGTAAATTCCGCCAAATGGTGAGTTTGCAGGGCAACCACATCGGCTTCAGATATTCTACGGGCGTATCTTAAGGCCGCGGGAAGAAAATCTTTCCGAAGATACGATATTTCCGGCTTTTCAGACTCTGGAAAAAAACCGCCGGATTCTCCTTGAACCTTTGAAAATTGGCCGTATTGGCCAATTTTTTTACAAATGGAGTTATGAGCCAGAGGAGCGCTTTTTGTTTTCTTGATAAAAAACAGGCCTGTTCCAGGTTCTTGAATCGGAGCCTTAAGTTTTCAACTTCACTTTTAAGCCTGATTTCCTCCTTGCTGACAATTCTCGCGTAAAGCATTTTTTTCCAGGTTTCGGGACCCGCATACAACTCGGTAGCCAGGCTTTTACCGATCAGAACGGAAGCCAGCGCGTCATTTACCGGCAAAAATAAATCCGCATGCTCAAGTATAGCCAGATAACCCAGCGAGGCTATTTCCGAGAGGGAAGAAAAGCGCGGCTTGCGTTCCGGCAAGGGCGGGGCTTGCCACAGCACTGTCTGAGGGTTCCCTTTGCCCATCACTGTGCAATAAGAAAATGCCAGGTGAAAATCGTGTATGGCCAGGAGTGTTTTGAAAACATCGCCATGCCAGGCGCGACTGACGCCCCCGGCAAGCTTGCGGCTTTCCAAGGCCAGCTTTTGATCCGGAATGCTGCTGAACACGTCGGAAGGGACGGTATCGTCCATAATCCAGATGGTGTTCCGGTGGCAAAATTTGAGAGAGTTTTCAAAATCACGCAACGATTGCCCAAAAGTATGCAACCCATCAATATATATGACATCAAAGGCCGGATGCCCATCAGGCCCCATAAACAGAGACGCCCCGGGATGTTCGGAAAAGGTGGCGAAAAACTCATCTGAAGCGACAGTCAGATACAGGACGCCGTCTTCAGCGTGTTCTTTGGGATCAAATCGAAAATCAGGATCAACGGCGACTTTCAAGGGCATGTTGACCGAGAAAAATGTATTCCCCCGGCTTACTCCAATCTCCAGGTATTTTGCGGCCTGGAAGCGTTGAGCATAGGAATTTATGCGGCCGGCGGCAACGGAATTCTCATGCACCATATTGTTCACCTAACAGCCCGGCTATGGCCGGAACCTCGACATTAGAGACGGCCCGTGATTATCACGGTCACAAGGCCAGCCATTGTTTCAACCCGAATTCAAGTTCTTTCAAGTCAACCATCCAGGGAGCGCTATAAGGGATTTAAGGATTCGGGCAAAACTTAAACTCTCCAGCGGGCCAGTTTCCTATTCCTTAAAGCCGAGAAAACAAAATTTTATTTTCCATAAATTATAGAATAAATCAAGGCGAAAATCTTATATATAAGGAAATAGTTCTATTATTCTGAGAAAAAAGATATATTTAAAAGAGGGATATTGCGAATAGTATGAGCGATTACAAAATACATGAAATCTTCAGGAAAACCATTCAGTTGAAGTTCACGCACGGCATCCAGGCCCGAATTGCGGAAACCACGGGCATAAACGCGAAGAAAATAAACCAGATATATACAGGGGACAATCGCGGGACCGAGGACGACCGGCGGGCCATCGCCGCCTTTTTCGGCTACGAATATGAGCAGTTCCTAAACCTGGGACGCAAGGCCCTGGGCTTGCCGGAAATAAGGACCACGGCCCCTCCGCCGGGCCTGGGCAGGTATTTGAGCCAGGCCATTAACATTATGGAAGGGCCGGACGGTGAGCATTTGAAGGCGGTGGTGGAGGCGTTCAGCGAACGGGGCAAAGGAAGCCAAGGCTAAGGCTTGCTCGTAAATACGGATAACGGCCAAGGCCTCGCTGGCCAGCCGGCAGTGGCAACAACTCCACCGCACCCGGCCAACCTGTAGACTGACAATAGCTGATGTTATATAGTAGCTATGGGCAAGTCCTCCGGAAAGGAGGCGGCCTATGGACTTCCTGCTGAACGTCCTGGCGGGCGTTCTGGTCGTTCTCGTGGCACGCTGGTTTAACAGCCGGCGCTAAATGAAACGCCCCCGCAGGAGTGTCCATCCTGCGGGGGTTCGCTTTCCGGTTGAAATCTCAACAGGAGGGCTTGCTCCCGGGCCGGGGGTGCCGCAAGCGCCCCCGGTCTTTTTTAAGATAGCCCATTAGGGCGGGGTTGTCAAGGCGGGGTCATTCGGTCAATTCCACAGCCAGCCTGTCGGCCACCAAAAAGCCTTTTTCAGTGGGACGGACGCGGCCGGCCTCAAGGACCAGGTGGCCGGAAGCGATAAATTCATCCAGCCGGGCCGAGCCGGCCAGGGCCGCTTCCGGCAAGCCTTCGGCCAAGCGCAGGCCCAACATGACCCGCTCCAGGCGAATCGCCTCTTCGTCCGGGGTTTCCTCAAAAGCCAGGGGCCGGGCTCCGGCCGCCAGGGCCGAGGTCCAGCGCCTCACCGAGGGCACGTTGGCCCAGCGCCGGCGGCCGTCGAAAGAATGGGCGGCCGGCCCCAGGCCCAGATAGGGCATCCGGCGCCAGTATTTAAGGTTATGCCGGCTTTCATGCCCGGGCCGGGCGAAATTGGAAACCTCGTAACGCCCGAACCCGGCCGAGGCCAGAACCTGGCCGCTCAGGAGGAAAAGCTCGGCCGCCTTGTCCGGCGGCGGAGGCGGGGAGAGCAGCCCGGCGGCTATGGAGCGGGCCAGCGGCGTCCCCTGCTCCACGGTCAGGCTGTAAGTGGAGAGGTGAACCGGCTCCAGTTCGAGCGCCCGGGTCAGGTCCCGGCCCCAATCCTCCGGAGCCTGGGAGGGAAGGCCGTAAATGAGGTCTAAACTTAGGGCGAAGGGCCGGTCTTTCAAGAGGGCCGCCGCGGCCAGGGCCTGGTCCGGGTTGTGGTTCCGCCCCAGAACCTCGCCCAGCCAGCGGTCATCCAGGGACTGAACCCCCAGGGACAGGCGGGTGACGCCGACCTCGGCCCAGAGGTCCGCCTGTTCCGGGCCGACATCTTCCGGGTTGGCTTCCAAGGTGATTTCCCGGATTTTGGAAAGGTCCAGCGGGGCCAGGGCGGCCATAAGCCCTGTCAGGCCCTGGCGGTTCAGGAGGCTGGGGCTGCCGCCGCCGATATAGAGGGTCTCGAAGGGGGCCGGCCAGGACGGGGCGGCCAGGCGGGCTTCCTCGGCCAGGCCGGCCACATAACGGGGCGCGAGATCCAAGGCGGATACGGCATAAAAATCACAGTAGGGGCAGCGCCGGGCGCAGAACGGCACATGCACATAGAGCCCGGGCGCCTCCAAACCGTTCATGCCGTTCATGGCCCGGGCCTGGACAGGGCGGAGGGGGCCGGCCAGACAACGGGATTCGGCCAAAGACGCCGCCTTACCCGCCGGGGAACAAAAGTTCTCATTAATCACCGCTTCCCTTAGCCGCTTTACGGCAGTATGACCGCCCGACTTTCTTTTGTCAAGCGGAGCATCCCCGGGTGGCCGGCGTCACTTGTCAGCCGGCGCTTATTAAGCTACAATAAGCTTCTCAAAGCATGACCAGACAAGCCTCTCTCAAATCAAGCGCGGCTTGATTTGGAACCGGAAGGTGTGAACAATGACGTTCAACGCCGCGCTCAAGACAAACTACAAGCAATTGATTTTCGTCGGCGCCGCCTTTATCCTGATGGCCGGCGTAAGCAATTACTATATCGGCGTCACCATGAACAAGCAGGCCGCCCTCTTCAGCCGCAGCGAGATGCAGACTTACCAGATGTCCCTGCGAGCGCTCATCCTGGCCCAGGAGGCCGCCCTCCAGCACACCGCCGCCGGCGTGGTCACGGCCCTGGAGCAAGGCGCCGGGCCGGATGAACTGGAGGCCGTTTTTTCCACCATGACGGACATCCTTCGAAACCAGAAGGACATCAAGGACATCTTCTCCTCGGTTTACGGCTATGTCAAAGGCAACTACTACGACGCCACCGGCTGGATACCCGGCGAATTCTACAACCCCAAGATGGCCCCCTGGCTGCGGGGCGCGATTACGGAAAAAGGCATATTCCATTCCCGGCCCTTTATCGACCCGCGCACCGGCCACCTGATAAGTTCCGCCTCCATGGCCCTTTCCGACCGGAACGGCGAAAGCCTGGGGGGGCTGGCGGTGGACTATCTTCTGGATCCCATAGTCCAACTGGTGCGGGAATACAAGCTGGCCGAGAGCGGCTTCAGCTTCCTTTTGGACGATTCCTTCACCACCCTGGCCTTCCCCGACCCTGAGTTCATCGGCCGAAAGATAAGCGACCATCCCGACCTGGCCGGCATTGAGACGCGGCTGGAAAGCCTGGACGCCCGGGAGCTGGCGGAAGAAAAGCTGAATATCGACGGGGTCAGGCACATCGCCTTTTTCAGCCGGCTGGAAAACGGCTGGTTCCTGGGCATAGCCGCGCCCGAGAAATATTATTACGGCCAGGCCTCCCGGACCAGGTGGGTCATCTCGTCCCTGGCCCTGGTCTTAAGCTGCGGCCTGGGCCTGATCCTGGTCCGCCTGGCCGCGGACAAACTGAACCTGGAGGAGAAGAACCGCTACAAAACCACCTTCCTGGCCCGCATGAGCCACGAGATACGCACGCCCCTGAACGCCATCCTAGGCATGAGCCTTCTGGCCCGGCGGCATTACGGCGCTCCCGAAGGCCTGAACCACCTGACCGAGATCAGCAGGACCGGGAACCATCTTCTCATAATAATAAACGACATTCTGGACTTGTCGAGGATCGAGACCGGAAACCTGGAACTCAAGAACGAGCCCTACAGGACCAAGGCGGTTTTCAACGACATACTGAGCATAGCCAATATCAGGATCACCGGCCTGCCCCTGACCCTGGAAACCGATATCGATCCGCAAATCCCGGAAAAACTCATCGGCGACGACGGGCGGGTGCGGCAGATACTTATGAACCTGGTGAGCAACGCCATCAAATACACGCCCGCCGGCTTCGTGCGCCTGCGGGCCTCGGGCCAGACGATCGGGGTAAACCGGATAAGGCTTGTCTTCTCGGTCGAGGACAGCGGCATCGGCATCAAGCCGGAGCAACTGGACCTGCTCTTTGAAGAATTCGTCCGCCTGGAACAGACGCAGACGAAAGGCGGCGCCCGGCCCATCGAAGGGGCCGGGCTGGGCCTGCCCATCACCCGCAGCCTCTGCCGGGCCATGGGCGGCGACATAGCCGTGACCAGCGAACCGGGCCGGGGCTCCACCTTCAAGGCCGAAATCATCCAGACCATCTCCGACCCGACTCCCCTGGGCGTTCTTGAGCCGGGCCAGCCGGCCGAAACCGACGACGATCCCTCCCCGACCTTCACCACCCCCGGCTTCAAGGTCCTGGTCATAGACGACATAGCCACCAACCTGGTGGTGACCGAAGGCCTGCTCTCGCTCTACGAGGCGAAGACCACCACCTGCCTGAGCGGCCGGGAAGGGATTGAGGCCGCCAAGCAGGAACGTTTCGACCTCATCTTCATAGACCACGTCATGCCGGGGCTCGACGGACTGGAAACCTTGAAGGCCCTGCGCGAGGCCAAAGACTACCTCAAGAAGACCCCCATGGTGGCCCTGACGGCCAACGCCATGGCCGGCATGAGGGAAATGTTCCTGAGCAACGGGTTTGACGATTACCTGACCAAGCCGATCCAACTGGACAAGCTGGAGGAAATCATGGTTCGGTGGGTGCCGGAGGCGGCCCGCGTCCCTGTCCAGGGCTGATTAAAGGCCTTTTTGCCCGGCGTCAGGCGAAGCCCTGGCGAAGCTCGTGTATGCACAGATACACATCGCTTCGCCCGGGCTTCGCCTTTCTAGCCGGGAAACAAAAATTCTCCTTAATCAGCGCTTCCCTTAAGAGTCCGCCTCGCCAAATTATGGTTTTCGCTTCAGGATGCTCCACCCCGTGACCGTGACCAGCACCACCCCGCCGCCTAGCAGGGCCCAGCCGCCCGGCCTTTCCCCCAGAAACAAAAAGACCCATATGGGGTTGAGAATGGGTTCAACGGTCGTCATCAGCACCATTTCCAGGGAAGAAACCCCCTGGCTGGCCAGGCTGTAGAGATAATAGGACAGGCCGAGCTGAAAAATTCCGGCCGCGGCGACTATGACCAGGTCCCGGGCCGAAGGCCAGGGCGGGCCCCAAAAATACAGGCCCCCGACAAAGGCCAGGAAGTTTCCGTAAATGAGCATCTTCATGGGCGGGGCGCCTCGCCCCTGGCGCATGAAGAGGGCCAGGGCGGCGAAGCACATTCCGCCCAAGACGCCCAGGGCCATGCCCTTCAGGCCTTGAAGGGTCAGGGCATCCAGGAGAAAGAGGGCCAGGCCGCCGAAGGTCAGGCCGATGAAGAACCAATCCCGCCGGCTGGTCTTTTCCCTTAAGACCAGCGGCGCCAGGAGGGCCACCCAGACCGGGGCGGTGTATTGCAATAAAATGGCGTTGGCGGCCGTGGTGAGCTTGGTGGCCCCGACAAAGCAGAAGGACAGGAGAGCCACGGTCAAGGCCCCGCCCCACTGGGCCCGGCCGGGCCAGCTAAGGTCGAGAATCCCCCTGAAGCGGAGCAGAAGAACAAGGGTCAGGCAGGCCCAGAGGCTGCGATAGGAGACGATGGCCGCCGGGTTCCAGGCCACGCTTTTGACAATGAGCCCGCCGGTGGACCAGAGCACGGCCGTGGCCGCTAAGAGGAAAAGACATTTGCCTCGGCTTATCATTTGGGATTCCTACAGACAGCGCTTCCCGGATTCAGGAGTTTGGAATGTAAATGAAGCCATTCATTCCCGGACTAAGCCTCGTCGACTCATCCCGGGACCAGGTTGACGACCACCCGGGCAAAGGCCTTGGAATCGTGGCCGGCCCGGAGAAGGCGCTGTTTCAGGCGGCGTTTCAGTTCCCACTCCGGCCCCCACTGCTCCCCGGCCGGGGCGGTTAGCCGGAGGCGGATGGTGGTGCCGTCGGGGTCGAAGGCGGTGACGCCCAACACGGCCACCGGCCCGGCCAGGCGGGGCCCCCATTCGGCATCGGCGTTGAAGTCTTCGGCCGCGGCCCGGGCCAGGGCCAGAAGCTCATCAGGGTCGACATCCGGGGGCATGACGATTTCCAGGAAGCTGTGGGCAAGGCCCCGGGTCCTGTTGATGATGGTGTCAATGCCGCTGTTGGGGATCATGATGAGGTTCCAGTTGATGTCGCGCAGGCGGAGGCTGCGCAGCCCCACCTTCTCCACCGTGCCGCTGTGGGCGCCTATGGTCACGGTATCGCCGACGGCTATGATGTCCATGCCCAGGATAAAAATGCCGTTTATGAGGTCCTTGACCAGGGTCTGGGCGCCCAGGCCCACGCCCAGGCCCAATATGCCGGCCCCGGCCAGGATGGGCCCCACGTTCACCCCCAGGCGTTCCAGGACCACCACGCCAGCCAGAAAAATGGCCAGGGCCCGGACTCCGGTAAGGGCCAGGGAGGCCATGGTCCGCCAGTTGCGGTTGCCGCTCAGGCCGGGCACGGCCAAGAGCCATTCGGCGGCCAGGCGGCTGAACTTGAGAAAGACGACCAGGGCCGCGAAAGTCATGGAAATGACCAGGAGACGCCCCAGGATGGCCCGGGCCAGGCTGTTTTCCAGAATCCGGCCCAGGGGTAGGCCCCAGATGGTCAGAACAAGGCTGAAAGCGATGAGGCTGACGGCCAGGCCGGCCAGGCCGTCAAGGGTGACCAAAAGCCGCCGGCTTTCGGCGGAGGGGGCCGGCTTGGCCAGGCTCACGAACAAAACGCGGGCCGCTTTCACGGCCCCCAAGGCCAGGCCGAAAACGGCCAGGGAACCCGAAAGGCGGCCCAGGAAAAAATCGGTCATCCCGGCCAGGTAGGCCCAGGCCGCCAGCCAGATGGCGCCTATGCTCAAAAAGGCCCAGCACTTTCTGAAAACCTGGTCGGTCAGGTAAGCCGGGCGGTCCGCCGCCGGGCTCTCCGGTTCCCCGCCATAGGCATCCACATGGCCGCGGAGATGCCAGAACCTCACCGTCAGCCCCAGGGGAAGCGGAAGAACCAGGATTGTAAGGACCACGGCGTAGGTTTGCCCCAGGACGAACTGGTCCAGAAAAATCTCCTTGAAAAAATTCAGGGCAGCCAGGTAGACGGCCAAAAAACGCCAGGCGCCCAGAAGGTGGAGCGCCAGGTGGGGGGGCAGACCGGACAGGGTTCTTCCCCCCTCGGCGGGCGCCAGGAGGGCGGAGGCGGCTTTCAGGACGATATACAGAAGGGAACAATAGATGAACAGGTATCTGAGCAGGGTCTGAAGAAACCTGAAACCCAGGGCCAGGTCGGCGGTGACGCCCGGCGCGGTGGTGGACATTTCAGGCCAGAGGCTCAGGGAGGCTATCAGAACCAGGTTGGGACCGGCCACGACCAGGACATGGCGCAATAAAAGCCTGAGGCGGGCCGGGAAACCCATACCCGCCTCCAGGGCGGGCAGCCGGCCCCAGCGGCGGACGACGAACCAGG
>JGI24698J34947_10001122_pt1 | contig 13841 bp, 6 predicted proteins | sample TergutMp193P3_FD_34947 | JGI IMG/M metagenome (IMG submission 34947)
GTGTTTCGCAATTTTTTGAAAATCAATCCTGTCTTTGGAAAATTTTTCAAAACCCAGGGCGGAGTTATGGAATAAAAATCATTCGTATTTATCAATGCCAGGCAGTACGCGAGCTCTATAGGATGCTCCTTGATAAATTCGTTTAGAGGCGCGTTTTTGCAGATATCCACTTTGTTTTCTATTAATTTGATTAATTGGTTTTCATAATTTTTATATTTATCTTCTATTCCCAAGTATTTAAACAAGCCGTTAAATTCCATTTTGTCATATAATAGAAAATAAAATATATTTTTAAAATCTCTGTCTAAATTTTCAAAGGCGGCAAGTTCTTCGTAAAATAAATCTTTGGCTTTTTTGGCATCGCTTAGAGGGTTGTTTAATTCATCGTTCAGCAATTTATCGTCTTTCAATAATTTGTGGTAAGGTTTTTTAGGAAATAAAAGCGGACTCCAAAAAAGCGTGTCTATGAAAATTTTGTCTTTTAGCTTGTATCCTTCGCTCTCCAAGTATTTCAAATCGTGCTTTAATATATTGTGTCCGCAGATAAAATTTGCATTTTCTATAAACTTGTAAAATTTCGGCAGGGAATTTTCGTGGAATGTCGCTTCGTTATCTGTTATTGCTCCTAAATCCAAAATCTTGCCTGTTTCAGGATTGATTTCGGAGTCTATGAAAACAATTGGCAACATAGTTACCTCATTGTAGATCAAGCTTGATAATGCGCCTCACAGCATTTTTTCCAGCTCGTCCACCAGCCGCCCGAAAGCGCCGCAGGCGGCGTTTACAGGTTCAGGTGAACTCATGTCAACGCCGGCGGCTTTAAGCGACTCGATTGGGAAGCGTGAGCCGCCTGATTTAAGGAAGGTGAAATAGTCCTCCCTTTCTTTTTCGCCGCCTGAAAGGACTCGATCCGCGAGGGCAAGGGCGGCGGAAACTCCGGTTGCGTATTTGTACACATAGAACGCGTTGTAGAAGTGAGGGATGCGCAAGCCCTCAAGATCACTTGCCTCTTCAAATACCATTTCGCTTCCGAAGTATTTTTCCAGCAGCTTGCGGTATTGTTCGCGTAACAGTTCGGTTGTCAGCGGCGTACCGCTTTCTTCAAGTTCGTGGCTTATCTTTTCAAATTCGGCAAACATGGTCTGGCGGTACAATGTGGCCAAAAGGTCGTCTGCTCGTTTGTTGACAAGGTAGAGGCGAAGTTCCCTGCTGTCTGATTGTTTTTCAAGGTAACGGAATAACAGCTCTTCGTTGAAAGTGCTGGCGACCTCCGCTTCAAAGATCGTGTAATCGTAGTGCATAAACGGATTGCTGTGCGCGGCGTACCATGTGTGCATTGAGTGTCCGCCTTCATGCGCCAGTGTAAAAACATCGCGTATCGAATCTTCCTTGTAGTTCATCAGGATATAGGGATCGCTTGTAAAACTGCCGGATGAAAAAGCTCCCGAACGTTTGCCCTTGTTCTCATAACGGTCAGCCCATCGTCCCAAAAGTCCGTTTCGCAGAGTGGAAACATACTCGTCACCTAACGGAGACAGGGCGTTACTTACAAGATCAACGGCTTCATTCCAGCTTGTGGTTTTTTTCGCGGTTGGAACAAGCGGGGTGTATACATCGTAATGGCGCAGTTCCGGCAGTTTTAGTGCGCGTTTGCGAAGGCTGTAGTAACGGTGAAGTGAGTCGAGCTTGCCGCTGACGGAGGAGATCAGATTGTCGTAAACCGCTTCGCTGACATTATCTGGAAAGAGAGAGGCGGCGCGCGCAGAGGAATAGCCTCTGACGCGGGCGTTGATCACATCCTGCTTGACGGAACCTGAATAAAGGCTTGCCAGTGTGGTTTTGTGCGCGTCATAACAGCCGTAAAGCATTTGGTAGGCACGCTGCCGTAAATTACGATCCGGATTTTCCATGAACACCGAATAGGTTGACTGAGTAAGGGGACGCTTGCCTTCTGGAGTCTCGATCATGCCGAAGTTAAAATCTACGTTTGTGAGCACGGAAAAAGTATCGCTGACCACCCCTTTGCCTTCCGCGTGAAGGGCTATTACGCGCTCTTCTTTATCGCTTAAAATGTACGGCCTGTAGCGGAGAATTCTTTGCAGATAGATTCGGTAATCGGCAATCCGCTCATGTGTCAGAAAAACTTCCATATCTTTTTGTGGGATAGCCAGTATCTCGGGATTTTCCCACGCGGCGGCGGCTCTCGCTTTTGCCAGAGCCATCGTTATTTTTCCCGCCATTGTCCGCGCGGCGGGGGCTCCCTCATCCTCGCTTTGCCTGAGTCTCGCGTAATATACAAGACGCTCTCCAAGGATATTTATGTTACGTGAAAAGTCAAGGTAGTCCGCGAGGCTTAACGCCGACTTTCCAAGAGTTCCCTGAAAGACAAGAATCTTTTCAATCATTTTTTCAAATTCCGCAAGGCCGCCGTTCCACGCTTCATCACTGACAAAGAGTTTTGACAGATCCCATGTATCGGAAACGGCTACTTCACTTCGTAACGGTATGTGTTCGTTATCTGACATTTTTTCTCCTTAATTTCCCCTGCTCAACGCTGCGACTGCCGCTCCGAAAAGGCTAGCCTGTTCCACAGGTGAAATAACGTACGGTCTTGGCTTTTCTTCAAATAACATTTGATGCAGATACGATTCAAGGGAGCGGCGCATACCCTTGTAAATCATGTACGTTGTTCCCTCCACGGCAATGCGGATGGGGGAGAAAGGCTCAAAACTGTAGTTAATGCGTTCTATAGTTGCGGCTAACACGGCGGCGGAAAACAGCGCGCCGCGTTCTGTTACAATAGATGTGATGTACTGTAACGCGGCAACAGCGTCGCTTTCGTTTGGGGCGAAAAGAGAGCCGAGGGGGCCTTCCGCCCTCAGTGGGGCGTGGTTGAACTCATTTAAAAATCTTGTTTCAAGGTGGGGCATTGCCAAAATTTCATCGGATTTTGTGAAGCACAGCACCTTGTCCTTTATCGCCTGTTTCAGTATGTGCAGGGTCAACGTGCCCAGATACGCGCCGGCTGACGCTTTCTCAAGCAGGTAGCCGCCGGGGTTTTTTGTTGTGCTGTCGTATTCCCTGTCAAGCTGACCGCGGTTTCGGATATTGAAGTTTCCGGTTTCGCATACCACGATCTGCGGAGAGGATGGAGAATTAAAATTGATTTTGGGAATGTTCGCTTCCGGGTAGGCTGTGTTAAAACCTGTCCCCAAAATAAAACCGATTACGGGACCCGGCGCCGCTCCAAAATCGTTGCGTGTACGCACCGCCTCCCCGTCAGGTGAAATGGAGGCAAGCCCGGAGAGCAGAGTAGCCACGGTGTCGTTTAACATTACGATGGGACCGTCATACTTGCAGCCCTTCGCCGCAAGAGCGTCACGCAGCCCCTTGCCAATCGCCTTTCCAATCACGTCGGGAGCGTCTACTTCCTTGCTGAACGCCAGAAGAATCCCGTCTGCTTCATTTGTAATTTCCATCGGGTAGGAAAATGTAAAACCAATGCCTTCTATCTTTGTGCCGCTCAGCAGGGGAAGAGCGGCATCCGCAATCGCTTCAAAGAACTGCGGCGCGCTTATGCACCCGTTTGTTCCTGGCATCGGGTTTTTTCTTGTTCCCTGCGCGACAGCTTCGCCGTTTTCATTAAAATGGACAAGGCTTGATCTAAGATTGGTTCCGCCGGCATCCAGGGCAAGAACTGTTTTTCCGGGCGGAAGGCGCGTAACGGGTGTAATATAAGAGGGAATCATCGCAAGATTGGAACCGTTACGTGCAAGACCACGTTCCATTTCGATGAGTACCTCCCTTACCAGCGCGTGAGGGTTGTAACTGTCATAGTGAAACCCGTAATAGTGCGCGAAATCCGATAATTCTTCTGCGTTGAATTTGCTCATAACATACCCCCTTGTACTTGCTCGGGAACTGCGAACCTTCGGTTCGAGTTGGTTCCCTCGCAAGTTCTGCATTTTTCGGACTTGACTTTTTCAAAGTCAGTCCTGCAAAATGCTGTTTTTATATGGAAGTTGTTCAGAAACTGAAGTTTCCGAACAACTTTCTTTTTTTTAAGGCTCGAACCTTTTTCTGTCTCTCGGGAAAAGGCTTGCTTCTTTTACATTTGCCAATCCCAGAATTTTCTGCGTAAGCCGTTCGCAGCCGATAGCGAAACCTCCGTGGGGAGGACAGCCGTATCTGAAAATTGACAGATAACTTTCCATATTCTCCGCTTTTAATCCAAATTTTGGCAGAATTTCTTTTAACTCATCATAGCTGTCCTGCCGCCTGCCGCCTGTTGTAATTTCCAGCCCGCGGAAGAGAGCGTCAAAACTCATAGTCCCTGATGTTCCTTTTGGATATGTGTAGAACGGCCTGTAACGACGCGGGAATTCGTTGACAAAAACGAGTTCCGATCCTTTTTCTCTTGCCGACCATTCGCAGATGAGCCGCTCGGCTTCTGGATTGATATCGAAAATACGGGAAGGTTTGTTTTTTCCGGCGTTACGCGCAGCTTCGTTATTCGCTATTTGCAGGGCTTCCTCATAGGGAACGACAGGAGACGCCGCAACCGCCTGTGCGTTAGGAACTTCGGCGTTCCACGCGGCGAGGTCTTCGCTGTTTTTAAGGGCGACCTGTTCAAAGATGTACGCGAGAAGCCCCCTTTCAATTTCAATTAAGTCAAGCTCGGATTCGATAAAGCCGACTTCAATGTCCATTGAAACATATTCGTTCAGATGACGCGGCGTGTCGTGCTTTTCGGCGCGGTAGGCGGGAGCGACTTCAAAAACCCGCTCAAGGCCCGATGCGACCATCGTCTCCTTGTACGCCTGCGGCGATTGCGCAAGGCAGAGTTTTCTGTCAAAATAAATTACCTCAAAAAGACCTGCCCCTCCTTCCGTCGCGCTGTTTACAAGTTTGCTTGTTTTGATTTCGGTAAAATCATTGGAGCGCAGGTATGCGGAAAACGCCTCAATAATCGTCGCCTGCACTTTGAATATCGAGCGGATCTTCGGGCTTCTAAGTGAAAGGGCGCGGTTGTCCAGAATGGCCTCAAGCCCCGTTTTTGTAACATCGCCGTTGACCTGAAAGGGCAGTTCAGCCCCGGCTGGGCTTAACACTTCAATAGAAGAAACCAGAATCTCCGCGCCGCCCGGCGCTTTTTCGTTGAGCGCGGGTTTGCCCCTTACCCGTATCACCGATTCAAGCGTTAAATCGGGCTTTTCATTCAATACGAGTTGAATAAGGCCGGATCGATCCCTTAAAATTATGAAATTTACTCCCCCCATGTCCCGAATCCTGTGAACCCAGCCGGACGCTTCAATTTCAGCGCCACAGCCGGTAAGGGCGACTTTTGCAAGTTCACTAGCTAAAATACGCATGGGGTATTTTAGCATGTTCAGGCGGGGATTAGCAATTCCCAATTAATTAAACATCCTGTTTTCCAGATTGTAAAATTTTATCCTTTGCGTCATTTCTATGGCGTGGCCGGTGCGTAAATAGTACAGCCAGATGCGGCATTCTTTTTTTGCGGGTAACGCGAAAAGGTCGCAGACGGCCTTGTGATAACACGCCATTTGCGGTGTGTGTTCGGAAGGCGTTTCCCTTGTGTCTGTTTTAAAATCTACAACATGAATGAATTTCGCGTCGTCAAAAAGGAGATCAATGGTTCCGTTGATAAAAACTTCCTTGCCCTTCCTGTTTTTTAAAAGGCTTCTGAATGAAAACTCGTTTTCACGCAGTTGTGCGTTTCCCGCGATTTTTCCAAGAGGAGAGCGGACAAACCGGCGCGCCAGTTCCCTGCCCGCGGCAAGGAAAGCATCCATTTCGGCAGGAGTTAAAAGACATGAAATATTCGGCGGAATTACAGGTTCCTTGAGATTAAGATACGCTTCGACGCAGATATGCGCGATTGTTCCAAAACCGCCTGAATTAAACTTTTCCGTGTAATCATCGTTTGTTTGTGTAAAACGGGCAAGCGTGGAATCAACATTTTCAAAAATATCATCAGATTTTTCACCTGAATATTCCCTGTTGAATGGTACCTCCCTTCCCGAAGGTTCCTCTTCTTCATCGCCGCCGCCTTCTTCCCTGTTTCGCAGCGACACCGGCGTTATGTGATTATCCTTTAAATCGGGCGTTTGAATTATTTCCGCCCTTTGATAAAAGGGCTCAACTTTTTTTAAATATTCGTATAGGCCCTTTTGATCATTCGTAAACCCGCCTGTCTTTGTTTCCTGACTTTTGATGTACTCTTCTGTATAGACCGGAATCGCTTCAAGGTTAAAAAAGGAAGAGTCTTTTTTTAAACCGTCCTGCGGGATATGAGAGGCGATGGACGGCAGGAGGAGTCCGAAAAATGTATCGTTATCAATAATTGAATCGCCGAAAATCTGGTTTTCCTTCCCCTTTCGTTCTTTTTCAATATAATTTTTTATTTTAATTGAAAGATCGTCCGTTTCTGTTTTGTCATTGATATCAAGAACGCCTGTCAAATAAAGTTCCTTTTCGGCTCTTGTCATCCCCACGTAGAGAAGGCGGCGCAGTTCCGCGGTTCTCTTCCGTCTGATTTCCGCGTTTGCCATCTCCCAGAAAAAATTTTTTCGCATCCTGGGAATTGAATAACAGGCGGGAGGCAGTGGGGGGCTGAAAACAATGTCCGCACCTCCATAGCTAAAAACATTTTCGCCTGTGTTCGGCTGGCTGTGCCTTCCGCATCCGCAGAGAAAGACGACGGGAAATTCCAGCCCCTTGCTTTTGTGTATCGTCATCAGAGAAACCGCGCCGGGACGTTCCAGTGGAATTTCAATGTCGGTAAGCCGTTCACCTGAATCCCTGATTGCGCGTATTGAATCCGTAAAAGCGGCAAGCCCCTGATTTTCCGCGTCGGACTTTACCGCGAGATGAAAAAGATAGTCGAATAACTCACGGTATACGCCTGTTCCGGGATTCCATTCTGTCTCATAACGGTAGCCTTCGTTGTACCACAGTTCGCTGACAAGTGAGCTGACACTTTCGGCTGCCGCCTTGCCGCGGATTGATGCGTAAATTTTCTGTCCGTGGCGGTATTTCTCACTGTCCTGTTTATCAAGAAAGGGGAGCGGCTCGCCGCTGAAAGGTTCGGGATTTTCCGCTTCGTTGAAAATTGAAAGGCATAAAGCGGCGGCGGGCATGGAAAGTCCGGTAAAAGGGGAGCGCAGCATTTCAGCATACGCGGCGCTGTCCAATGGATAAGAGGCAAGACGCAGAACGGACATGATGTCGTTCACGAGTCCGCTGTAAAAAAGATCGTTTATATCCTCGCATGTGTAGGGGATACCAAGGAGTCTGAGGTGTTTTTCATAAAGATGCTGATGTCCGCGTGAACGAAAGAGGATTGCGATATCTTTTGCCCTGTATTTTTGCGCGCCTGATTCTGTTTTTTCATTTAACAATTTCTCAATCTTTTCCGCTATGAAACGGGCTTCGTTTTCATAGGCGGAAAGACGCGTATAATCCTCATCGGCGTAATTGCCGTCATCTTTTTTATCCAGTATGAAAATTGAAAAATTGCCCGTACCCTCGCTGTTTGTTTCAAGGGGCGTGTAAGAGGCTTCGTATAACGGCAGCGTTTCGGCGAGGGAAGGCGCGAAAACCGAAGGCATTTTTGAGAGCGCGGTTTTTCCCTTCGGATCAAAATCGCTGCCACCGAAGATTGCGTTAAACGCGCCTATTAACGCGGGAACAGAACGGTAATTTGTTTTTAACGGAAGTTCCGCGCTCTTTATCTCATCTTTCAGTTTGCGGAAAACTGAAACATCCGCGCCCCTGAAGAAATAGATAGACTGTTTTTCATCGCCGACAAAAAAAAGTTTTCCGCTAGACAGATCTTTCGCGGGCGGAATGTTTTTATTCAGAACTTCAGGTTTTTCCGCAAGCAGAAAAAGCAGATCCTTCTGCAGTTCATTGTTATCCTGAAACTCATCGATCATTATCGCTTTAAAAGATTCTTTTTCACTGTGCCTTATGTCTTCCTGTTCAAGAAGTATTGTCCGGGACAGACGCGCCACATCGTTAAATGTCAAAATTCCTTCTTCGCGTTTTCTTTGCAGATAACGGTTCTGCAATTCTGCAAGCAGGGACATAATGGAAATAATGAAGCCCGCCTGCATACATGACACCGCCAATGACGAAAATTTGCCGAAAAGAGAGCGAATTTGGTACACTTTCTCCTTTATAGGATTGCCTTCCTTTGGCTTTTTTCCCCTGACTAGTTTCAGCCTTTCTACTTCGGATAGAAAAAAGATGAGTTTTACAATGTCGTCTTGCAGAGGATGGGATTCAGATTCTTCAATGCAGGTCCCAGGCGGTAAACTTAAAAGATAGTCAAAGTAGTTCTGTATTTCTTTTATTTCGGGAATTACAATAATTTTATTTTTATATTTTTCTATCAGGGGGACAATATCGGGAAACATATCCCTGTCTTCGAAAACACAGTTTTCAATTTCATCTAAAATTGTTGTAAGCCCATCGCGCTGTTTTCTCCATTCGCCGCAGAAAAGATCAAACTGGATCTTTACATCTTCGATAAAGTCAACCGGCTTGTCTATAAAACAGTAATTGCACATGACATCAGTGAAAAAATTCCTTACAATGTCATTTGGACGATTTTCGGCATAAAGCCTTTCTATGGCGGGGTGATGGCGGTACGTTATCAGAAACGGAAGCGCTTCCTCATTGGCTATTTTTTGACAGCGTTCAGGGTTGATTTCAAAGTCGGGGTTTATGCCATAGCGCGGCGCGCATTGTTTGACCAATGACGCGCTGTACGAATCGAGAGTTTGTATTCTGGCGTGGATAAAATTATCAAGAGCCTCACGCGCTCTTGCGGCTTTTACGCCGTCTTTTTTTTCGGCGATTTCCGATAAAAGGGAATGGATTCGTTTGTACATTTGAGCGGCGGCTTTTTTTGTGAATGTGAGCGTTAATATTTCATCGACTTTATAACCTTTCTCTGTGAGCAGCCAGGCAAATCGACTGGCAAGTACCATGGTCTTTCCTGATCCCGCGCCCGCTGCAACCACCGCGTTCTCCGTGCAAAACGCGGCGGCTTGCTGCTCTTTGTTAAGCTCCGGACTGCTAGTTTCTTTGCTCATTAAAATTTCCCCAGGTTAAAAAAAGTTTCACGGTTGATTACATAAACCGTCCGGCAGATCCGGTTGTATTCGCAAACTTTACATTCGCTGTATTCAGATTGAAAAACCGAAAAATTTCCGGCGGCGATTTCATCGGCAAATTGCCGCGTTCTTTGGTTAAACTCATCAAATATCCTGTTATACATTTTACTTTTATATAAAATACGGTCGTCCTCTTTTTTTGGAATTGTTACTTTTGTGTTTACATCTTCAACTGTGCCGATGATCACTTCAGGGTTATGATTGATGATGCTGTAAAAAAGAGCGGTATGAACCTCTATATTTTTATTTTCTTCCGCCAGAGTTATGTACATTGGAAGCTGGAAATCGGACAGGCTGTTTTCTTCCCCCGTTGTGCAATCCGCACGTTTTGGAGGATTACCCATTTTAAAATCAATTATTATATGTTTTTTTGCGGTTCCTTCTTCCGGCGGAGCTTCCAGTATGCAGTCGAGCTTTCCGTTAAGAAAAAATGTATCGCGTTGTGCATTATAAACAGTTTCGCACCCGGCGACACGGCATCCCGCGAATAGCGAAAGAAAATTGGCGATACAATTTTCCAGGTTAAAAAGAAAATGCCTTTTTCCGGCGCGTAAAAGACGCGCGGTAAGTGAACTCATCTCCGGTTTTTCACCGGGCTGTATCAGTGGGAACGCGGAAAAAATCGCGTTGACGCTGTCCTGCAAAAGATCGCGGTAATCATCGGGAAGAGAGGGTCCGCGATCCGAATAATCCGGTTTTAAAAGCGCTTTTTTACTTTCCATAATTTTGGTAAAAAACAAATTGAGAGCCGCGTGGTAAACCATACCTGCAACATTTTCCGCCATCAGATTTGCTTCCATTTGCACATTCTCAATGGCAAGGACGCGTTCATAGAGCCATTTAAGAGAACATTGAAAATACGGCTGCAATGATGAAGATGAGACTCTGTATTTTCCCGGGAATTGCAGATCCCCGGCGTATTTTTTTCTTATCAATTCCAACAGTTTATTATCGGCTTTCCATTTCATTTTTAAACTGTCTTTGTATTTACGCCGCTCCTTCCATCTTTCAAATCCGTCTATTTGATTTTTATGCAGTTTTATTTGCCCTCTGTTATCAGTAATGTAGTTTTCCATCCTGTAATAATCTTCGCCAAACTTTTCGCGTAACTCAGGATCGCAGGAATAATTTTCTTTCGGCTCGGAAGGGGAACCGATTTTTGAATGAGGTATTGTAAAACCTGAAAAAGTCTGTTCACTGCAAAAAAAGGCGGCGTTTACAAGAGAGTTGAACTTGTGCAAATTGATAAAAGCCATTGATGCGTCCTCGTCAAAAACACCCAAGCTTTCCCTTTTTTTTCGCGGGAGAAAATCCAGCCTTGAAAAAACAACCGACAGGTTTTCCTGTCCCGCCCCAAGTATGATATGGCAGTCAAAAGGCGCGCAGGCCGCCGTCCTGTAGGGAAGAATGTTTACCCCCGAAGATTTCTGCTGCGCAAGGTAATTTACTTCCCCAATATATTCGCTGAAGAATAAAAAAGGATCTACCGCGGGCGCGTCGGGAAAGTCCTTTTCAATTTCCGTTAAATACATCAATTCTGAAATACAGCGGGAGAGAACAAGATCGGTTTCTGCGGAACAGTTGTCCATATCAAAAAAACGTTCGCGGAAAATGAAATATTGCCTGCGAAGTTCCGCGAAAGATGTTGAAGTACGCATGGCGCGTATACGCCGCCTGAGATCGTTAAAAAACCGTCTGGCGGCAGGATCGATTCCTCTATAGGGGTTTTCAAAGGCGTCTTCCCACACATTTATATATTTTTTTTCTCCGTCTTTTTCTTCAACCCACGAGCTGATACAGTTGTTGTTTATCCCGAACTCGACAAGACTGTCAATCTGCGCGGTATCCTTCCACGGCAGATTCCTGTTGAGGATAAGGGAGGTCAGGGCGGTGAAAGAAAAATCCTGTGATGTGCAATCCAGTATTGAAAGAAAAAACTGCCCGGCCGGATAATCTGTCAGCGGTTTGCTGCTGCGTTTTACAAACGGAATGTTCCTGTTTGTAAATTCCCTGAAAACATACGGCTCGTAATTTTCCGTGTCGGGAATGCAGACCGCGATTGAGTCCCAGTCAATTTCCTTTTTTTCATGCAGGGCGCGTATATAAAGGGCGGCTTCGGTTATTTCACTGCGTGAATTGGTGTAAAAAAAAGTGTCGCTCTTTATGGTTTCAGTATTTGAGGCGCTAACCGTTTTTACATGATTGCTCGCCGCAAGCAGTTCCCTGTATTCGCCGTAATCGGAAAGGGACTCAGGAAAAAAAATAAAACACTCCATTCCCTCATCGTTAAAGGGCGGCGTTTCCCATGCCGGCTCAAAAAGCCCGTGCGTCTGGAGAAATTGCGCGTAATGCTGTGCAAGGACGAACAGATCCCTGTCGTCGCCTTCCAGTTCAAGCGCCGCGTTATGCGCAACATCGTCGAGGATAGAGTCAATTCCCAACTTTAAGGTTTTACTGAACCACGCGCCAAGCTGGGGCAAAAGTTCAGTCAGCCAGGGCGTAAACCGCGCGGCTCCTGCCGCCCATTGTCGGCGAATCAACGATGAGAAAACCGGTTCTTTCCCCTCTTCGACAGCCTGCGCGTTTTCCCTGACAAGCCGGCTGACAAAGATTTTCCGCAGGGCGGAAGGTATGCTTTTTTTATTCTGTACTTTTGATTTGATCGAATTCTGCTTGAAAACGTCCCACGCGATAAACCTGTTCATCGCCACCGTTCCGCCGCGAAGCCGCAGCAGATGATCAGCCCACCTGGAAGCAGCTATGTCTGTCGGGAAAATAAAGCGGGTATTGAGAACGTCTATATTTTCCAGAAGAACGGTCTCAACGTGGTTCACGGTTGTAGTTTAACATAAAATGGGGATTGTGTCCAGCCCATAGTCAACTAAAATGGTTCGGAAGCCGAGCCCCTTAATTCTGCCGTTTGTGTGTCCAATACTCTTAACCGTAATCTGCGCATAGAACCGCTTCCAGTAATGCTGCCGGTTATAACTAAATCGGCGCCTGCGAATTTTCCAATAGATACAATCTGATCGTCATCAACATCACCGCTTAATTGGAAGTTTTGTTCTCTTCTTATCCTGTCCAGTTCGCTTCTGTCAACAATTGTAAATCTATTTTGAACCAATATATATTCAAGTTCACCTGCGATAAACACAGCTTGCTCTCTATCTGGTGTAGAAATGTTCACTATGGCAATTTTTACATTTCTTAAATTCCTTTCCTGCAAAGAAGCCATAACAACTCTCGCGGCGTTATCCAATGCGCCCACAATGTCGTTTTGTTGCGCTTCTCGTCCGCCTTGTCTGGTTTCTATCGGGCCGGCAGCGCGTAACGCTGTGTTGATGGAGGTACTGTCTGCTGATGCTCTACGTTGAACATTCCTGATCAAGCGTGTATATTCAGGGCTTACTTTATTTGTATGATCACTAGGATAAATAAAACTACCGGCAGTTACTTTTGCAGAATCGGAATATGATTTTATGACATTCATGTTAGAATCCAGAATATCAAGTCTCACAGTCAAATTATAGTCATATATTTCTATTGGAAGGCCTAAAAAGTATGGAATAGCCATAAGAAAACTTCCAAAGAGTAAAGCAAATATATAATAACCAAAACGATCATCGGATTTATAATCCAATGTCAACGTATAATAACCATATTCTTCTCCAGCGCTCAAAAAACCGTTTTTCATAACATAGTCGGCTATGACTGTGTTACTCTTGCCGGAGTTTTTTAAATTAAGAATTTGAGATGAAACATTCGATGATACATTTACTCTCTGCAAATCCGGGCTGGAGGCACAACTAACAACCAATGATAATGCAAGTGTTAATAATAAACAGTTTTTGAAAAATTTCATAAATATTCCTCCTGTCGGTCTAATCCCTATACTTCATCATGCTCAATATTTTCGCTATTGGATTACTATTATTTTGCTTGCTACCCTCATCACCATTGGACCTGTTGTTGGCAGAATATTTATAGCACTGTTAAGCCAATATACAGCATCATTTCCTATACCAGCAGAGCCGTCTTCAGATCCAACAACACCAACAATATAAACATTTGAACCTGAAATTGCTATACTACGCGCATATCCATAATTATATTTTTTGGGCAAGATATGTTTTACGCCATTAAGCCAATATACGGCATCATCTCCGTCAAATCCAGTAATATAAACATCTGAACCTGAAATCGCTATGCCTCTTGCATATGCCTTATCTCCTGATCGCGGTAGAACATTTCTAATACCGTTAAGCCAATATACGGCATCTCCATCACCTCCAGTAATATAAATATTTGAACCTGAAATTGCTATGCTAGTCGCATCTGAATTATTTGACAAAACATGTTTTACGCCATTAAGCCAATATACGGCATCATCTCCATCTTCTCCAATTATAAAAACATTTGAACCTGAAATTGCTATGCCTCTTGCTCTTGCATAATCACCTGTTCTAGGTAGAACATTTCTATTACCGTTAAGCCAATATACGGCATCATCTCCATCACTTCCAATAATAAAAATATTTGAACCTGAAATCGCTATGCCACTTGCAGATGCATCTTCACTCGATCGCGGTAAAACATTTTTTACTCCATTAAGCCAATACACAGCGTCTCTATAAA
>JGI24698J34947_10001123_pt1 | contig 13832 bp, 8 predicted proteins | sample TergutMp193P3_FD_34947 | JGI IMG/M metagenome (IMG submission 34947)
TGCCACCCGTCCGTTCCGGGCATCACCAAATCAAGGAAAATCAGGTTCGGCGCAAGTCCCTGGTAGAGCAGCTTCAGCGCCTTTTCGGACGATTCAACAGTAGTGACATCATAGTCCTGCGATAGAAAATTCTTTATCAATTCAAGGTGGATTTCATCATCGTCCACCACAAGGATTATTTGCTTTTCTTCCCCTGTGGAAATTCTAAACTTTTCCGTCTCGGACCTCAGCTCGTCAAAGTTCCGGTTGTTCTCAGTGCTCATTTCGGTTACATGCGTTACCGCCGTCTTTATCTCCCTCAGCGCGCCGTTCACTATGTCGCTCATGCCCGTTATCGCTTCGTTGCTGATCTTTATGAACTCTCCCGTCTGCCTGAACAAATCGCTGCTCGTATTGGACATGTCTTCCGAACCTTTCTGCACGGATACGGTTATCTCCTTTAGGCGGCCTATCGCGTCAAGTATCTGCTTTCCCCCGGCTTCCTGCTCTCCCATCGCGTGACGGATATTCAGCTCATGTTCGGATACTGTTTTTACACTGGTGTCTATGGCTCCAAAACGATCAAGCACTTCATCGGAAGAATGCGTGATGTTGTCTATACTCGCCTTGATCTTTTTCAGCATGGTCGAGGTGGTTTTGGACTGCTGACCCGACGACTCGGCGAGCTTGCGGATTTCATCGGCTACGACAGCGAACCCTTTTCCCGAATCTCCGGCGTGCGCCGCTTCAATGGCCGCGTTCATTGATAACAGGTTTGTCTGACTCGCGATTTTGTTCATCACCATGTTGATTTCCAGAAGCCCCTCGGATTCCCTGGAGATTTCCTGTATTTCCTGTACTACCGCCTGAACCGCAGTCCTTCCGAGTTCCGAGGCTTCCGTCAGGGCTTCGACATTTTTGCTGTTTTCCACAAGCGTTTGGCTGACTGAGTGAATGTTAGCCGTCATTTCCTCGATGGCCGTTGACGACGTGTTAACCCTTTCGGTCTGCTCGTCTATCAATTCGTTCTGTTGGGTGATACTGGTTTTAATTTTCTCAAGTGCCTTGTTCACTTCCGCCGATCCTTCCTGCTGTTTGGCGTCCAGGGTTTTTATTTCCTCAAAGTTAGCGGCAATATTGTCCACCGCCGCTGTAGTCTTTGACATATTGACGGTAAGTTCATGGCCGGTATTTGTCAGCGCGTGAATTTTATATTTAATCACCCCCACAAGGTTTCTGATATTGTCCAGTGTCTCGTTAAAAAACATGGCTAAATCGCCTATCTCATCCTTGCTGGCAACCTCAAGATGTTTGGTCANGTCCCCTTCGCCTTTGGAAATATCCTTAAGCGTGTTGGTTGCCCTGACGATAGGCCTGCTTAATGACCGGGACAGGATTATCGCCACAAGAGTTATGATTGCGATCATTGCGGCAACAATCACAAAGGTTATATACATCATGGTGTTCACCGGGGCCATCACGGTCGATGTCATAGTCCCCACCGCAAAACTCCATGGAGCCGTGGAAGTCCCGATTATAATCGGAATGACCTGAATTGCCACCTGCGCTCTCAGTGAAGGGACATATCTTTCGAATCTGTAATACCGCCCGTCCCTGATGCTTCTTATGAACTCATTGTTGAACGGCCCATTTATATCTTCTTCAGTATCCCGCCCGTTTTTCCCGATACGGCTTGTGTCAAAGTGCCCGGCCACAGTCCCGTTGTTGGCGAATACCGCGGTTATCGCGTCGGGGTATGGTTTTGCGCTCTGGGATATATTCTGCACTTCATCCAGAGTAATGTTAATGCCCACTACCCCAACAAGCACTCCGTTATTGCGTATGGGAGCGGCGACAGTGGTTATTAACTTCGAGCTCCCCTGCACCATGCTTTCATAGGGAGGCAAAATCATCGTGGTATTGTTGCTTCTTGGCAGCAGGTAGTAATCGCCGGGTCCGCTCTGTTCAAAATTCTCCAGGGCCTGCAGCTTGACACTTCCAGAATCCCAGTAATAGTAGGGAGAAAAGCGTCCACGGGAATTGGTTCCCCTGGTACCAAGGTACAGCTGATCGTTCCCTTCCAGGGTGTCCCTTTCCCATACGCACCACATTCCTATAATCTCAGCATGCGACCTGGTCAGCCCCTCAAGTATAACGTTGAACATACTCCGGCGTTCTTCCGGGAGTATTGAATAGTACTGGCTCATTGTTTCGGCGATGGTTTCTGCGGTTTCCCAGTAATCTTCAAGGTAAGCTTTTACCTCCCCGGCTGATCCTTCGGCAAGGCTGAGCGTGTATTTATTCGCAAGGTCGGTGATAATAGCCCTGGAACGAGAGAGTAGAACCGCGCCCACAGTAATAATACCGAACAAACTGAGAATAACCATAATTGCTGTAAGTTTAAGACCGATTTTGATTTTCATATTAAATACTCCTTGCGTTACTTGTAAGTCACAGAACGCAAAACTTTAAGCAGATTCGGAACCGCCACAGAGAGTCATTGGGTATTCTGCCCGCAAAGAAAAAACAGCGTCTTTGATGTATTTTCCAGGGTTTCTTTACAATTATAGAGTATTTATATGGTTTTTACAAGAAGTTTTTGGGGGATGAAGCGGTACGGCGATGAACGGCTCCTTTTACCTCCGCCCGAGGTCTTTTTTTCCGTTATCTTACCTTCTTCAGCTCAGAATCTTCCCCACTCTCCTTAATAACTCTTCTTGTGTGCAGGGTTTCGTTAAATAGTCGACAGCGCCCATCTTCTTCGCATGGCTTCTGTCCTCGGGATCATCGGATACCGTGAATATCGCTATCGGTACATTGTGCAAATTGCTTATCCCCCGTATCCTCTCGAAGGTCTGCCACCCGTCTGTTCCGGGCATTACCAAGTCAAGGAAAATCAGTTTCGGGGCGAGCCCCTGATAAAGCAGCTTCAACGCTTTTTCAGAAGATTCAACTGTGGTGACATCGTAGTTTTCCTGCAGGAAATTCTTTGTCAATTCAAGGTGGATTACATCATCGTCCACCAACAGGATCACAGGCTTCTCTTCCCCGGTGGAAACCTTGAACTTATCCGTCTCCGATCTCAGCTCATCGAAGTTCCGGTTGTTTTCGGTACTCATCTCCGTTACATGTGTTACCGCCGTCTTTATCTCTCTCAGTGCGCCGTTCACTATTTCGCTCATTCCCGTTATCGCTTCGTTGCTGATCTTTATAAACTCTCCCGTCTGCCTGAACAAATCGCTGCTCGTATTGGCCATGTCTTCAGACCCTTTCTGCACAGACACGGTTATTTCCCTGAGGCGTCCTATGGCGTCAAGTATCTGCTTCCCACCGGCTTCCTGCTCTTCCATCGCGTTCCGGATATTCATCTCATGCTCGGAAACTGTTTTTACCTCGGTATCTATGGCTCCAAAACGGGAAAGAACTTCGTCGGAAGACTTTGTTATGTTGTCAATACTGGACTTGATCTTTTTTAACATGGTCGCGGTTGTTTTGGACTGCTGGCCCGACGACTCGGCGAGCTTGCGGATTTCATCGGCTACTACCGCGAATCCTCTTCCCACCTCTCCCGCGTGCGCCGCCTCAATGGCCGCGTTCATACTCAATAAATTTGTCTGGCTTGCGATCTTGCTCATTACCAGGTTGATTTCCAGCAGTCCCTCCGACTCCTTGACGATTTCCTGTATTTCCTGCGCTACCGCCTGAACCGCCGTCCTTCCCAGTTCCGAGGCTTTCGTTAAGGAATCGACATTTTTGCCGTTTTCCACAAGCGTCTGGCTCACCGAATGTATGTTAGCCGTCATTTCCTCAATAGCGGATGACGACTTGTTTACACTTTCAGTCTGCTCGTCTATCAACTCGTTCTGTTGGGCAATACTGGCTTTAATTTTATCCAGCGCCTTGTTCACTTCAGCCGATTCTTCCTGCTGCTTGACATCCAGGGTCTTTATCTCCTCAAAGTTAGCCGCAATATTGTCCACCGCCGCCGTAGTCTTTGTCATATTGACTGTAAGTTCATGGCCGGTATTTGTCAGCGCGTGAATCTTGTACTTAATAACCCCCACAAGGTTTTTGATATTGCCCAGTGTCTTGTTGAAGTACAGGGACATATCCCCGATTTCATCTTTACTGGAAATAACAAGCTGTTTGGTCAGATCCCCTTCGCCTTCGGATATATCCTTGAGGGTGTGAGTTACCTTTACGATAGGTCTGCTTAATGACCGGGACAGGAATATCGACGCAAGAATTATAATTGCAACCATTACAGCGACAATCACAAAGGTTATATACATCATGGTGGTCGCTGGGGCATAAACGGTAGCTGTGCGGATCCCTACCACATAACACCAGGGAGTGTTGGAAGTCCCAACCTGAATTGGGACGCTAAAGGCTTCCATAGTTTCATGAAGCGCGGCAATGTAATTTGAAAAATAATATTGCTCCCCGTTCTGAATAGCCCTTGTAAAATCGTCCATATACGGTCCGAGCAAATCCACTTCGGTGTACCGCATATCTCTCCCGAGACGGTCTGGGTCGAAGTGCGCGGCGACCGTATAGTTGTAGCTGAATACCGCGTTCAAGGCGTCATCATAAGGCAGGCTTTCATGAATTATGCTCTGCAGTTCTTCCAAATAAATATCAATGCCCACTACTCCGACAAGATTTCCCCTATTGCGTATGGGAGCGGCGATAGTGGTCATTAACACCAATTGTCTGGTACCCAAAACATCTATATATGGGTCTAAAATAGTGGTAGCATTGTTTCTCTTGGGAAGCTGGTAGTAATTCATATCGGGCCTGTCAAAATCATCAAGGGCTTCGACAGCGACTTCTCCGTCTTCCCGGTAAAAATAGGGAGCAAAACGTCCATCTATGTTGGTTCCTGCGGTTCCCAGATATGCCTGATCGTTCCCTTCCAGGGCGTCCCTTTCCCATACGCACCAAATTCCTATAATCTCGGGATGCTCCTCGACCAGACCCTCAAGCATGGCATTGAACACAGTCCGCCGGTCTTCCGGAGCGATTAAATCGTACCGTTCCATCGCTTCAGCGACAGTTTCTACAGTATGCCAGTATTCATCAAGGTAAATTTTCACATTGTAGGCGCCTTTCTCGCCAAGGCTAAGCGTGTATTTATGCGCAAGGTCGGAGATAACGGTCCTGGAACGTGCAAACAGGACGACACCCACAGTACTAATACTAATCAAACCGAGAATGACCATAAAAAGTGTAATCTTGAGTCCGATTTTGATTTTCATACAAAAAATCCCCCTTCTTTATTTATCGCGAATAAATTTGTACGACTTTTTAAATCAAAAACCGCCCAAGAAGATTGTATTAAACCTGCGTACGTAGAAAAAACAGCGTCTTTGATGAGTTTTCTATGACTTCCCGGTGATTATAACATGATCATAAAGGCTTTGCAAGAATTTTTTCCAGCTCTTCCGCAATTGCTTCCCACTCCAGCGACTTCGCTTCCAGAGCGGCTGCGCATTCGTCCAGCCTGGCCTTCACAGCCTTGGCTTTCTCACCAGAAGTATAGACATCCGGCCGGGCGAGTTCTCCCTCAAGATGAGCTTTTTCGGTCTCCAGCGCTTCCATGGCCTTGAGTATCGCCGCTTCCTCCCGTTCCATCCGCCTGACCAGCGTCTGCTTTTGTTTTTCCAGCTCACGGCGTTCGGACGAATTACGCGATGCGCTATTCGTCTTCGCCTTTATCAATATGGCGCCGGGCAGATGTTCCCGTGGAGAACCAGTGGGTGCTCGCTCTTCGACCGGCGCGGCTGACAAAGTTTTACTGCCGCCCGCAGCGGCAGAAGCGCTGTCGCCAGAATTGTCAACGCTACCGCCGCCTGTCTCTCCTCCCGCGGCTTCGCGTTCCAGGCGATCCAGATAGTAGGCGTAATTCCCGTAGAACAGCCTGTGCCGCCTTTGCGCTGAAAGTTCCAGCGTCTTGGTGGAGAGGGCCTCCATGAAGCCCCTGTCGTGTGAAACGAAGACGATGGTCCCCGCGAAAGCTTTCAGGCAATCAAGCAGCATATCCTTGGACTGGATGTCAAGGTGATTGGTGGGTTCGTCCAGGATGAGGAGGTTCATGGGCTTGAGCAGCATTCTGAGCAGGGCGAGGCGGCTCTTCTCGCCGCCTGATAAAACCGAGAGAGGCTTGAAGACATCGTCCCCCCGGAAAAGAAAAGCGCCTAACATATCCCGCACCCGTGGGATCAGGTGCGTAGGCGCCTCGGCCTCGATGTACTGCTCAACCGTTTGACTGCCGGAGAGGTTCTCCGCCGCGTCCTGCGAGAAATACCCGGTAACGATGCCGGCTCCATACTTAATATTTCCTTCATGGGGACAATCTCTGTCTGGCACTGCACCATACTGCACATTTCCTAAGCGGGGACAGACATCTACGATGTCTGCCCCGGCACCACCCGCTGATATGGTCTTTCCAGCACCATCAAAGATGTCTGTCCCCGTATTTCCCGCTAATATGCTCCCCACAGCACCACCGGCGATGATCCTGAGAAGGGTGGTTTTTCCCGCGCCGTTGGGACCCGCCACGAGGAGCTTCTCCCCCGCCTCAAGGGTGAGGTCCAGACCCGAAATAACCCGCCGCGCCCCGTAACTCTTGCCTATCCCTTCGAGGACGAGGGCCACGCGCCCGGAATGCGGAGGCGGCGGGAACGTAATGTTTATCCGCTTGAGGTTATCCGGGATCACAATGCGTTCCATCTTCTCAAGCCGCTTGATCAATTCCTGGGCGAACGCGGCCTTTGTCGCCTTGTAACGGAAGCGGCGGATCAGCGCCTCGGTTTTTTCAATCTCTTCCTGCTGGGCTTCATAGCGCTTAACGAGACCCTCAAGCTCTACGGCGCGGGTTTTTTCGTAGGCGCTGTAGTTTCCCGCGTAGCGCCTGAGTTTTCCCTGAAAAATCTCGTAAACCTCGTTAACTGTAACATCCAGAAAATAGCGGTCATGCGAAACCAGAAGGCATCCGCCGGAAAAAGATTTGAGCCAGGACTCAAGCCATGTTCTGGCTTCGATATCAAGGTAATTCGTGGGCTCGTCCAGAAGCATGATGTCGGGGTTCTCAAGCAGAATCTTCGCGAGGGCAATCCTCATCTGCCAGCCGCCTGAGAATTCCCCGGTTTCACGGCCCATATCGTCAGGCGAAAAACCAAGCCCCTCAAGAACCTGATAGATCACCGCTTCCCTGCGGTAGTAGCCTGAGTTCTCGATCTCCTCGTGAATGCGGTGGTGTTCCTCAAGAAGCGTCCGGGTAGCGCCGGAATCGCCCGTGCTTTTTTCCAGCTCCCTGCCCAGTTCGTCCATTCGCACGATGAGGAGGAATATGCTCCCGTAGGCGGTTTCCGCTTCTTCCCGCAGGGTTTTACCGGCGTGGACTATACCCGACTGGGGCAGATAGGAGACACGGCAGCCCTTCTGCACTGCTCTGTCCCCGGAGTCCGCGGCGATTTTTCCGGCGATGACCTTCATCAGGGTGGACTTGCCGGCGCCGTTTGCACCGGCAAGGGCGGCGCAGGAACCGGCGGCGAGGTTAAGGCTTACTTCCTTGAGGATATCCCGGTCGCCGAAGGCGAGGGAAACCCTGGAAAATTGGACAAAGGCCATCAGTAGTTAATTTCAGGCGGGTCGCCTTGTTCCTCATCCGCGTCCGAAGACGCCCACGGATCGAAAATCTCAGGTATTGTGAAGAAATCCCAAATACCCGAAACCGGCGGCGCTTCCTCATACAAGTCGCTTCTGTAAAAATAAAGCACGAGGGGGGACGTAGCCCGCCGGACAACCGTTATGCCATCCAGACTCGTCTGCGGCACATATTCAATTCTGAAACCCTGGGAATCAAGGCTGTACATAAAATCAGCCTGAGCGCCCTGACCGCCCACCCCGTCAAAGTGCAGGGTGAACGCGCCGGAATAAAGGCCGCTTACACTGTCGGCCAGGAAGAGCCTCATATCGACGCTGCCGCTTCCCAGGGCCGTGGCGGGAATTATTTGAGGTACCAGCAGCATGTTGCCGGTCCAGGTAAAGCGCCCGTCCTCACGAAAACGAAGAGTTCCGTAATTGCTGCTGACGTACGCCGGCCCCTGTTCATAGATGCTCATGTACAGGTCTTCCCTGCGGCTGGACTCCTGTAAAATGATGTCCTCTACTGCCGTGGGCAGGGCGACAAAAACAAACGTGCGGAGCAGGCCGTTGCTTTCGGTGAACTGCACCGCGAGGGTATTTTCGGAGCGCAGGTCCATTTGAAGCTGGGTTCCCTCGAAGCGCCAGGACTGGGTTCCCGTGGAACGGATCGTGCTGTACTGGAAAGAGAGATCAAGATCCCTAACGTTAATTCTCGCGATTCCCGTGTCCTGCCCCGGATCGAAAGACCAGCGGTAGGAGAGTTCCTGGAGATCGTATCTTCGGGTGTTGACCATCGTTCCGTAGGATTCAGGCGACCATCTGCGCGCGAGGAGCCGGTCGAGGTCAGGGTCGTCCACGTCTTGCTGATCGCTCACCACCGCGGCCAGTACGCCGCCTGAGTGTTCAAAGAGTTTCAGCCGGTAGGAAAAACAAAAACCGGTGGTGCCGTTCTCGGTGAGGACCATGAACCATTCACCCGGGAGGGGATCCCCGGAAGCGCCTACGGCTTCTACCCCGATGACGGGTTCGAGAATTTTCACGATTTCACCTAACCTGAGCCTGTAGACCCGTCGCGCGCCATTATCGGGATTTTCCCTGATTGGCAGCCCGTCCTGCAGGGTTTCCGCGTAACTGAGGGCCCAGGGGGCAAACTCTTCGGCGCGTTCACGGGCCCTTCTGCTGCTGCCGACCAGCTCCAGTTTCGGGAGTGGAATTTCAAACTTGTCCACCTTACTCCCCTCGGCCCGGTATTCCTTCGGTATTCCCACAACCCAGACATGGTCGATGTTGGATCGTATGTAAACGGGCAGCACCGTTCCGGATGGCACGGGCGGGTCCTCCGCCGACCAGAGGAGAAGGCCGTACCCCAATGTGCGGGTACAGGAAGAAAGAAAAACCGTTATGAGCAAAGGCAGAAAGAGGAAGAGAATTTTTCTTTCGGTTTTAGCAGCCATGATCGTAGTGTAGCAAAATGAGGGAAAAGAGAAAAGGGAAGAAGACCTCGCACGGGGGACACGGGAAGAAGAGCATCGCACAGAGGCACGGGAGCACGGAGGACACTTAAAATTTTCTCTGTGCCCTCTGTTCCTCTGTGTACTCTGTGCGATGTCTTCTTCTTCCGTTCGTGGCAGAATTCATCTTCTCCTGCCGCTAACGCTCTCCTTTCAGTTTAATCGTCCATTGTCGCAGTTCATGGGCCGCCCATTGGACAACAAGAAGGCGCAGGCGGGGAAAGCTGACCAGTTCATCATCCAGGACAGCTTCGCGAAGGACGGTCTGAACCACGGTATCAACCAGGTCTTCCGGCAGCAGCATAATCCAGCGGCCAAGATCAGCCCTGTTGGTATTCTGTATAAAGCCTAACGCCGCGGCATGGAAAACTTTCGCCTGTTGATCAAGGGCGGCCAGTTCCGATTTTTTCCCGGCACGTTTGCGGCCGTGAACCGACATGTAGTATTCAAAAGCCGTTTCGACCTCATCCATCGCGAGGGCGGGCAGCAGGGATTCATCCGCCAGAAAGCGCACAAGGAGGGGATAAAACTTGTTTTGGATTCCAAGAATGTTCGCCATGGAAAGACCGACTTCGTCACGAAGATAAGGCGGCGGGTCTTCCCCCCGAAGCACATCCAGCAGCAGGGGCAGCGACGCCGGAAACCTGTAAATGCCCATGGCTTCCACGCCCGCGAGTTTGAGCCGTGGGTTTTTGGTCTCCAAAACGATGCGTTCAATCTCCGGCAGGAAGGCGTTATCCGCAAGTTTCGCAAGGGCGATCATCGCCTCACCGGCAAGCATATAATCGCCGGACACGGCCAGTTCCCGCAAGAGGGGGATGGCGGCGAAAACCTTGTGGTTCCCCAGCGCCCGCGCCGATCTGTACGCCGTTGTATAGGGGTTATGGATAATGTCGTCAATCAGCGCCTTTTCGGCGTCTTCACTAAATGCGGGCAGGGCGTCGATGGCCCTGATGCTTTCCATTCGCACCGAAAGCCGGGGAGACCTGGCCCTGACCAGAAGACCTTTCGTTGAAAGGTTTGAAGGGACATCCTGAAGGGCGCCGAGGATCGTCTCTTCCTCATCGGAGTCGCTTGTTTTATTCAGCTTTTCCAGAAGGCTTATCGCCTTTAGATCCCTGTAGGAAAACATCACTTCCAGTGCGCCCCTGAATGGCAGCGCGCCAAGAGGAACAAGCTTCTTCATAAGAAACAGCGCCGCCGCGGCAGTGGCGATGAGAATCGCGTAGAGAATCCTGAACGAGAGCAGCATGGAGCCGGAAATCGCGGTCACGGCGTCAAGAAACAAGCCGCTTAAAAGGGAGCCCGCAGCGCCCGCGACGCCAAAGCCAAGGAAATAAACTATCCCCATGTCCATCATCTGGTTTGTCGGGACGAGGCCCATGAAATAAGTCTGCATGATCCCTTCCGTGCCGTTCCATGCGAGGTTCACAATAAAAAACAGGAACGTGAGGTAAAGGGTGACTGTGGTGAAGTTTTCGGCTATTGACGCGGGGAAAAAAAGAACCGGGATCATGCTGACCAGGCCCAAAATCACGCAGACGCTGAACAGGGGTTTCGCACCGGTACGATCCACGAGGAACTTGATGAGCAGCCCGACTATCAGGGTTCCAAGTCCCCCGAACACAGCGTAAAGCGAAACCATACCGTCGCTCTGGCCGAAGACTTCCCGGCTGTAAACAATTATAAAAGTCCGCGATACCCCCGAAACCAGGGCTATCATAAGAAGAATCACAATGAAACGCCGGAGGGACGGCTGCGCCATGGCTTCCCGGACAATAGCGACTAACTTTCTGTTCTTTACGCCTTCCTCTTTTCCCGGCCCCGGGATTTTGTTCATGAGGAGCCCTGAGAATATGCCGATGCCAATCCCGACGCCCACGATGATTGCGTAAAGAAAAAGCGGCGGGTCCCTGCCCAGCAGCAACGCGATAATAAACCCGCCCAACATGCCCACGGCGCTGTTGATTATCTGAATTTGTGTCGTATAACTGCCGCGGTCCGGACCCGAAGCCAGAAAACTCAAGATTGGATTATTTCCTATCATTCCGATGCCGCGGGTCACATGGAAAAGGGTTGTTCCCAGGAGAATCAAAAGCAGCGCCAAATCCTGTCGTCCCGACGCAAACACAAATGGAACGAAAAGTACGGGGGTCATGCCGATGGCCCTTGCCATCCAGGCGGTACCGAAAATTCTGGTCATGGAAAAGCGAGTCGTCAGGATCTTTCCAAGGGGCAGAAAAAAGAAAGTCAAATACAGCACCGCGCTGAGAATACCGATGTAAGTGGAACTCGCGCCCAGCCTGAGGGCGAAGAGAGTGATGATATTCCCCGTCAAAAACTGCCATGAGAGGGAATTGAAAACATTGAACAGATTGTATAGATCCCTGGCTTTGCTGAGGCGATAAGGTGAAAGTGTCGTGGTCATAGCTCTACTTATTAACTATAACCATAAGAAAACTAAAAGCAAGTATGGTAAAAAAGGTGACTGTCACCACTGAAAAGGTGACAGTCACCTTTTTTGGGTTATAATCTCCTTATGGATTTTACTGAATTTTTAAGACCCGGCCTCGCCGCCGAGAAACACGATACCGTAACAGACGCCAACACAGCCGCCTCACTCGGCTCCGGCGGCCTCGCGGTCTATGCCACCCCCGCCATGATTGCCCTCATGGAAGGCGCCGCCTTTTCCGCGGCGGATGTCCTCCCCCAGGGCTGGTCTACGGTGGGCACGGAACTCAACGTCAAGCACCTCTCCGCGACTCCCGTGGGCATGAAAGTCCACGCCAGGGCGGAGCTCCTCAGCATTGACGGCCGGGCTCTGTCGTTCAAAGTGGAAGCGTTTGACGAAGCCGGCAAAATCGGCGAAGGCAGTCATGGGAGGTTTATTATCGAAGTGGAAAAATTCTTGGCGAAAGCTGAAGGCAAGGGAAAATAAGGAAGAAGAGCCTCGCACAGGGGTACAAAGGCACAGGGGAAATACATGAATGAAAAACCACGGAGAACCTGCCGCTTTTTATTTGAAAAGGAGCGGGAATGGGGATATATAAATAACATAAGGATTCTTATGAATAAGCATAGCTTTATTACGGTTATCCTGACCATATTGCTGGTTTCGGTATTTACCGTTGTGTTTGCCGGATGTGAGGATCTTACTCCCATTGAAATCGAACACACTCACGAATGGGGCCCATGGGTTCAAACAAGGGCCCCCACCACGACACAGGAAGGTGAAGAAACAAGAACCTGCCGCCTCGACCCCTCGCACAAACAAACGCGCCCCGTGCCTATGCTCCACGTACACACCTGGGGCGACTGGACGGAAACAACCGCCGCGACCTGCACAACGCCCGGCGAAGAAACAAGGGTCTGCGCCCTCGACTACTCTCACACCGAGACACGCCAAACCGCCGCGCTTGGCCACTTATGGGGCTCCTGGGCAGTAACCATCCCCGCCACCAATACACAGGTCGGCATTGAAGTTAGAACCTGCAAGCGCGACCCCTCGCACACAGAAACGCGCGCCGTAACCGCGACCGGAGACACCATCGAAGGTACCTGGGTGCACGATCTTAATCATCCAGAAAATAATGAATATACCTTCAGCAACAGCACTTTCACCATTAAAGAATATTATCCGACTCAAAAAGGGACATACTCAACCAGCGGAAGCAGGGTCTCGATGACGGTCACACACTACTATATTGAACCAGACCGGGCGGATTATTACAACACTACGGAAGGGTGGAAAACCAGGAGCGAGTGCAAAGATATCCTGACTGAAAAAGGTGCGAACAAAATAGAAAGCACTTTAGACATTTGGTTTGCGCCCTTTACCGGCTCCTTTAGCGGCGACACTTTGACGATTAATGAGGGAGGCTTTTATCCGGGAACTTATCACCGCCTTAGGTGACGGGTGACTGAAAAAAGGTGACAGTCACCTTTTTTATGACAAATGTCATAAAAAACAAAGCGCCATCCATCCCTATGCAGTATATGGGCGGAGGCACTTATGAACATAAAAATATCCCGTTTAGCAAAACCCCTGTTTTTCTTATTCTGCCGGAGCCTGTCTGCCCTGTTCTTTTTCCTAATCCCGGGCTGCCTTGGCTCGGGGTTTGTGCGGGAAGCCGGCTATACCCCGGGCACATACGAAGGAACCGGCAGTGGATACCGCGGGTCGATTCATGTGGAAATCGAAGTTTCCCACGCCGGAATTGAGGACATCACCATTACAGACCATTCCGAAGCGGCTTATCCCGGTGCAGCGGCCATGGAGGAGCTTCTTGAGCTTGTCCTCGAAACAGGCTCAACGGAGCTGGACGCCGTTTCCGGGGCCAGTTTTTCCAGCGCGGGTTTTCTCGAAGCGGTGGAAGACGCCCTTGGAAAAGCGGCAACACCATGAACGAGCTTGAAAACCGAAAAGGAAAACCGGTTTTAACCCGGAGGCCAAGTGAGGAAGCGGCCGCCCAGAACATGAACATGAAGGTGATCGACGGTCTGGCCGCCGTGGGACTTGCAGTTGACCACGAAGCGGGCGCCGTTTTCGGCGCAGCCGGCGTTTTTGGCGAGTTCCTGGGCCTTGAAAAGCAGCCGTCCAAGGAGGGCTGAGTCGGCGGCATCCATTTCCATGACGCTCCTGATATGCTTTTTCGGGATCACAAGAAAATGCACAGGCGCCTGCGGGTTCAC
>JGI24698J34947_10001124_pt1 | contig 13831 bp, 9 predicted proteins | sample TergutMp193P3_FD_34947 | JGI IMG/M metagenome (IMG submission 34947)
TGAAATGCTGAAATCTATGGGTTGTGAAGTCCAATGGAGCGAAAAAGGTGAAAACGGCCCCTCTCTTACCGTGTCCCGCAAGGGCCCTCTTAGCGGCGGAACCTTCGATCTGAACGAAACGCCGGATCTCCTCCCCGCGGCGGCGGTGACGGCGGCGTATGCGCATGGCGACACTGCCCTTGTCAACGTTGCCCATGCCCGTATCAAGGAGACCGACCGTATCGCGGTAATGGCCGAAGAACTGGCAAAACTCGGCGTTAGTTGTACGGAGCGGCCTGACGGTCTTGTTATCCACGGAAAAGGAACGCTGTCCCCGCTTAACCCGTTTCCTGTAATAGATAGCCGAGGCGATCACCGGATTGTTATGGCTTTTGCCGCCGCCGCCCTCGGGAGCTCTGTCCCCATCGAGATAACTGACGCGGAAAGCGCGGCAGTGACCTATCCCGGGTTTCTGGATTTGTTGGGCGCTATTATTAAGTGAACCTGCCGCAAAACACGGTTAGTTTTCTGATACCCCAAATTTTAGGCATTTTGGTAAAATAATATTGACGGTTGTTTGTTTTTCGGGTAATATAACTTTAGCTATGACCCAGATTCGAATTAATTTAGAGGAGAAACGTGTTTAGCAGAGTTTTTCCCGGCAGGAAGCAATTTATATTGATGATCTCAGCGTTCTCTATAATGTTGATTACCTGTGCGGGTAAAACGGATGTAAGTACGTTCAATCCGTTTTTTGACCATGTTCCCTCTTTTCCTTATAACGAGAATGATATGTCTTTACAGCCTGTAAGCGGTAAAACGGCTATGGAGTATTTACGTGATGAAAAAATATTTTCCGGTATAAACATCGGGAATTCGCTTGATGCCTTTTCTAACGATGCGGCTAATGAGGTAGTCTGGGGAAACCCATATATAGATCAGGAGCTGATGGACGGGATTAAAGAGGCCGGTTTTGATATAGTCCGCATACCTGTAACATGGTCGGGCTGGTTTGAAGACGCTCCCGATTATCGCATTTATGAGTATTTAATAACCCGTGTCGCGGAAGTTGTTGATATGGCCGATAACGCCGGACTAAAGGCGATTATCAATTTACATCATGACGGCGCGGAAGGAGCCGGCGGCGTGAACTGGCTTTCGATGAACGCCGCTATTGGCAGTGCGGAAGGTTATGAGAGAATCACATTTCAATTTGTTCAAATCTGGAAACAGATAGCGTTATATTTCAAAAACTACGGCGACTGGCTCATGTTTGAATCATGCAACGAGATTCACGACGGCAATTGGGGCAACAGTAATATTATTCTTTTAATGCCGCAATTCAAGATTTTAAACGAATGGAACCATTACTTTACCGATACTGTGCGGCGAACCGGCGGGAATAATGAGACCCGTTATTTAATTATTCCGGGCTATGTTACCAATCTTCGCTATACGCTTGGAGAATATTTTGAGCTGCCTAAGGACAGTGTTCCTGACAGGCTGATTGTCACTTTCCATTATTATGATCCCTATCGGTTTGGCATTGAAGGCACACTGTCCGAATGGGGGTCAGATAAAGATAAAAAGCAGGTGGACGATGATTTTGCTTCTTTTACGAAGTTTATTGACAAGGGCATACCTGTATTTTTAGGCGAATGCGGCGCGGTGCTTCAATTGTACCCGGATGATCAGGAAAGAGAAGAGACGGCGCGCCAGAGCAGATTTGAATATTTGCCCCATATATTTGCCACTGCCAGGAAATACGGAATTGTTCCCATTTATTGGGATAATGGTTCAACGAGAGGAAACGGTGAAAAGTTCGGGCTTTTTGACAGGTTGACAGGTCAGCCGAATTCGGAGGATTCTGCCGCTCTGATTAAATTGATGGTAAACGCTGTAAGATAGGAATTAATTTTATGAAAAAAGGCTGTTAAGGGATATGGATACAAGAATTTTTAACTTAAAAAATATTGTAATACTTGCCGTTATTGTTGGCATAGCGGTATTTATTATCCTTACTGGAAGACCGGCGCCGGATTTTTCCGGAAAGTATGCCGGGTTCGATTTAAGCGGGGCAAGCGCCGGAAGAACAAACACATATACCCGTTATGCGGAACGTTACGCAAATGTTCCTGCCGGGCAGCGTGACATACCTGTTGATATTTTTGAGTGGTCTTCCGCCGAGGGAGTTTCCGTTCTTGAAAATTTTCAAAATGAAAGGCGTGTTTTGCGAACCGAAGAAACAAGTTTTGTAGAATATACGCTGGATATACAGGAAGCCGGCCTGTATTTTATTCAAGTGGAATATTTCCCTGTCGAATCGCGTGGTATTGCTATCGAACGGTCCTTCCTGATTAATGGCGAAACTCCCTTTCTGGGCGCTGACAGACTTACGTTTCAGCGCGTATGGGGCGATGAGGGAAGCAGCCGTTTTGATAATCAGGGTAATGAGATTCGTCCCCGTCAGGTTGAATTGCCGCTCTGGGAAACCGTATTGTTCAAAGATCCTCTTGGTTATTCAATCGATCCTTACGCTTTTTATTTCAAACAGGGGGAAAATGTCATCAGGTTTGTTGGTATAAATGAGCCGATGGTAATCCGCGCTTTATCATTAAAGGCCCCTGTTCGGACGGATAGTTATCGTAATTATTTGGCGAAAACGGATATAAGCCGGTACGCGAACAACCGCAGTAATTTTTCATTGAAACTTCAGGGAGAAAGAGCGGCGCGCCGTTCAGATCCTTCCCTATACGCGGTTTATGACCGGTCTTCAGGAGCCACAGAGCCTGCCAGCGTCGCGAGGATTCGCCTGAATATGATCGGCGGTGACAGCTGGAGTATAGCGGGACAGTGGATAGAATGGGATTTTGAAGTGCCTGAAAATGGAATGTACCGTATTTCCATCAAGGGAAGGCAGAATTATAACAGAGGTTTTGTTTCCAACCGTACTGTTATTATAAACGGACAGGTTCCTTATAAAGAATTTGCCGCAGTCCCCTTTGGTTACAGCAACAAATGGAGCCTTGTTACATTGCGGGATGATCAGGGAGACATTTTTGTCCCCCTGGAAAGAGGCTCCAACACGATCCGGCTCCAGGCGGCCTTTGGCGAAATGGGTGAAATGCTGGACCTGATGGAAGAGAGCGTGTATCGCCTGAACGCTATTTACAGAAAGATTCTTGTCCTTACCGGGCCTGAACCCGATGTATACCGCGATTACCGCGTTGATGCAATTTATCCCGAAGTTATTGAAGCGATGGGTCTTGAAAGCAAGATTCTCTACAAACTTGTTGACGACTTAACAAGGTATTCCGGTGAGCGCAGCGCGGAAGCCGCTGTAGCGCTGACACTCGCGCGGCAGCTCGAATTTTTTGTCAGACGTCCGGATAAAATTCCCAGGACGCTTACAAATTTTAAATCAAATATCAGCTCGCTTGGCGACAGTCTTCTTAATCTTTCCCGGTGTCAGCTTGATATAGATTATATACTAATCAGCGCTGAAGGCGCGGCATTACCCCGCATAAATGAAAACTTTTTTGTAGCCGCTTCGCATGAATTGCGATCCTTTTTCGCGTCGTTCTTTGTGGATTACAACAGTCTTGGAGATATTCACAATAAGAGCGCCGATGTCATCGAAGTGTGGATGCTTGCCGGGCGCGATCAAAGTACCATCCTGAAAGCGATGATAGACGACACATTTACTCCGTTGACCGGAGTCAGGGTGAATGTAAAGCTGGTAGCGGCGGATGCCGTAATGCCGGCGGTTGTCGCGGGTACGGGGCCTGATATGGTTCTTACAATAGCGGAAGGTGATATAATAAATTTCGCTGTTCGCGGCGCTGTTGTTGACATTTCCAAATTCCCCGGCTATCAGGAATTAATAGGCGAACTGCATCCCAGCGTAATTGTTCCCTTTGAATATAACGGCGGCGTGTGGGGCCTTCCTGAGACACAGTACTTCCATGTGATGTATTACAGAAAAGATATTTTCGAAGAACTTGAGCTTGATCTGCCTGATACATGGGATGATCTGATTAATATAATGCCGATCATCCAGAAAAATAATATGAATGTGGGCATCCCTTCTGTGGCGAATTCCGCGGCTCCGGATTTTTCCAACTTTCTTGCGCATCTGTTCCAGCGCGGCGGCAGGCTTTACAATGAGGAAGGTTCCCGCACCCTCCTGGATACTGAAAACGCTATCGAAGCTTTCGATGTTTATACAAAATTCTATACCCATTACAAAACGCCGGTAGTCTTCGATTTTGTTAACCGTTTTCGTACCGGAGAAATGCCTCTGGCTTTTGCCGACTATACGTGGTTTAACACTCTGGAAGTTTTCGCGCCGGAGCTTCGCGGTCTTTGGGGCTTTGCGAGAATGCCGGGCCTTGCAAAGAGCGACGGCAGTATAGACCGTTCTGTTTCGACAGGTACTCTCGGGTCAATGATCTTTTCCAATGCAAGACGTCCGGATTTGGCATGGGAATTTTTAAAATGGTGGATCAGCGCCAGTACCCAGCTCCGGTTTGGCCGTGAACTTGAGAGCATTATGGGCGCCGCGGCGCGTTATCCCACCGCGAATTATGAGGCTTTTAAACAGCTTTCCTGGGGTTCGGAACAAATGGCCGTACTTGATGAACAGCGCTCATGGACTGTAGGAACGCCGCAAGTGCCTGGCGGCTATTTTGTCAGCCGGCACATAGTTAACGCGGTGCGCCGTATATTGAACGAGGGTCAGGATACCCGGGAAACATTGTTGGATTATACAATCGTCATTAATGACGAGTTGATTAAAAAACGCAAAGAATTTGGTCTGGAATAGGGGGAATAATGAGTCTTGAAAGATACCTTGATAGAAAGAAGGAAATGAATGAAAGGCGGTCGATAGAAATATACAAGCATCGTGTTTGTTATTTTTTTCTGGCCCCTTATGCTATTGTTTTTATTCTTTTTTATGTTGCGCCGCTGTTGATTTCAGTCTATTACAGTTTTACATATTTTAACATTCTTCAGTCGCCCAAATTTATCGGTCTTCGAAATTATATCAACCTTCTGCTTGCCGATGATGTGTTTTTAACGGCATTGAAAAACACATTCATTATGGCGGCGATTACAGGACCGGTTGGGTACATTGCGGCCTTTTTATTTGCGTGGTTTATTAATGAGCTTCCCCGTTATATTCGCGCCTTTGTAACTTTAATTTTCTACGCTCCGTCAATTTCCGGCGGCGCTTATATGATTTGGGCGCTCATTTTTTCAGGCGATGCTTACGGCTATATTAACGGAGCATTGATGAATCTGGGAATACTGGATCAACCGGTGCTCTGGCTGACGGATCCAAAATTTATGATGCCGGTTATGCTGGTGGTTATTTTGTGGATGAGCTTGGGCGCGGGCTTCCTTGCCTTTATTGCGGGTCTTTCCACAATAGACCCGACTCTTTATGAAGCGGGTCTTGTTGACGGCATCACTAACCGCTGGCAGGAGCTTTGGTACATCACCTTGCCCAATATGAAGGGTATGTTGATGTTCGGGGCGGTTATGGCGATAACCCAGTCCTTTGGCGTAGCGGATGTTACTATTGTCCTTGCGGGATTCCCAAGTACAGATTACGCGGTACATACCGTTGTGAACCACCTGATTGACTACGGTTCTATTCGTTTTGAGATGGGTTACGCTTCAGCGATAGCTACTATATTGTTCTTTACAATGATTGTGTGTAATGCGCTTATCCAAAAAATGTTAAGGCGGGTAGGAACATAATATGAAGAAACAAAAAAAATTAGTCGGCGGGAAAAGGCTTAACCGTTCATACGGCGGCGATGCGTTTATATTCACACTTCTTACTGTCTTTGGGATATTTTTCGCGTTCCCGCTTGTTTTTAACATTAACCACGCGTTTAAGCCGATGAATGAGATTTTTCTCTTTCCTCCAAATCTTTTTGTGCGTCGTCCTACAATGAATAATTTCCAGGACCTTTTCATTATTATGAGTAAATCCTGGGTTACTTTTTCACGCTACATTTTCAATACTGTGTTTATTACCGCGGTCGGAACTTTTGGCCTTATCGTTGTCGCTTCAATGGGAGCGTTTGTTGTTTCCAAATACAAATTCCCCGGCGCAAAGATTTTCTTCTCCGGCGTTATTATTACCCTTATGTTCTCCGGCTATGTAACGGCAATTCCCAATTACCTTGTTATGGCCAGGCTTGGATGGGTTGATACTTACCTATCAGTAATAATTCCGGCTTTTGCCATGCCGATGGGCTTTTTCCTTTTAAAGCAATTTATTGATACAATACCGGATACTCTGCTTGAAGCGGCAAAAGTGGACGGCGCGAAGGAATTCGGTATTTTTGTCTGGATTGTTCTTCCAATGATAAAACCGGCATGGCTTACCGTTATGATCTTCTCTGTTCAGGGTCTTTGGAACGCGAGGGCGTCAAACTTTATCTATTCTGAACAATTAAAGACACTGCCCTATGCGCTTTCGCAGATTATAACTGCCGGCGTCGCCCGCGCCGGCGTAGGAGCGGCGGTCGGGCTTTTCGTCATGATCGTTCCGTTATTGTTGTTTATATTGGCTCAAAGTAATGTTTTGCAGACTATGGCAAATTCGGGGATAAAAGAATGAAAAAGAATTGTATTGGGGTTTTTTATTTATTGGCTGTCTGCTTTGTCTCTGCCTCATTGTTTGCGGAACCATCCAACTATACATATAATTATGATTATTGGAATGAACAGGTCGCGTCTCCCGATGCCTACAGGGTAAGCGCCTATATCCTCGGGACATCCCTGGGAGTAGGAAATTTTCGCGAACCTCAGGGAATTTTTATCAGGGGAAACCGCATATACATCTGCGATTCAGGCAACAACAGGATCCTTGTGCTTGACGTGAATGAAAAAGGGGAACATATTCTTGTCAATTCGGTTTCTTCCGTGATGATTGACAATTTTGAATCGATGTTTAATTATCCAATGGACATTTTTGAATGCAGAGATGGTTTCCTGTATATAGCCGATACCAATAACAGGCGGGTACTTAAACTTGATCAGGACTGGAATCACATCTTAACCATAACCAGGCCGGATGACGAAAGTATTGATGACTTTGTTGAATTTCAGCCCCTCAAACTGGTTGTTGATTTCGCGAACCGTATTTTCGTACAGGTCAGGAATGTCAACAAGGGGTTGATGGAATTCGACAGCCGAGGGGAATTTGTCGGTTATATGGGAGCGAACAAGGTAAAATTTAAATTAGTGGATTATGCCTGGAAACTCGTTTCCACACAGGCGCAAAGAGAGCGGCTGCAGCTTTTTATTCCTACCGAATATAACAATGTTTTCCTTGATAACGACGGCTTTATTTATGTTACAAATTCAACCGGAGAGGTAGACCCGGTACGGCGGCTTAACGCGATGGGTCAGGATATTTTAATTCGTAACGGTTATGAAAAGCCTACTGGCGATATAGCGTTCGGCACCGCCGGAGGCATATCGGGGCGTTCCAGATTTATTGATATAGTCGCGTTTGATAACGATTCTTTTGCCTGTTTCGACAGAACGCGCGGGCGTGTTTTTATGTACGACTTCCAGGGCAACCTGCTTTACGCTTTTGGCGGATTGGGCAATCGTGAAGGGTCTTTTCTGATGCCGGTTGCTATTGACAGAATGGGTTATGTTTTATATACTTTGGATTCCAGAACCGCCGCGCTTACCCGATTTGAACTGACTTCTTACGGAGTAAAAATAAACGATGCTCTGAGTGAGTACAGGGCCGGCAGATATGAGGCTTCTGCGGTAATTTGGCAAGATGTCCTGAAGATGAACGGAAATTATGATCTTGCGTACATCGGTATAGGCCGCGCCGCGCTCCGTCAGGGTGATTATAAGACAGCGATGAAATACTACAGCCTTAAACATTACCGGACCGGTTATAGCAAGGCTTTCCAACTGTACCGTAAACAATGGATGGAAGCGAACATCTGGAAAATAGTTTTAATACTGTTTGCGCTGCTGTTTATACCGTTTGCTGTAAGATATTCCATTAATTTAATCAAGGAGATCAGGGAAGCATGAAATATCTCATTGATAAAGCATGGTGGCAGCATCTCGGAAAAACCTTAAGATATTCACTTTATGTGTCTACCCATCCTCTGGATGGTTTTTGGGATTTAACCAATGAAAAACGCGGCTCGCTGGGCGCGGCGAATATTATTGTTATCGCCTCGGTTGTGGTGGAAGTATTGCGTATAACTCTGACTAATTTCCAGTTTATCAAAATCAACATGGAAAATTTTAACTCTATCATTGTGTTTATGCGTATTTTATTGCCTGTTTTTTTATGGACTGTAGCGAATTGGAGCCTTACGACCTTAATGGACGGAAAAGGGAAGATGTTGGATATTTACATGTCTGTTGCCTACGCGATGGTTCCCTCTGTACTCATCAATATCATTATGATTATTCTGAGTCAGTTACTTACTTTTGATGAAGGCGCGGTTTACTGGTTTTTATCGGGCTTATCAATAGCGTGGACAGGCTTGCTGATAATTTCCGGTATGATGATGGTTCACGATTATAGTATGGGGAAAACCATACTCTCCAGTTTTCTTACAGTGATTGGAATGGGGATAATGGTTTTTATATTTGTTATTTTCTTTAGTCTTGTCAGCGACGCTATCGCGTACTTTGTGTCGCTGTATAAAGAAATCTTATTCAGGATAATATAGGGGGAGCAGTGAAAAAAGTTATTTGGCTGCTTGAATTGGTTTGTGTCATATTGATTGCGATTTCCTGCGACAGCAGAGCGGCTAGGGCAAAAAATGTAATCATATATGAAAATGACGGGAACAAGGAAGAAATTGTTCTGGAAAACCAATACCTGGAACTGCGTTTTTTCCCGGAAACTACGGGCATTATTCTTACGAATAAAAGTACCGGTTCACAGTGGCGTTCCAACCCTGTTGAAGTTGATCCTCTCGCGGATACTGTCACCAGATACCTTATGCAGTCCCTGTTTTCTCTTGAATATACTGATGTTACAGGCGTAGGTCAGACGCTTTACTCAGGTGAACAGAGCGTTAATCTGGACGCTTATAATTACGGCATTGTAGACGGAGCTTTGGAGATAAATTATACGGTTGGTAATCTTGAGCGTACCTATGCTATCCCGCCCGCGATACCGGAAGAAAGAATGCTGCCCTTCCTTGAAAATATGGATTCCGGCGATCTTAGCATTATTAAGACAGGTTACCGGCTTTATGATATAAATAATCTTCGCGCAAATGACAACAGAGCCGAACTTTTGGCAAATTATCCGGACCTTAACCGCATAAAGGTATATGTGCTTCGTCCTGAAATCCATGAGTATCAAAGAGCGGAATTTGAAACTATTTTAGCGAATGCCGGATACACGTATGATGATTATCTTGAGGATATTGCCCATTATCCTTCTACCGGCGGCAGGGAAAGGCCCGCGTTTAATCTTACCTTCCGTTATTCACTGGAAGGAAATGCCCTTGTATTAAATATACCTTTTGATAAAATCGCGTACAGAACCGCATACCCGTTAGTGAGACTGACTGTTTTACCGTTCTTTGGAGCGGGCGGACTGGAAGATAAAGGCTACCTTATGGTTCCTGACGGCAGCGGGGCGTTAATCTACTTTAATAACGGAAGGCAAAACCAGCTTAGTTACATTAACGCTGTTTATGGCTGGGATGAAGGGATAAAGCGCGAAGCGGTTATTAATGACAGCAAGGCGTCTTTTCCCGCTTTTGGCATAGAAAAAAACGGGGAAGCGTTTTTATGTATTATTGAAGAAGGATCGTCCTATGCCTCTGTAGGAGCTGATGTTTCGGGACGTAACAGTTCATGGAACAACGCATATCCCCGTTTTAATATGGTTCACAGCGAACTGATGAATATATCGGGACGTTCTGACCGGGCGGTATATCAATATGAAAGAAGCCTGCCTGAAGGTGAGAGCATAACTCTGCGCTACATCTTCTGTGAAGAAGACGGTTATGTGGGCATGGCAAAAGAATACCGCTCATGGCTTTTAAATAAATATCCGTCTCTGCGCAGGCATAATGAAAACGGCGTTCCAATCGCTGTTGAAATACTCGGCGCTGTTAATAAAACACAGCACCGTTTAGGCATACCCTTTGATCTTCCGTTAAAACTGACCTCTTACAGAGAAGCCGCGGATATGATCGAAGACTTTGATAATTTTGGGTGGAAAAACGTACAGATAAAGTTAAACGGCTGGTTTAACCGCAGCGTAGGTCATACTATTCCCACAAGAATAAGATTAATAAACGAACTTGGCGGCAAAGGCGACTTCCAAAAATTAACGGCATCCGCGCGGCAAAGCGGTTATAGGCTTTACCCCGAAGTTGACTTCTTTTATATGAGGGACAAAAAATTATTTGACAGTTTTAATTTGTACCGTGATACATCGCGTTTTTTAAGCCGTGAGCGTATACAGAGGTATCCTTACAGTTTTGTCTGGTTCGGAGAACGAACGAATTGGGGAAAATTAAATTATATTGCCCGTCCTGAAGTTTCGATGAAAATGATCGACACTTTTTCCAAAAACTCAAGCTCATTTGGACTTGAAAATATCGCGTTCAGGAATATGGGAGCGACGCTTGCGGGCGATTATAACGAAAGACGGTTTGTAAGCCGGGAAGCGTCAATGCGAATGAGGCAGGAAAAATTTGATGAATTGAATAAATCAGGAACAGGCATTATGTTTTTGTCCGGCCACGCTTATGCCGCGCCCTTTGCTGATTTTATTGTTGATATAGCGCTTGACGATCAAAGTTTCGGTATTACCGATGTTCCCGTACCCTTCTATGAAATTGTTTTGCACGGACTTATACCGTATACAGGCAGGGCCATTAACCTTGCCGAAGATTACACCAAACATCTGTTAAAAACTGTTGAAAGCGGAGCAGGGCTTTATTTTAGTTTTATGACCGAAGAAACGGCAGTTTTGCAGGAGACAAAATTCAGGCAGTTTTACGCTAATGAGTACGATAAATGGGTTCGTGACGCTGATGATATATACAAGCGGTTTACGGCTGATTTTGGGAATCTTTTTAATCAGGCTATTACAGATCACGAGATTCTATCTTCCGGGGTAACTATGACAAGTTATGAGGACGGAACCAGAGTAATTGTTAACGCGAGTGATAATTCTGTTAATTTTTATGGCAGATATATCAGCGCAAATAATTATGTTGTGTTAAGGCAGGGGGACTAATGAAAGCAGAGGCGCTAACAAAAATTAAATATTTTTTTCCGGCTTTTCTTATAAAATATTTTCCAAAATACTTTACGAAGAGGAATGAAAAATTTGATTTTACGCTTGAAGGCAAAAATGCCCGTGCGGGATATTTATTCGTTCTTCCCTTTTTAATCGGCTTTATCTTATTTATGCTGCTTCCGATCTTTGAATCTTTTCGTATGGTATTCAGCAAAGTTACCATTGATGTTATAAATTACGGTTTTAAGCTGGAATTTACCGGTCTTGAAAACCTGCTGCGGGCCCTTACGATTGACGCGGAATTTACCCGCCTGCTTGTCGAAGAACTTGTGCGTATGGTATTGATAGTCCCGGCTGTAATTATCTTTAGTCTTTTTATCGCCATGATATTAAATCAGGAATTTAAAGCAAGGGGATTTGTCAGGGCTATATTCTTTTTACCCGTGATTCTGTCTTCCGGCGTATTGATAGGGCTTGAGACAAATAACGCTCTGTTACAGAGTCTGGCTGAAACTATAAAAGCAAGCAACCAGATGAAAACGTCAATAACAGGCGTTTTGGAAAAAATACTTGCTACCGAAGGCGCAGCCAAGAATTTTATGAAATATATCTTTCAGGTGGTAAATCAAATCTACAATATCGCGATGGCTTCCGGCATTCAAATTATTATCTTCCTGTCCGCGCTGCAGACTATTCCCGTCAGTATGTTCGAAGCGGCCAAAATTGAGGGCGCGACAAGCTGGGAGTGTTTCTGGAAGATAACATTCCCTATGGTCAGCTCTTTAATACTTGTTAATGCCGTGTATAGTGTGGTAGACTACTTTATAAGGACGGATAACCGTGTCATGCAGAAAATCTTCCTGGCATTGGTTAATAATCTGGACTTTGGTTTTTCAGCCGCTATGGCCTGGTTTTATTTTCTCATAGTTGTTATTGTCATAGGGGTGACTTTTTCGATATTTTCAAAGAAGGTGTATTATTATGAGTAGAATTTCATCGTACTACCTCAAAAATACAATTGTGGATGTTATCTATAAGGTATTCCGCGCCGTTCTTCTTTTTGGGCTGTGCTTCCTTATCCTTCAGCCGTTAATGGATAAGCTTTCTGTAAGTTTTATGGCTCAACAGGACCTGTTCGATGCGACTGTTATAAGCATTCCCCGTAATTTTTCAACGTCAAATTATCAAATCTCAATGCAGTTGTTAAATTACTGGTCTACTCTTATACAGACGACTATCTTTTTGGTTATTAGCGCTGTATTACAGGTATCCGCCTGTACATTGGCGGCTTATGGGTTTGCGCGGTACAAGTTCCCGGGGAGAAATATCCTGTTTATGTGCGTTTTTCTGTTAATAATTATACCTCCGCAGACTATAATGTCTTCTATTTACCTTAACTTTCAATTTTTCGATATATTTGGAATTGTTAAATTGTTTTCGGGCAAGACCCTGAACTTACTGGGCAGTCCCGCCGGTTATTTGCTGCTTTCCGCGACCGCTATGGGCCTTAAAAGCGGATTATATATCTTCTTATTAAGGCAGTATTTCCGGGGCGTGCCAAAGGAACTTGAGGAAGCCGCCTATGTGGACGGATGCGGCAGATTCTATACATTTGCCCGTATTATGCTTCCCGACGCCGCCCCAATGCTTACCTCCTGTTTCCTGTTTTCCTTTGTATGGCAGTGGACGGATACCCTTTTTACAACGTTGTTTTTACGGAACTATAAATTGATATCCCTTGCTCTGAGTAAGTTAACGGATGGCTTTTACCATTATTGGGCAAGTATCAATTCATGGGGCAGCGGTACGGGGGGTCTTATGTCACAGCCGCCGATTGCGTACCTTCAGGCCATTGTCGCGACCGGAATGTTATTAACGCTTATACCGCTGGTATTGCTGTATCTTGTGGCTCAAAGGGCGTTTGTAGAGTCCTTGACACAAACAGGAATAAAGATGTAAAATAGGGTATGTTTTATCTTTGGTTTCAATGCGGGGCCCCTGGCACACCGCTTGAGATAAATTATTTTTTTGGAGGAATGATATGTTAAAAAGAGTAGGTTTAATTGGAGGTTTTTTGTGCGCCTTAATTCTTGTAGCAAGTCTTCTTGCTTTTACAGGGTGTGGTAACAAAGGACCTAACCTCAAAGGCGCACAGGTAATCCTCGCGTCATGGAGTAATGCCTATGATGTGAATACCTATGTACCGAGAAATGAGGGTGAGGAATTGGAGCTTGAGCATAGGAAGAAAGTTCTTTCTGATAACCAAATGGTTATTCGGGTAGATGAGCTTTCCGGCTGGGATGACTATTTCCCGATAGTAACATCAAATATTTTGTCAGGAAATAAAACGTATTCCATGTACGCTCTTCCAGCCGACTGGGCAATGACATTGTATAAGCAGGGATTGCTTTATCCGATCAGCGACAGCAGCGTCAAACTTAATAACAGAATACCTGTTGCGGGTGAAAAAGGAGCTTACAATAAAATGATGGAAGACCTGTTTACCTTTGGCGGAAAACAGTACGCCGTTTCACTTGGACAGGGCGGCGACAGCTGGCAGGGCAACTTCCTTTT
>JGI24698J34947_10001125_pt1 | contig 13831 bp, 11 predicted proteins | sample TergutMp193P3_FD_34947 | JGI IMG/M metagenome (IMG submission 34947)
CGGTACTCGTTTTTTATCCTCCCGGAGGACGACGACGGCGTGGAAAACCTTTCCGAGCTGTACCTTTACCACGACCGGGAAGGGCTGCGCTGGCTCATAACTTCCGAAGACTGGATAGAGTACGAGGAAGCCGGGAGAATCTGGATAGGAAGCCGGGGTATCGCCATGACCGACGGTTTTTCACTGCCACGGGGGCAGTACCGTGCGGTACTCGTAAACAGGGGCGGAGAGAGTACCGAGCGCAGTTTTACTTATGACGGCCCGGAAATTTCACCGTATTCCTTTCCCACATTGTCGGTCGGAGATGGTTATTACAATGTTGAATCACAGTATCCGGTAAACCGTTTTATCTGCTATGATCAGCAGGGAAAGGCGGTACAGATCTTGCCGATCATTGATAGAAGCGGTGGTATCTGGCTCCTGAATCTCCCCGCCACTGTCAGAACCGTAGCCCTTTGGGCGGAAGACCCCGAATACCATCTTTCCGCCATTACCGAGGCTGTGTCTATCCGATAGGAGATTATTTCCATATATGAATTCCGAAGATACCGTCATCCAGGAAAAAATCACGGATTGGAGGATACGGAGTTTCGTTTTACGCCAGGGAAGGATAAGCCCCGGGCAAAAACGCTCATATCAAACCCTGTTTCACCTTTACGGAGTACAGGGCGGGGAGGGGTTTCTTGAGGGAGATAAAATTTTCGGCAATGACGCCCCATTGGTCATTGAGATAGGTTTCGGGATGGGGAAGGCGACGGTCGCTATAGCGCATAACAACCCGGGAATCAACTATCTGGGGATAGAAGTCCATAAACCGGGAATAGGCAGGCTTCTCGGCGAGATAGAAAGGCGTGAACTGCAAAATATACGAATCGTCGAAGGGGACGCGGTTGATGTTCTTGAGAGGCGGATAAAAAACGAATCGGTTTCCGCTTTTCATATCTTTTTCCCCGATCCCTGGCCGAAGAAACGGCATCACAAGCGGCGGCTCATTACACGCCCTTTTACCGATCTGCTTGCCGCGAAACTCTTTGATGGCGCTTACATTTACATGGTGAGCGATTGGGCGGATTACGGCGATTGGGCCCTCGGGGAACTGTCCTCCACGCCAGGACTTGTAAACAGGTACAGTGCCTTTGCCGAACGCCAGGCATGGAGGCCGGAAACCGAGTTCGAGCGGAAAGGCCTCGATAAAAACCACGAAATACGGGAACTTTATTTTGAAAAACGAAAGGGTTAACTCGCTCGCACGGCTTATAAAAAGGTATCAGGATTCATATTACAATGGCGAGGCGGAAATTTCCGATTCTGAATTCGATCTGCTCTGGGACGAGCTGAAATCCCTTGCGCCCGGCCATCCCCTCCTGAAAAAGGCAGGCGCCGATAGCACAGACGGCTTTCCCAAGGCGAAGCACCTTATTCCCATGGGAAGCCAGGAAAAAGCCGCAAACCCGGAGGAATTTCTCGCGTGGGCGAATAAAGTAAGGCCGGCTTCGTATGTGGTTCAGTTTAAACTGGACGGGGCAAGCCTGGAGTTGCAGTATGAAAAGGGAAGGCTCGTCGCCGCGATTACCCGAGGTGACGGGACCACCGGGGACTTGATAACGCCTAACGCCATGCGCATGAACGGTGTCAGGCATGAAATCGCAAAAAGCTTTACCGGGGGAGTGCGGGGCGAAGTGGTTATGACCCGCCGGGTGTGGAAGGCAAAATACGCAGATAAGGCAAACTGCCGGAACGCGGCAAACGGGATCATGCGCCGCAAGGACGGAGCAGGCTGTGAAGACCTTGGCTTTATCAGCTACGACGCCGCGGCAAACGGCGATGACGCTTATTTTAAAACGGAAACGGAAAAAATCGAATGGCTGAAAAAACAGGGGTTTGCCGTTACCGAAACCGTTGTATTTTCGACGCCGGAGGACGTTATCTCCTGCCGCGCAGGGCTCGCCGAGAAACGCAAAACAATGGAAACCGACATTGACGGCCTTGTAATCAAGGACTCGGTCACGGATATGACCGATCTCAGGAGGGCAAGGCCGGAACGGCAGATTGCCTTCAAGTTCGATCTGGAAACCGCCTACAGCATACTCCGGGAAGTGGAATGGAGCGAATCGGGCGCAACCTATACACCCATCGGAATCATCGACCCGGTGCGCCTCGCCGGCACAACTGTTCAGCGCGCCAATCTCAACAACCCGGACATGATCAGGGCGATGGGGCTTGAGATTGGCTCCGTCGTGACTGTGGTAAAACGCGGGGAGATAATTCCCAAAATCGAGGGCCTCGCGCCTCCGGGCGCGTTGTCCGGTCCGGCGGAAAAAAGCGAAATCCGGTTTCCCACAATCTGCGGGATCTGCGGCAGCGCCCTTGAAGACGGCGGGACAAGGCTCTATTGCCCGAACCCCTCCTGCCCAAAGAAGCTCCACCACAGGCTCGAAAAATGGGTGTCTGTGCTGGATATAAGGGAACTTGGGGAAAAATTGCTCAGGCAGTTATTTGATTCAGGCAGGGTAAAAGCTATTGCGGACCTGTATTCGCTTACCGCAGAAGAGCTCGCGGAATTTGAACGCATGGGGGAACTGTCCGCCGCCAAGGTTATACGCCATATCCGCGCAAAACGGGAACTTTCCCTTTCGGCGTTTATTGCCGGTTTTGACTTCGAGGGGGTAGGGGAGCTCATAATGGAAAAAGCAGTTCAGGCGGGCTTTGACACCCTTGAAAAAATCAGGACTGCCGGTGTGGAGGAACTTTCGGGAGTTCACGGCCTTGGGGAAATCACCGCCGGAATTATTGTACAGGGCCTTGAGGAATGCGCTGGTGTTATGGACGCGGTTCTGGCTTCGGGGATCATTTCCATAGCGCCGCCGCTCTCGGAAAAAGACGCCCCCCTAAAGGGCTCGTCTTTTTGCTTCACTGGGGAATTAAAAAGCATGAAGAGAAACCAGGCCGAGGAAAAAGTAAAAGCCCTGGGCGGCTCGGCTAAAAACACCGTTGCAAAAGACCTTACGTACCTGGTTACGAACGATCCCGAATCCGGCTCTGCCAAAAACAAAAAAGCGCTGGAATACGGGGTCAGGATCATTGACGAAGAAACGTTCCTTTCAATTTTGGTGAATGGGGTGGGTAAAGATACTCTGGCAGCTTCAGCGCAGGGAGAGCTTTTTAAATGAGGGGTTTATGAGTCTGGAACTGGGAAAAGTAGTTAACGAAGCCATTTCAACATTCGAAGCCGAAAACGGAATCAGGAACTTTTGGGAGCCGCCGCTTCTGACGGCATTGAACGCGGACCATCCGCTTATCCCCGGACTAAAGCAATCCGTGTCCCCCGACCATCTGCTTCCTGAGGAGCTTCTTCCGGGCGCGAAAAGCGTCGTCATTTTCTTTATTCCGCTGGCGGACAGGATAGTTGAAAGCAACATCGAAGGCGAAGCCGCTTCGGATGAATGGGCTCTTTCATATGTGCTCACAAATTCGCTTTTGGGCTTTATCGGGGAAGAGGTGGAAAAAATCCTGGACAGGCACGGTTTTCATGCGGCAAAAATCAAGGCGACCCATAATTTCGACAGAGAAACCCTCATGAGCCGTTGGTCGCACAGGCACCTCGCATGGATAGCCGGGCTCGGCAGCTTCGGCCTCAACAATATGCTGATTACTGTAAAGGGCTGTTGCGGGCGCCTGGGCAGCCTTGTAACAGACGCGGACTGCGGAATACTTGGAATCCCCATGGCCTCCGGGCCCCAAAAAGAAAGATGCCTCAATAAACAAAACGGCTCTTGCGGGCTTTGCCTGAAAAAATGCCCGGCAGGAGCCTATGGTGGGGACGGTAAGTTTGACAGGCATAAATGCCATGAAGCCTGTCTTAAGAACGCCGAACTGCATAAATCCATCGGCACGGCAGATGTGTGCGGTAAATGCCTGGTGGGGTTGCCCTGTTCGAAAGATATGCCTTACTATACATAATGTGCCTTCTGTCTACTAATATGCGGTTTTAATTCTTTATATAGCAAGGAATTATGATTTAGGTATTATTTGCGTATGAAAAATTATAACGGTTAAAGTAATTTCTAACCGAGATTATTATAGACTAAAGTAAAAAATCTTTATATGCTTTTACCAATACCGGGGGTTATAAAATGAAATATCGGGAGCTTGGGCGGACAGGCATAAAGGTCAGCGAAATCGGTATCGGCTGCGTTTACTTCGGCGAGATGCACGAGGCCGGCTTGTTAGAAAAGGTAATACACAGAGGGATTGACGGCGGCATGAACCTCCTGGATATATGCCTTTCGGAGCTGGATATCCGGGACGCCGTGGGCAAGGCCATTCAGGGCTGCCGTGACAAGCTAATCATCCAGGGCCATATCGGGCTGACCCTGGAAAACGGCCAGGACGCACGGACGCAGGATTTGGGGAAATCCAGAGCCCATATAGAAGATTTGCTTGCCCGTTTGCGGACGGATCATATCGACATAACCATGCTGCACTGCATCGACCGTATTGATGAGTACAAGGCGGCGGTAGAAAGTGGACTGATCGAATACATGCTGAGGCAGAAAGAAAAAGGAGTGTTCCGCAGCCTGGGGTTTAGTTCCCATGAACCGGATGTGGCGTCCGCAATGATTAAAGACGGGCATTTTGACGTGGTTATGTTCAGCGTCAATCCCCTTTTCGATCTGGTATTCAACGACATGGACAGGTTCTTTTCCATGCCCGAGGACGAGGCCTACCCGAAGGACCTTGACATCGACCCACGGCGGGCGGCTTTTTACGGTCTTTGTGAAGAAAAAGGGATCGGCATTGTCGTCATGAAAGCACTTGCGGCTGGCAGTCTGGTTGACCCGCTAGACACGCCTTTTGCCAAAGCAATGACCGTACCCCAGTGCCTCCGCTATGCCCTTAGCCGTCCGGCGGTGGCCGGCGTGCTTTTGGGCTACCGGAATGTGGAGCAGGTGGAAACCGCCCTGGCCTATTACACGACACCGGAGCCGGAACTTGACTATTCGGAAATCCTCTCCAGCGTTACCGGCGAAATATCCCCCAAATGCCTCTACTGCAATCATTGCCTTCCCTGCGCAAGCAGTATAAATATCGGCGAAGTCACGAGGCTAGCGGATAGCGCCTCTTTGGGAGTAAGCGCGGAGCTTAAGAGCAGGTACGACAGACTCGGTGTTAAGCCTTCGGCATGCACAAAATGCGGGCTGTGTTTACCCCGCTGTCCTTTTGGCATCGACGTGGTGGCAAACATGGGCAAAGCCAAAGGGCTGTTTGAGGCATAGCAACACTTGCCAAGAATTTCTACCACGAACGGACACGAACACAACGAACTATTATTTTCTCCTGTTTAAAAGCCACTTTCGGATTTTTTCCGCACAAAAGTATACATGGTAAAGTAAATTATAACATGGGTAATCCCAGCATCCCGGTCGGTGGACAATTTTTCCCCCGAAGCCGGTCTTGAACAGGTAGAGACCAGCCATGGGATGGGACGGCTCATTGGTTGGGGGAATACCGTACAAATCGTATTCCACGCAGCCGGAGGCTTTGGCGTCCTCCATGGCTTTAACTTGCAGGGCATAGGGCGCCATCAAATTGCGCTTTTTGCCTGAGGAAGCGCCGTAAAGGTAAACTGCGTTCGGCCCCCGGAAAAGGGTCACGATCCCTGCGATGGCCTCCCCTTCGTGCTCGGCGAGGTATAGCCGTATGTCGGGCTTTTTACCGGGGTAATTATTTTCAAAGAGTACTCTGTAGTATTCAGCGCCGTGAATGGCTATGCCGTCCCTTTGCGCCGTCTCTTTCAGTAGTTCGTAAAACACGTCCAGTTGCTCCACGCCGGCGCGGTGTACCGAGACGCCTTTTTTCAACGCGAGCCTGGCGTTATAACGCCATTTCGGTTTCATCTGTTCAATGACGGACTCCATGGTAGAGGAGAGATCGATCAGAACCGTATCGGGGGTCTGTACATCCGCGACTGAACGGATGAAAGGACGCGGCGGACCGGGTAGCGGATTATCCTCTGTCGTGTACCAGGGGATATCAAAACGGATGAAGACCGTATCCCGTGGAAGCAGTTTCCTGAGTGAAGCTGCCAATTCCCTGACGGCGTTTCCCCGTGCGTCGAAGCCTTCGGTATTTATGCTGTCCGGCAGTTCAGGTCCCCAAGGGACGTACGCAAGGGCGAAGCCCGGCGCGAGGCGGCGGCGCAGAACGAGAAGGGGCTTTTCTACGCCTTCCGATCCGTTGTCCCAAACGACCCTGAAAGCGAAGGCTTCCCATCCGAAGCGGGCCTTAAACCAGCCCCAAAAGCCCGACTGTAGAAAAGATTCCACATCGTCGCAGGCGGGAAGATCGGCTTTATTGATATCCAGTAAAAAATGCCCATCAACAAGGGGCATCAATGAACCCCGCCTGATGGGATAATTTTTGTTCTTATTGGCTTGCCGTCAAGCGTCAGTGCCCTTCCGCCTGCCAGCACGGTATGGTCTTTCACCTCCATCGGGATCGAAAAGAAGGTATCGATGTCGATTTCTTCGGGAGTTTCACACGCCTGGAGCCCTTCGAGTTTTACCCTGCTCCCAATGGGGGCATCCCCGGCGTCCAGTACCTCAACCCGCTTCCCCCCCTCGCCTTCGTCATCAGCGGCAAGGAGCATGCCCCGGCTCTCAACGCCGCGAAGCAGCGCCGGTTTCAGGTTATACGCCAAAATGATCTTTTTGTTGAGCAGTTCTTCTTCTTTGTAATATGGCACAAGCCCCGAAACAATCACACGCTCCTCATCCGAGTCGGGTTTCATTTTCAGGGTTTCGATGTAGAGCTTGTCGGCCTTTGGATGGCGCTCAACTTTGACGATCTGTGCGACACGGAGATCAAGGGTTTTCGCGAAACGAATATCCAATGCCTCGATCTTTGGCGACGCTTCTGTTGATGGAGTTTCCCCGGCTTCGCGATCCTTCTGGCTGCCTGAGTACCGTGTGCGAAATTCAGCGATTATATCCGGTTCCAGTTTGCCGAACAGCACGTCGCATTTTACGACACTGTCGGGGCCTTCGGGTTTTCCGAGGTCGTCCCAGGAAAGTTTTCCCTCACCCTTGACATAAACAAGTTCATTGCCGAAGGTCAAGCCAAAAAAAGAAGCGATCTTTTCAGCAGTCTGCGGCATGAAAGGTTGAATTAAAACCGCTATATCGCGCACCACAAAGGTGAGGTTCCTGATTAAAGCCGCCGCTGTGGCAGGTTCTTCCAGGCGTTTTTTCCAGGGCTCGCCGTCCTGGAAGCTCTTGTTGGCGAAAGAGGACATTCCAAAAATGGAGTGGAAGGCGTCCCTGATATCCGACTTTTCCAGCGAGTTCGTGACTTCGCTTTCGTATTTTCTGATGGTATCCCAAAAACCATCACTTGCACCTGACGCCCCGGCGGCGGGGATCTTCCCGTCGTAGTAGCGTATAACGAAAGAAAGGGTCCGGTTCACGAGGTTGCCGAGGTTGCCGATGAGCTCCCCGTTTACCTTCTCCTGGAAATCCTTCCATGTGAAAAGGGTATCGGATTTTTCCGGCCTGTTGTAGTAAATATAGAAACGCCACACATCCGCCGGGATTCCCGTTTCCATCACGTCCGTACCAAATACGCCGACGCCCCTCGACTTGGAAAATTTCCCGCTCTCGTAATTCAGGTATTCGGTGCTGGACATGTGGTGCAGCATGGTCCAGTTATTGCCGCTCCCAAGCTGGCTAGACGGAAAAATCACCGTGTGAAACGGGATATTATCCTTGCCGATGAACTGGAACAGTTCGGTTTCGTCGGGGCTTTTCCACCAGTAATCGATGAAGGCGCGCCAGTCCCCTCCCCTCTCTTCCCCGATGTTTCCCGTTATCGAGATGTAGCCTATGCACGCGTCAAACCATACGTAGAATACCTTCTTCTCGTAGCCGGCCTTGGGAACGGGAATTCCCCATTTAAGGTCCCGCGTAATGGCGCGTTCACGAAGCCCGTCCCGTATCCACGCCTGGGACATCTGGATCGCGTTGTTCGCCCAAAAGCCGTTTATGGATGCCGTTTTGAGCCATTCCTCAAGGCGCTCCCTTATCAGGGGAAGGTTTATGTAAAGGTGTTTTGTTTTTTCCATGAGGGGGACAGAACCGCAGATTGAGCATTTCGGTTCTAAGAGTTCCGTCGGGTCGAGGAGCTTGCCGCAATCCTCGCACTGATCGCCCCTTGCGTTGACCGAGCCGCAGTGGGGGCAGACGCCGATGACATAGCGGTCGGCAAGGAAACGGCCGCAGCTTTTACAGTAGAGCTGTTCAATCTCGTGTTCAATGATAAAGCCCGCCACGTCCAGTTCCCTGAAAATACCCTGTGTTACCTCGGTATGTACCGGGGTGGATGTACGCCCGAATCTGTCAAAGGCGATACCGAACCACCTGTAAATGTCGTTGTGAATTGCGTAGTAACGATCACAGAGTTCCCTTGGGGTGATCCCCTCTATCGAAGCCCTCGTCTCGGTGGCAGTGCCGTATTCGTCGGTCCCGCAAACATAAAGGGTCTCATATCCCCGAAGCCTGCAGAAGCGGGCAAACACATCGGCTGAAAGAACCTGGATTAAATTTCCCAGATGGGGGACATTATTGACGTAGGGGAGCGCGGAAGTTATCAATCTGCGTTTCATGGTGATGAAATAATAGCATGTGAAAAGGGAAAAGAGAAGAGAGAAAAGTTCGTGTTGGTTTGTGTTGGTTCGTGGTAAAAATCTTGAAGCTGTTTACGAATTAATTCTCAGCGAAAACGCCGCTTTCCATGTCTTTCCCCTGTCCAGGGAAAGTGACAGGAGGGGCATGACGCAGGTGGACTGGTACTCTTCCCTGCCTGGCAATCCGGCGTGGATGTGGAAAATCCTGGCGTCAAAGGCGCGGCTTGATTCCAGGCTGATAAGCGCTTCGTTCGTTATATCCTGAAATTCCAGAATCCTGATATTCCGGATTATGTCATGACCGTTAAGCGCAACTTGCTCTTTTTCCCCTTCTTTGTCCTTCAGGGACAGGACCTTGAGGAAACCTTCGCCCTCGCCTGGAAAAGACAGGTCCACTGAAGGGCTGAATATAAAAGACAGGGTTTTCGCCCCCGTATTTTTCAGGACGTATTCGAGCGAGATGGAATTTTTTTTCAACTGCCAGGTTTTTCCGATTTCGATCTCGCCGCAGGGAAGGCCTGTTTTGGGAGGAAGGGTGAAAGCAACCCGGCGCTGGGTGCGGTCTATTTCGGAAACCTCGTATACCTCATTTCCGCAGAAGCGTCCCTCTGGGATGCCGCTGGGACCGGCGGCGATATTTCCTTTATTCGCCGGGGCGAGCCAATCCGAGAAAGCGTATCGCCTCTCCCCTCCCCCATTCGACTCACTCGCCCTTACTTCCACGCTTGCCATGGTATCAAGATAGTTCCATGTGCGCGGAAAGTAATCAAGCTCGAAAACAGAAGCCCCTCGGGGCTTAACGCAGCAGTTGAGCTTGTCATCCTGAAAGATATACTCCCCCTCCCCGTCAAGATCAAAATCAAAAACCGAAAGGGAAGGCGTGACCTTCCTCTTTTCCCAGGTGATTTTTTCCGCTTCCAGAAGGGAGCGGTATGCTGCTTTCCGGACAGGCGAATGGAAAAGCCCCTGGGATGACAGGCGAAAAATGCCCGAATCCTGGGCTTTCCAAAGCTCTTCAAGGGCCGTGCGCTTCCGGGTTTTGTCCCCCCTCAACTGGTTGTTGATCAGGGTATGCACATGGATCATCTTGGCGTAAATGCCGCCTGCCTCGGGGTGCTTGACAAGAAATTGGCGGGGATGGATTGGTGGCTGGATAGCCGGCCTCCAAGCCTGGCCGGGATTTCGCCCGATTGTCCATACGCCGGAAAAATAACTCTTTCCGGGAAAGTGAAGGTTTTTATATATCTTCGACGGGAGGGTAAATTTTATTTTAAGGACGGCGTTTGAAAAAACCTCAAAAAGTTTTTCATATTCCGCTTCGGGATGGTTATCCCTCGATGCCAAACCCCCTTCCGTTGCCGCAATCGGAAAAACGATGACCTGCTCCTCCCCGTTTTTTGGGAGCCGGCCCAAAAGCTCCTCCAGGATTTTAAGGGGTTCTCCCTTCCACAATTCCCTTCCCATTGCCCCGGCAACGGGGAAAACCATGATAAGCTTCCCCTGATCCTCGGTAATGCAGGGAGAATGAATTCCCCCTTCCCCGGGACTTATTCCTGATCCTGAAAACAATTCGTCTTCCAGGAACGTATAGTTCATTCCACAAGAGTTCAGTGGCCCCACCAAATTCTGTTCCCACGCCATGGCGGGGATCAGGCAGCCTGTCGGCCGCTTGCCGAACTGTTTTCGCAGGTAGGTTGTCAGCATTTCAATCTGCCCGATTTTATCCGTCGGCGGCAATAGCGGAAGGACGGGGTGGTAAAAACCGCCACCAAGCATTTCGGCCTGTTTTCTGGAAAGGAGTTCCTCAAGAAGCATGAAGAGTTCGGGATGCCGCCGCTCAATCCAGTTGAGGACAACCCCGGAATAATGAAACACCATGTTTATCTTTGGGAATTTATTCAGGGCGGAGATGAGCGGCTTTATCCCCGTATTGTAGAGGGTCTCAAATTCCGCTTCACAGGTGCCTGAAGGAAGGTGGCCCGAAGCGCAAAGAATTACATTCAGTTTATGGTTCATCGCGCCAGGGCCTCCAGTATATTAAAGCATATCCCGGCGGCGGCGGCAAAAACGAGCGACAATAGTCCCATTGTGATAAGGATAAGGGGACTCCCGCGAAGGTATTTGGGAATCCATTCAAGGGTGGATCTTCTGCGTATCTCATTAATGATAAGCATCGCCATCAGGTTTCCCAATGTAAAAAACAATGCCATGGTAAGCGAATCAATGAAACTCCCGGCGACTATCGAAGTGATCATAAGGGCCGCCGGTACGAGGCCTTCGTATGCGGTTACGGCTGAAAAGACCTTTTTTTTGCCGGCGAACTTCGGAAAAGACAGCGGGAAAAACCGGGGGAACAGCTTGTCGAACAGCAGTTCAAATCCGGCACACACCAGGGCGGAAAAAGGGAAATACAGAAAGATCTCGGAAAAACCCCTCACAAAGTCAGGCAGTGCCAATCTGAATAAAACCCACAGAAAGATAACGGAGAAGAACAGAATCCCCAGTTGAACCAAAGGGATTTCACAGTTGGTTTCAGCGGCATTGCCGTCTTCCCGTATGACGGCGACTGTACCCAAAGCTAGCTGGAGTAGCAGATTGAGGGAAAGACCGGAAAAAACCGCCAGACCCAGAAGGGAAGTCATACTTCATCCTCCGAATCGTTATCGCCGCGGAAAGCTTCGGCGTAATTCTCCCTGATATAACGGTACAGGGCTGTCCCATAACCAAGAAGCAAAAGCCCACCTGAAGATACCGAAATGATCTGGGCGGGGATAATGGCATCCGACTCCTCCCTATTGAAGAGTTCCCTTAACCCATACGCGGCGGAGGGAACGGAAAGGGTTCCAAGGCCCAACGGCTCCCGGATAAGGGCAAAGGCAAGGATAATCCCCGCCAGGGAAACGGCCTCAAGAAGGGCGCGGAATACGGTGTCCAGAATATCAGCCGATTCGATTGTCTCAAAAAATCCCGTACTCAGACAGAAGGGGGGGACGAGGAGAAGAAAAAAGGTCGTATTCATGATCAACAGGGGATTAAGCAAGCTGACAAGAAGGATGAACAGCCCGCACAGAAAAGAAGACAAAAAAAGAAGTATCACGTTTCTTCCGTTGGAAGGCATAATCGGCCTGGCTGCGTGAAAGGAAAGCGCCGTGAGCACGTAAACCCAGACCAGGATAGAAGCGCAGACAACGGCAAAGGCAAAACGACCCGATGCCAGTATGATGAGCCCGGCGCCGGTCAGGGCTGAAAAAGGCGACTTCAGTCCCCAAAAAACATGAGAATTAATATGCGATTTCATGTTTCGCCCTCAATACGTTTTATATATATCTTTAAGATTCCCGGTGAAATCTGCCTGAGTACTTTTTCGCCGTGGCTGTTGAGGGGTATTAATTCCCCTACCCTTCCATCCTGTGTCATAACGGCGGCACAGGGGAAAAATGTCCCTTCAGCGATGAAGGAAAAAACGAGGACCTTTTTACTGACAGGCGTTTCATCCAGCATGGTAAACCAGGAACCGGTCAAAAGGGCTCCCCTCCTTTCGGGAGACGACGGTTCTATCAACCGGCGGGAATCCCCCGACTGGACAAGCACCTTGTTAACCGCCCTTACCATCAGGCGATATCGGAGGGGCTGGGTAGTAAACCAGCAAATACCGGCAATGATTAATATTGACGCTATCCATGCCAGAATGAGCAAGGTATCCTTGAATGTGGTGGTATCCTTAATCAAGACGAGAGGAGCGTTTTCATTTTCTGAGGCCCCGTTGTAAGAGGGATTTTTGTCGCTCATCAATAAGCCCCCTGTTTCTCATAGAGCCGCCGTTTCTCAAGTATCCTGACAAGGGGCAGTATTGCGTTAACGAGAACCGCCGTAAAAACCACGCTGTAAGGTTCTGCCCCCCAAAATCGAAACAGGAAAGCCAATGCCCCACCGGCTGCGGCGGCAAGGGCGATGTACCCGTTGGATTTCGCCCCTGTAGCCGGGTCGGCGGCAAGGAAAAATGCCGCCACGAGTGTGCCTCCCGTGCAAAACGCGGATATAATATCGCCTTTCCACAACTCGCCCCCGTAAGGCAGCGCCCCGGCGAACGCGGTCAATGTTCCGAAAACAAGGAGATAAATCGCCGGAATCCAGGAACGGTTAACCCGGCACGCGATGATGATAATAGTTCCCACGAGCAGTGCAAGGACGCCCCTGTCGGCGATTATTCCCGGGAAAGGGGACGCGAAAAGGTCTATATACCCTTCGGGAAGCTCTACCCTGATAAGGGAGAAAACCGTGTTGTTCAGGAATGTCCTGATGGTTCCGCCAAGAGGGGTAGCCAGCGAAGCATCCACCGCCTCCATTCCAGGAAATTCCAGGGGGGAACCTTCGAGGGCGCCGTTGAACACCGACGGCCAGGATAAACGTATAAAAAGCCAGCCCCCGGCGGCGGGGTTGAGCCAGTTTGAACCGAGGCCGCCGAAACTGTGCTTTATCACCGCAACGGCAAAGACTGCCCCCAGGGCAGCGTAGGAAATGGGAATGCGGTTTGGCAGAAGGAGGGTGAGGATCAGCGCCGTGGCTACAGCGCTGCCGTCTTTAATCGCCATGGCCTTTCCGCTTTTGTGAAGAATAAGGAACTCGGCGAGAACGGCGGCTGCAACTGCGCTGATCGCGGTATAGAGCGACGAACCTGAATCACCGAATGACGACTGAATCACCGCCAAAATAGCGCACAGGTTTACGAGCCACATACGCCCCGCGGTAGAACGGACAAGGTTTATCAGCGGCTTGTCAAACCTGTTTTTGTCAAAAGTACCGCGATAGTTTTCAGCCATATTTCACCCCTGCCTCGGAAGATGATATTGTGGTGCTGAGGGGAAGCCTGGAAGGGCAAACAAGCTCGCAGCATCCGCATCCATGACATTCCATAATACGGTTTAATGAAATGTTTGACGCGGAGTTTCCCTTTTTTATCAGGCTTTTTTTATAGAGTTCCTCAGGATCAAGTCCCACAGGGCATACATTTCTACATTCGCCGCAATTTATGCAACTGACATTTTTCTCGCGCCTGTATTCCTCAACAATGGCGAAGACGGCGTAATTTGTTTTTGATACAGGCTCATCCAGATCCGCAAGCTGCTGCCCGAGAAGGGGCGAACCGAAGGC
>JGI24698J34947_10001126_pt1 | contig 13826 bp, 7 predicted proteins | sample TergutMp193P3_FD_34947 | JGI IMG/M metagenome (IMG submission 34947)
ATGAAGAAAATAACGGCCTTCGCCTGGCCCTGGGCAAGCTGGCGGTATGAAAACGCGGTTTGATAGATGTTCAACGCGAGAAACTGGTTTGTCATAATAGCCCTGCCCATAAACATTCCCGAAGGCCCGCCGTTATTGAGCGCGTAATTCGTATCGAATTGCTTGAAGGAGTTGACCAGCGTAAGGAACATCGAGACCGTGAAGGCGGGAGCTACAAGCGGGAACACTATGTGCCTGAGCCGCTGTCCGTAGTTTACGCCGTCAATTTCCGCGGCTTCTATGAGCGAATCGGGAATACCCTGTATAGACGCCACATAGATCATCATTATATAACCGGCGTACTGCCATGTACTGACAATGACCATTGCCAGGAGAGCGAGATACCGATTGGCCAAAAACTGATTTTCCTTGAGCCAGATAAAACCAATCGACCCGCCGAAAGCCGGGATCACGTTGTTAAAAATAAACTGCCAGATATAGCCGAGAATAAGCCCGCCGATGAGGTTCGGCAGAAAGAAACCTGCCCGGTAAACCCCGTTAAACTTCAGTTTGCTTGTTACAAGCAAGGCCAGAAAAAACGCGCAGATATTTAACACGAAGATGCTTAATATTGCGTAAGCAACCGTAACCAGAAATGAGTTGAGGAACGTAACATCCTTAAATATGGCAAGGTAATTTCTTAACCCAACCCATTGTACGTCAATACCCGTAATCGCTTCCCAGTTCGTAAATGAATAGTATATCCCTATGAAAAAAGGGATAATGATAACCATACAGAAAGCCAAAAGCGACGGAAGCAGAAACAGAAAAAATACGAGGTTATTCTTCGATTTACCGCGTCTTGCTTTACCCATGACGCCTCCTTTTTAAATAAAATGGGCGGCATGGAATTATCCATATGCCGCCCATTTACAGATCAATGAAACAGCTTTTTTGTTTTACCGGGGGATCCCGGCAACTGCCGTTGTAAACTGGGTGACGAATTGCTGAACGTTAATCCGCCCCGCGGCCATCTCGGTAAAGATAGGCCCAAGGGTATCCATGCCAAAACCGTCGGGCAGTTTATACTGCTGCCAGTTGTAGATCTTGCCCTGACTCATCCAATCCTGAACTGCTCTTGAGAATGGTCCGGCCGGGCTGAGTCTGATGGATTTGAACGCGGGAATCATTCCGGCTTTGTTAACCATGAAGTCATGGCCTTCGGGAGTACCCGCCATTGCCGCGAGGAATTTCTTGCCTTCCTCGGCATTTTGAGCCCTCGGGTTCACCAGCCACCATGAAGGCGCGGCGACGAAAATACCGTCCGTGTTCTCATCAAGGAACGCGTGGGGGGCGTAGCCCATGTCAAACGTTATGCCCATTTCCGCGAAGTTCGGATCCAGCCAGTTACCCTGATGGATGAATACCGTCCTCTGGAGGGCATAATCGCCAAGCTGCTGATCATAACCGCCGGTGAGGGTGGTGTTCCTGTTGGAATACTGGAACAGCATGTTGTAGTATTCGGCAAACTTCGTCAGACGGGCATTATCAACCTGTCCCGCGAGCAGCATATCAATGTACCTTGTGGGGTTGTTGTAGGGCAAGCCGCCGGTAAGGTATACATTCACGCCGTGAAGCCCTGTGACCCAGGTCATGGTGGGGCCGGCGGCCATTGAAACAACGGCGTCAATGCCGAGCTGACTTTTCTGCGAATCAATGCTCTCAAACGCGGCTCTGAGGGCGGCAACGTTCGTAAGGGTAGCGGGATTAACCCCCGCCCTCTGGAGCAGCGCCCTGTTATAACCCAACCCATAACCCTCAACGGTGAGGGGGAAGCCGCCTACGACGTTACCGTCCATATAAGCAACGTCGGTGTCCCTTACCCAGGCTTGATCCGAAAGGTCGCTCGCCCTGCCCGAAGCTTTCCAGTTGTTGTAAGCGGTCGGACCCTCGAAAGCGAATATCTCAGGTTCCGTCCCTGAATTGATAAGCGCCTGAAGGTTCGGTTCATAGGCAGTGTCTCCGCCGTAAGTTCGGATATTGACCCTTACCCCTGTCTGCCCCTCGTAAACCTGCGCGTAAGCCTTTAGGCTTTCGTCAATTTCAACTTTGAGGTTTACCAGGGTAATCTCAGTCCTGCCGCCGGTTGCGGCCGAACCGGATGAACGATTGCATGCTCCAAAAGCGATGGAAATAAGCATGACAGCCGTTAAAATGAATAAAAATCGTTTCACTTTCTCCTCCTAAAGATATTATGAAATTAATGTTTTTATTATATGATAACTGATCTTAAAAGTCAAATTTTATACGGCTTTTTTACGAAGATTCATAAAGAACGGGCCTTTGAGCCTATCTCCAGCATCGAACGGAATGACCCACTTCCGCCTCGCGCAGCGAGGGTTTTTCCATGAAGCAGGCGTCTTCCGCGTAAGGACAGCGGGAGGCGAAAGCACAGCCGTCCGTTAGGTGCAACGACCCGTCGCCGACGCTCTTCGCTTCGGCGCGCGGGAGGTCGCGGGTCTCCCCTACCCGCCCCGCGTTTTGCGCCGATGAAAAAAGCAGTTCCGTATAGGGGTGGAGATGGCTTTTCCAGAGGACGGTCGCGGGAGCTTCTTCCATGATTTCGCCGTGGTACATGACGCCTATACGATCGCAGAAATACGACGCCACTTTAAGGTCGTGGGCGATAAAAAGGAAGGAGATTTCCTCGCCCAAGGATTTGTGTTTGTTACGCAGATCCAGAAGCAGGTTCAGGATCTGCCCCTGTATGGAAACGTCAAGGGCCGAAACCACTTCGTCGCAGATGAGAAGGTCGGGTTTCATCATAAGACCCCTGGCTATTGAAATCCTCTGCCTTTGGCCGCCGGAGAATTCCGCCGGGCGTCTTTCCATGTCGGCGGGGGAAAGGCCCACTTCCTCAAGCATGGCCGCGGCCTCTTCCCTCAAAGAAGCCTGCGAGCGATTTTGCGTAGACCACCTGGCCCCGGAGGTCAGCACCTCGTACACGGTCATCCTTGGGTTGAGGGAACGCGCCGGGTCCTGGAAGACGTATTTCACCCTCTCCCTGTAGCGCTTAAAATCCCGGCCCTTCAGTTGGCGAACGTCCTGGATAAAGTTTTTGACGACTTTATCATAACCCTGGAAAAGAATCTCCCCTTCGTCCGCTTCGTACATGCGCACGAGGAGCCTCGCGGTGGTGGTTTTGCCGCAGCCCGATTCACCGACAAGGCCGTAGGTTTCGTTCCTGCCGATTGAAAACGAAACGCCGTTCACCGCGTGGACATAGCGCCCCAGCGGCGCGAAAAATCCGGCTTCAAGGTTGAAACGTTTGCGAAGGTTGTTTACAGTCAGGACCTGCATGGGTAAAGTATAAAGTATGAGAGGAAACTTTGGAAGCTACTGTTTTACAGAACCCAGAACACCTTCTACAAAACGCCGCTGCTGGGTCACGAAGATAAGCAGCGTAGGCATGGTACAGATCGCGACGGACAGCATCAATATACCGTAGTCGGTGGTATAGCCCGCGATAAGTCCCGCGAGGAGCAGCGGCATGGTTTGGCTTTCCTGACGCTGGAGGATGATGAGGGGCCACAGGTAATTGTTCCAGTTACCCATAAAGGTTACAATTGCCGCGGCTGCGAATGCAGGCGCCATGATTGGAATGTAAACCCGGAGGTAAATATTGAATTCTCCCAGCCCGTCAACTCTCGCGGCCTGCACAATTTCAATTGGAAAGGATACGGTACTCTGCCGGAAGAAAAAGATAAGAAAAGCGGAAGAGATGAAGGGCAGTATGAAAGCGGCGGTGGTATTTATCAATCTTGCCTGGCTGAACATTCGATAGAGGGGAATCATAATCGCCGCAAAGGGAACCATCATTGAAAGAAGCAGGATGGACATCAGCCGCTCCTTTGCCTTGTCCCTGTAAATCTGAAATCCGTAGCCTGCCATTGAACAGATAAAAAGGCTTAATAATGTTCCCACCAGGGAATTTCTCATGGAATTCGCGAAAACCCTGCCAAGCGTCCTTGAGCCTACAAGGTTTTTTACGTTTTCGATGAGGTAGCTGCCCGGAAGGAGCTTCCCCTTGATAATTTCAACACTCATGTTTGTTGAGGCCGAAAGCATCCAGAAAAAAGGGAAGGCGAAGACAATGCACATAACCGCGAGAAGAATATATTTCACGGCGGAAAGCGGCGATTTTTTCATGTTCTGTCTCCGATCTTGATTTGTATGAGGGCCAGAACAGCAGCCATGAACAGGATTGAGTACGAGGCGGCGGAAGCGTATCCGAGTTGAGGGACATTGTAGAAGGACAAATTGTAAATATGCTGCGATATGCTCATGGTCGACTTGAGACCGGCCCCCGGGGAGATGATCCTCACCTCGTCAAACAACTGGAGCGTGCCGTTAGTCGACATGATGGTTGTCAGTAAAATGATCGGCTTTAACAGGGGAAGGGTTATGCGAAAGAACTGCCGCACCGGCGAGGCTCCGTCAATTCTGGCAGCTTCGTAAACCGTGCTGTCGATGTTTTGCAGCCCCGCAAGATAAAAGATGGTGTTGTACCCGGTCCAGCGCCAGGTCATTATCAGAATGATGACAAACTTCGCCCAGAAGGGGCCGGTAAGCCAGCTTACGGGTGTGCCGATGATATTTGTTTTCAACAATATATAATTCAAAAGGCCGTCCACCGAGAAAAACGATCTGAAAATCAGGGCGGATGAAACCAGCGCCGTTGCACATGGCAGGAAAAGCATGGTCCTGAATACCGTTTTCCCCCTGAGGTCTTTCGCGTTAAGCGTCGATGCAAGGACCAACGCCAAAAAAAGCATTATTGGCACCTGAATGACAAGGTAGGTAAACACGTTGATTACGGAAGCGCGGAACATGTCATCAGACAGAAGACGAACATAATTCCGCAGCCCCGTAAAGCGCAAGTTCATGCCGGTTCCCGATTGCATGGACAGCGCGAAAGCCTGAATCATCGGATAAAAAGACATCGCGAAAACCAAAAGCGCCCCGGGACTTACAAAAACCCATCCCCAGAGGGAATATTTTCTGGATAAACCGGTTCTCCTCATTGGGCGCTCCTTTTTTTCCTCCGCCCTATTGATTGATGATAAATTCCACTTCCCTGTGAGCGGCATCAAGCGCGGCGTCAATGGAGGTCCTTCCCTGAAGAATATCCATAAAACCGCGTATAACGGCGGTACGCGCCTCGTAATTGTAAACGCCGTATTTTACCATTGGAACTTTGCCCGCGTAATTTACAAGGTCCTCATAGATCTTCTGTCCGCCAAAGAAAGCGTGAGGCCGGGAATAAACCGGAGAATTCGCTGCCGGCAGCCATGTGGAAATAGCTCCGGAAGAGGGTAGGATGGTCTCGTAGAATTCAACGCTTCCCGCGAAGGTCTTGTCAAGAAAATCCATGGCGATATTGGGGTTCCTGGAATTTGCCAGAACCATCCAGCCGGAACCGCCATAACTTGAGTAGTTTGCCGAATTGATCGTAGCGAATCTGGGTGTGTTCACAACCGCCCACTTGCCGGACTGCGAAGTCTCCGCAACGATGGAACCGATGATCCAGCAGCCCTGAATGGTGGAAGCGGCTGTGCCGTTGTTCAGTGTGGAAATATAGCCGTTCCAGTCGTTGGCCAGGAGGATTACACCCTCGCGTACTCCCTCGACAAACAGCTCTATCGATCTCCTGAGAGCGGGGTTGTTTCTGATATAGGTCTTGCCCTGGGAATCGAAGAACCATGTGTTGGCGCTTTGAAGCATGATCATGATGAAGTCAGCGCCTGTGGCGTCAGTCGAAACCATTGTAACGCCGGTTCTCTGCTTGACGATCTTTCCCAGTTCAATGAACCGTTCCCAGGTAATATCGTTGAAGTCCGAAACCTTGAGGCCCGCCTGTTCCACAATGTCACGGCGAAGGAACGTAGCCGTCGCGCCGTTGTCAAAGGGAACGCCGTAGTTTCTGCCGTTATAGCTGCCCAGGTCCAGTTTGAACTGGGCAAATTTGCTCAAGTCAACATTTCTGTCAACCGGCAGAAAGAAGCCGGGGTAGGTCTGAACATTTTTTTGAATGGCGTTATCCTGCATCAGAATAATGTCCGGTAAACCGGCGGTCTGGCGGGAAGTAAAACCGGCGATCAGTTTTTGTTGAAGATCGTCCCAGGGAGTTTCCACAACATTTACCTTTACATTGGGATTGGTTTTGTTGTAGATCTTTGCCGCTTCATTTATCGCGTAAATGTTGAAGTTGGGATCCCAGCACCAGACCGTGAGTGTGACCGGCGCGTTTGAATACGCGGTCCTTTGCCTGCCGCCTGTGGGAAACAGCATCACCGCGGTCAAGGCTGTCAAAATGACCGCAATACCAATTCTTTTCATTCTTAATCCTCCTGAAAATTTGATTCGTGGCGAGGGTTACATACCCACTGCCCGCTGCGCCCTGCTTGCGGGTGCAGGCTCTGCGGTGGACATAAGGTTTGTAACCCGAGTCCAATACCTTATGAGAACAACATACTCCGCCGAATCGCAGATTTGCGCTCTGCGGCGGGGTATGTTGATTAGGCTTAAAATTATACGGGCTTGTCTAAATTTTTGAAAATTGCGACAATGCGCGATTTTTGGTATTTATGTACTATTGACATATAAAGAATGTAATTCATACTAAAAGGAGCCATGAAAACAAACCTTATACCGCCTGTTTGGGAGAATCCCGCGATTCAGGAAGTTAACCGGCTGCCCATGCGCAGTCCGCTTCTGCCCTTCGGTTCAACCGAAGAAGCCCTGACCGGAGCCATCGCCGGTCCCGAATTCCGCGTAACAGATAAAAACCAATTCTTCCTTTGCCTGGACGGTATCTGGCGTTTTAAGCTGCTTGGCAACCCGGCGGACGACGCCAGCTCCGTTGACAACGCCGGTAAAACTGACATCGGTTTGGACGCGCCGGAGTGGACTTCCCCCTCCTATGACGCCGGGGACTGGACGGAGCTAAAAACACCCGGCACATGGACGCGCCAGGGTTTTGACAAGCCGCATTACACCAACGTGCAGATGCCCTTTCAGGCGGAACCGCCCCACGCGCCTGGAAACAACCCCACGGGGCTTTACCGGCGGAGCTTCATCGTGCCGCCCCTCTGGAAAAGCCGCCGGGTAGTGCTTCACCTTGGTTCTGCGGAGAGCTGCGCCATAATCTACGTGAACGGCCTTTTTGCGGGCGCGGGAAAAGACACATGGCTTCCCTCGGAATACGACATAACTTCCTTTCTGAAAGACGGTGAAAACGTTATCTGTGTCAAAGTTATTCGCTATTCGGATGCCAGCTATCTGGAAGATCAGGATCAGTGGTGGTATGGCGGCATACACCGAAGCGTTTTCCTTTACGCTACCGAAGCCTGTTACATCAAGGATATCAAGGCTCTGCCCGGCCTTGTCGAGGGTCTGCCGGAACGGGAGAAGAACCCTGAGCCTGCTTCCGCACCGTCCATTGCCGAAGGGCTTTGCGGCGTTCTGGATTTCAGCGTGATCCTGGGCGGGAAGCTTCCCGAAAGCCAATGCAGCGGTAACGTGCCGGCCAACGCTTCGCAGGAAAGCCCGTTCACGGTGCGTTATGCGCTATACCCGTTCACACTGCCAAAAGACACGATAAACGCGAAAGAGATCGCCGCCGGGCTCGTTAAAGGAGAAGCTCTTGCGGCGGGTGAACTCGTCCTTGCCTGTGATTATCGAATCAATTCAAACACTACGCAGGGACAGATTCGTCTTGATAACCCCAAAATCTGGTCGCATGAAACGCCCCATCTGTACGTACTCGCGGTGGATCTTTACCGGGACGGCAGGCACATTGAAAGCGTTGCCTTCTGTACGGCTTTCAGAAATATCCGTGTAAGCCGCCGCGAGCTTCTCATCAATGAAAGACCGGTACTCATCAAGGGCGTTAACCGCCATGAGCATAACGAGAAAACCGGCAAGACCCTTTCCATAGAGGGAATGTTGAAGGATATACGCCTTTTAAAGGAGCATAACTTCAACGCCGTGCGTACATGCCATTATCCTGACGACGAGCGCTGGTACGACCTTTGCGACCGCTACGGAATCTACCTCGTTGATGAGGCCAATATCGAGCATCACTGTTTCTATCAGCAGTTCTGTTGGGACAGCGCCTGGGCTTATGCCTACGCCCGGAGGATCCAGCGCCTTGTGGAGCGTGACAAGAATCATCCCTCGGTGATCATCTGGTCGCTTGGAAACGAGAGCGGAGACGGCGCGAATCACAACATGGGCGCGGCCTGGGTTAGGCGCTATGATTCTTCCCGGCCGGTTAATTACGAAGGCGCGGTCAGGCCGGAGGGCGGCCAGGGTACGTTTACCCTGGACTCCCTGAACCGCAGCAAGAACCTCACGGATATCATCGGTCCCATGTACCCCCCGATTGAGCTTATCACCGATTTTGTGAAGTACAGGGAGGATCACCGGCCGCTTATCATGATCGAGTATTCCCACGCGATGGGAAATTCCAACGGCAGCCTCTCCGATTACTGGAAGGCCATTGAGAGCCATCACGGATTGCAGGGGGGCTTTATCTGGGAGTGGATCGACCACGGCCTTGAGGCTTTTACTCCCGATGGCCGCAAGTACTGGAAATACGGCGGCGATTTTGGGGATGAACCCTCGGATTATGATTTTTGCTGTGACGGTCTTCTCTTCCCGGATCAAACACCCAAACCGGCAATGGCCGAGTGTAAGCAGCTCTTCGCGCCGGTAAAACTCACGCCGGTTCCGGGCAAGCCCTTCGCTTTCATACTGGAAAACCGCCGCGATTTTTCCACGTTAGACGCTATTGCCATGGAATGGAAGCTCTGCACCGAAAATACCGCCGGCGCAGGAGCGGGCGAAAAGATCATCAGCGAGGGAAGTCTGGCGGCGCCTGCAATGAGGCCCGGAGAAAAACGGGAAATAGAAATTGGCGCATCCGTTACAGATTTGGACGTGATACTGGCGGAAAATCCCGGCGTGGTCTATCTTCACATTGACTTCGTAACGAGGGAAGCCGCTCCGTTATTACCGGCGGGACACATCGTTTGCCGGGCCGAACGCATTTTTCGGGATGCGCCGGTTTCGCTTAACGGCAGATCACGCGGTGCGCTTGAGACGGATCACGCCGTCGATTCCCTTGCCGTGGCAAACTTCGCCGAAACCTTCGAGCCTTCGCTGTTCCGCGTTCCTGTCCAGAACGACGGCTTGAAAACCTTTATGCACTTAAGAGGAGATCCGGCTGCGTCTTTTTATTATTACAACAAGGCGATGTTTCCCTGGCTTGACCTTGATTTGATGCATTTGAGCCGGCTTGAGGAAAAAACCAAAGACACCCTTTGGGAAGGCCGCCGGGCCCGCCGTTATACCGCACTGCTCGCGGCGGGGAAAGGTGCGGTGGACACATCGCGAAAGCTGGGTTGCTATACCCGCGTAATTACTCCCGGCGATCCCCTTGTCATGGAAATATGCTTTGACCTCGACCCCTCGCTGCCGGAATTGCCCAGGGTTGGTATCAGTGCGAAAGTTCCCGCCTGTTACAATTCGATCTCATGGCTTGGCGCGGGAAATGAGGAGTCTTACCCGGATCGTCTGGCGGCGGCTTTTCTGGGCGAGTACCGCGCCGCGCCTGCGGAACTTGAAGTGCCGTACATCGTGCCCCAGGAAAACGGCAACCGGAGCGGCGTCCGCCGCATCACCCTTTCGGCTAACGTAGTTCCGCCGGGAATGAAACCGTCCCTGACTATCCGCCCCGAAAGTCCCGTTAACTTCAGCGTCAGCCGCTATACGCAGGAGAATCTCTTCAAAGCCCTGCACACCATCGATCTGGTTGACGTGAGCTCCGGTGAAAACGGATATTACCTCCTCAACATCGACATAGCGCAGCGCGGTGTGGGAACCGCCACCTGCGGCCCGGATACGCGCCCGGAGTATCGTGTATGGGGCGGGCTGTACAGGATGAGATTGTATATCAGCTAAACTGATTTGTCGGGATGTCTGTCAACAAAAACTCGAATAAACATTGATGAACGGGTGGGCAGTGCCACGGCGAAAACGTTTGGGGAATCCGGCGCCGGAGCCCTCTGCCTACTGAAATCATCAAGCATAGATTAACTTAGAGGGCTAAGCGTTTCAGTGGTCAGATCATTTCTCACTTTAAGGACAGCCCTTCGGGCTGGCAATTCCACAGGTCTCCTTTGCCGGAGAGCCCAAAGATGTTTTCTCCGTGTCACTGCCCACCCGTAAATCAGTATTATTCAGATATTTATATGACAAAACCTCGACAAATTAGTGTTTCTATATGGGGGAAGAGGTATTTTCGTACCAAAAAAGGTGACAGTCACCATTTTGGCCCGCTTGCGGGGTGAGATGGAGAATTCCACCACCCGAAGAATCCTGATTTTCTGCTTGATCGCTTTGTTGTCTGACATATCTTTGTCGCGGCGAGAGCGGGGAGCCCTGATGGCAGCATATGGGCGTTGTGTAAAAAGAAGTTTCACTTTTAGAAAAGTCCAACGCCCATCGAGCTGCCATCAGGGCTAGCCCGCTTCGCCGCGCCGGATCAATATGTCTGATATTACTTGCGATCATCCCGGCAAATCAGAGTTTCTTCACGCAGCGGAAACTGCGCCCGGTATTTGTACCGTCGGCGTTCTCAAGCTCAACCATGGGGGGTATTGCCCAGTGACACTCATCCTCAATCTCGGCGCAGCGGGGCGCGAAGGGGCAGCCGGGTTCGGGATTCGCCGGGTCTACAACCTTGCCGGGTATAACTTTGAGCCGTTCCGTGTCGTAGTGGCTTCCGAAGCGGGGGCTTGCGGCAAGAAGCGCTTTTGTATAGGGATGGGCCGCGCCGGAAATAATGTCCCGTGAAGTTCCGGCTTCCATAATGAGGCCCCCGTACATCACGAGGATACGATCCGAAATATCGGCCACAAGATCAATATCGTGGCTTATAAAGATGATCGATATCCTTCTGGTTTGGCGTAATGTTTTGAGAAGATCCACAATTTGTTTTTGGATGGTAACGTCCAGGGCGGTAGTGGGCTCGTCGGCAATCAGCAGTTCGCAGCCCTGTGCCAAAGCAAGGGCGATGCCGATACGCTGGAGCTGCCCGCCGGAGAACTGGTGCGGAAAATTCGAAAGCCGCTCCCTGCCGTTGGGGAGGCCGACCTCATTCAAAAGAACAGCGGCCTTGTTGAGAGCCATAGATTTCGTGATGGCAGGATCGCTGTTTTTCATTGTCTCAATGAAAACCTTTCCGATATTTTGAAGCGGATCGTAGGAACGGCCGGGTTCCTGAAAGATCATGCCGATCTTTTTTCCGCGGTATGCCCTGAGTTCTTTCGTACGCAGTCCGAGTATTTCCTTTCCCCCGTACAGGACCGAGCCTGTCACTTCTGCGTTATGCGGAAGCAGACCCGGTATCGCCTGGGTGGTAATGCTTTTGCCGCCGCCGGACTCGCCGACTATCCCGAGGATTTCGCCTTTCCCAAGGCTGAACGAAACTCCCCGCACGGCCTCAACCGAAATTATTTCCGTTCCCCGAAGTATTGAAAACGTCACGCGCAAATCTTTCACTTCAAGCAGACAGGCCGCCGACTCAATTTTGCCGAGGAGTCCCACGTGAGAAAGGGACTGGGGGTTGGGGACTGGGGGCTGAGGTTGTTGTTTGAAAGCGTCGCGTGTTGTTTTCACGCCTGGATTGGGAACAAAAGCCCTGGTCCCTGGTCCCTGATCCCTATTCCCCTTTCTTCTGAATACCGTGTGGTACGGATCGAAGTAATCCCGAAGGGCGTCCCCAAGAAAATTAAAGGCCAGCGTTACGCCTAACAGGAACCATACCGGGCACAGGAACCAGGGGTAGGCCCTGAGGTTGGCGAGGGTGGAAATATCCCGCCTGATGAGGGAGCCCCACGACACGGCCGGGTCTGCGATGCCCAGGCCCAGATACGAGAGGGTTGTTTCGGTCATTATGAAACCGGGCACCGAAAGGGCTATGCTCACGATGATAAGACTCGCTATCTGGGGGATAATCTGCCGGAAGATAATCACCGGCGACGGGATCATTTCAAGCTGGGCATTCATGATAAATTCCTCCCGCTTGATGGCGTGGGTCATTCCCCGCAGGGTCCGCGCGGTGCCCGGCCAGCCGATCAGGGAGAGGATAAGAGTGATCATCATGAAGGACTGGCCTGTGTCCATCTTCGCGGAGAGGAGGGATCGGAGAAAGAGGATGAGGTAGAGGCCGGGGATCAGCATGAGAAATTCCGCGAGACGCATAACAGCCCAATCGGTCTTGCCGCCGAAGTAGCCCGCGAGCCCCCCGAAGAGAATCGCCAGGATAAGGGAAATCGCGGTGGCGATAAATCCTATTGTCAGAGAGATTCGCGAGCCATGGATAATCCGGGAGAAGAGATCCCGTCCCAGGGTATCCGCGCCCATGAGGAAAACCGGATCGCCGTCCACCGTTGTGAAAAGGTGCCGCTCCATGGGGATTATCCCCCAGAGCCTGTAGGGCTGGCCTTTGGCGAAGAAATGAATATCGGTATAACTGTCACGGATCGCCGCGTATCGCCAGTTGACGGTATTGACCAGGCGGTATTCCTGGGCGCGGAGTTTCCCCCGGTAAAAGCGCACGTTAGGCGGATAACAGGTGTGATCCTGAAATGTAGTAACCGCCCCGTAAGGCGCAATCGCCTCCGAGAAGATCATTACAGCGTAGATAACAACGAGTATAATTACCGACGCCATGCCAAGGGGGCGGCTCTTGAGGTAAATCAAAAAGCGCTTCACGCCCCCTCCCTCCCATAGCGAATCCGCGGGTCAACCACGGCAAGGCATATATCGCTTATCAGCATACCAAGAAGAACCAGAAAAGAAATGAACATTAAATTGGCAAGTACCAGGTTGATGTCCTGCTGCATCACCGCCTCGTACATGAGCCGGCCTATGCCGGGATAGGCGAAGATGATCTCCAGAATGAGGGAGCCCGAGAAAAGCCCCGCCAGCATATTCGCGCTTCCCGTGATGTATGGGTTGAGGGTATTCCTGAAAGCGTGGGCAAGGTAGATCCGCCATTCGGCAATGCCCCTGGAACGGAGGCTTGTGATGTAGGGCTGGCCGAGCTGATCAAGCATGGTCGCGCGGACCATCCTCAGGGTGCCGCCTATGCCGCCCAGGAACGCGGCGAGGAGCGGCAGGAAAACATGGTGGGCGTAAGAGAATACAAACCGCGCGGGATCGTCGCGGAACAGCAGTTGCGGGTAGGCTGTTACCGGAAAAAGCCCCGTAACTGACGCGAAAAGCTGCAGCAGTATGAGGAGCAGTATTCCGGGAAAAGCGTGGAGGGCCAGCGCAAAAAACGTTACCGCGAAATCAATTCTCGTTCCGGCCTTGGTTGAAAAATAGACCCCCAGCAGGAACGAGAAGAAGGTGATCAGCACGAGTTCAATAGCGTTCAGGATCAGTGAATTGACGAGCCGAGTGCCGATGAGAAAGGTAACCGGCGCCCGCGAAATAAGGCTTAGCCCAAGATCGTGGTTCACCACCACCTGCCTCAGCCACCTAAAGTACTGGACGTAGAAAGGCTGGTCGAGGCCAAGGTCCCGCCTCGTGGCTTCCGCCCATTCACCGGTTAAGTTCCGCTGGGCCACGCCGAAACGGCCTCCGCTGGAATTCATGATCTGCTGGAGCATAACCTGGCCCACGATGTCGCCGGGGGCCAAAGCCATGAGGCCGAATATCGCGAAGCCCAGAATGAAAAGCATCACGGCCATCACGACGAGGCGGCCCGTTAT
>JGI24698J34947_10001127_pt1 | contig 13825 bp, 14 predicted proteins | sample TergutMp193P3_FD_34947 | JGI IMG/M metagenome (IMG submission 34947)
CAAGCTTTGTTTATAGATAACACGCACAGCTTGCTAACAACGACCACAGCTTCTTCTGTTCGTTTTGGTTCGTGTCTGTTCGTGGTAAAAAAAATAAAAAAATATTTTCTGGTATGTCATTCTATGACAGAGTGACATGCTATATTTTGAGCATGAAAACCAAAAATACCGCCGTAAAGGCCAAAAAGACCCCCGTTGGAACGGGATCCGGAAAAGGCATACCCCTCAAGGATATGGACATTCTGGATCATTTCGAGAAAATAGTCGAAATTTCCCAGAAACAGGGCATTGACAAATGCATCTCCGAAAAGAGCGGGAAAAAATACTTCAAGTATGTGACAGACAAACTTGGCATAAGCCCCATACAGGCGGTTTTATTTTCCCACTTCCTGGAGAGAAGCGCCGACAGCCACATCAGGATCAGCGAAATCGCCGAGTCCATAAAGTGCAGCAAGATCAGGATAATCAAGTACATCAACGAATGCGACGAACTGGAAAAGAAAAAGCTGATCCGGTGCAGCAGGGATAACGGCAACATCTCATATCGTGTCCCCTGCGATGTCAGGGACTCCCTGCGAAAGTACAACGAGTACAGGCCGACAAAAAACGAAAATCTCACAATCGCGAAGTTCTTCGCCGTGCTCGAACAACTGTTCAGCGAGAAAGAAAACAACGAATACACGTTTGACACCCTGACAACCGAACTGATGGAACTCATCAGCCTGAACATGCACCTGGAGTTCTGCAAAAAAATAACGAGCTACAATTTTGACAGCGAGGACCTGACCTTGCTTATCTGTTTCTGCCATTTATGCGGCAACAACAACGACGACAACATCCATACCTATGATTTCAACTTCCTGTATGACGACAAAAGCACCTTTACCGACATCAAAATAAGCCTTACCAAGGGGAATCATATTCTGATGGAAACAAAGTTTATTGAATTCACCAACGACAACGGCTTTTTTGATTCAGAGTCATGGAAACTGTCGGACAAGGCGAAGAAGGATCTATTGGCGGAGATAAACGTAAAAGGCAGCCAGGATTTCAAGAAAAGCCTCACGCTTTTTAGCATCATAAAACCAAAGAAGATGTTTTACAACGAAAGGGAAAACGAAGAGATTCAAACGCTTGCCTCCCTTTTGAAAGAAAAAAATTACAGAAAAATACAGGACAGGCTTAGCGGAAAGGGCATGAGGAAGGGTTTTGCCTGCCTTTTTTCCGGCGGGCCGGGGACCGGAAAAACCGAAACCGCGTACCAGATCGCCAGGGAAACAAAACGCAACATAATGAAGGTGGACATATCCGAGACAAAAAGCTGCTGGTACGGTGAAAGCGAGAAAAGAATAAAAGCCATCTTCGACACCTACCGGAATGCGGTTGAAGGTTCCGAAATTGCCCCTATTCTATTATTCAACGAAGCTGACGCGGTCATCGGCCAGAGAAAAGAATTCAGCGCCGGAAGCCGCGCCGTTGATCAGACCGAAAACACCATCCAGAACATCATCCTTGAGGAAATGGAAAACCTCTCGGGCATCCTGATCGCCACTACCAATTTGACGCATAACATGGACAAGGCCTTTGAACGCCGCTTCCTGTACAAAATCACCTTTGACAAACCCTGCACCGAGAGCCGTATTGGAATATGGAACGCGATGCTGCCGAACCTGCCGAAAGATAAAGCCGCCGAACTGTCCGGAAAGTTTGATCTTTCGGGCGGCCAAATCGAAAACATCGCCCGCAAGATAGAAGTGGACTCGATTATAAGCGGCGGCGATCTTTCCATGGACGATCTCGTCCGGTATTGCAGGGACGAAAGCCAGAACGGCTTCACCTCCTCCAAAAGGATAGGGTTCTGAGATGGAAAACTATTCTGATCCGGCATCCGATGCCAGAGCAATGTGGTATAATGAAGGCATGAAAAACGAAAAAAAGTCCGGAAGGGCGTCAGTACCAAAATCGGCGTGGGCGAGGTTGTGTTTTATTGACCGGCAGATAGCTTCGGGAAAATTTCCGAACACGAAGAATCTTGCACAAAAATGGGAAGGGATCAGTATTTCGACCATAAGCCGGGATATCGACTTCATGAAAAACAGGCTGAATGCCCCTATAGAATACGATGCCCTGCGCCGAGGCTATTATTACGCGAAATCCAATTACCGCATCCCCATGGGCTTTTCGGGCGCCGATGAGCTATTGGCTTTGGGTATGGCAAAGAATATACTCACCCTGTACCGGGACACGCCTATCTACGACGCGGCTAACCACCTCCTGGATTGCATTACCGCGCCACTCGCCGTGGAGGACGATTCGGAATGGTACGATAGCCGCATCGTGGTTCCCAGGACACCTTCGGCGCCGGTATCCCCCGATCTGTGGAACCTTATCACCACCGCCCTCAGGGAAAATCGTATTCTGACTTTTTCATATCAGGGTACATACGACGAAGACTACAAACCACGCCGCGTCCGGCCATATCAACTGTTATTCGATACCGGTCTCTGGTACCTGTACGGTTTTGCCGAGGAACGAAAAGGCATTCGTATTTTCTCCCTCCGCAGAATAAAGAACCTCGTCATTACCAAAGATCGTTTCCTTCTGCCGAAAGACTTTGATTACCGCACGGATAACTCAGGAAGCTTCTTCGGCGTTTTCGCGGGTCAGAAAAAATACCGGTTCAAAATTGCCTTTTACGATTATTCGGTTGTGTGGGTAACGGATCGTCAATGGGCGGCGGATCAAAGAATCACGGAAACCGATGACGGCATCGTAGTAACTTTTACCAGCACCCAGTTTGAGAAGGTCGTGGAATGGGTGCTGTCCCGGGGCAGTACCGCCTGTCCGCTGGAGCCTGAAATACTGGTCGATGCCTGGCGCAACGATATCGAAGAAATGCGAAAAATGGCGAGGTCAAAATGAACTTTGTTACTATTGATTTTGAAACGGCGAAATACTCGCGGGAAAGCGCCTGCGCGGTGGGCCTTGTAAAGTATGTTGACGGAAAAGCGGCGGACACTTTTTATTCCCTGATACGGCCACCACAACTTTACATCCGTCCCGATTTCACCGATATTCACGGCCTTACCGTGGACGATGTAAGGGACGCGCCCACGTTCGAGGATCTATGGGACAGCACGATAAATCCGTTTATCGGCAATTTTCCCCTGGTAGCGCATAACGCCCCGTTTGACATGGGCGTACTCTGGGCGGTCCTCGAATGGTATGGGCTGGAAATCCCCCCGTTTAATTATTTTTGCACCTGCAGCCTTGCCCGCCGTACATGGCCGGAACTTGACTCCCACGCCCTCACCGCCCTTGCGGAAAACTTTGGCATTGTTTACAACGCACATAACGCCCTTGACGATGCGATGACTTGCGGGAAGCTTGTCCTCTTGTCCGCGAAAAAATACGGCTGTACGGATATTACGGGCCTGCTCGCCTCGGCGGGGGTGGAGATGGGTGTGCTGCAATAACATGAATTACTGTTTGTTTTTATACCGCGCCGCCATGGCCCGGACGGTCGCCAGGAGTGTACGCAGATCAGTATCGTCGAAGAAGGGAATCGTTTCGATTATTTCGCTGACGGCGGGATTTGACGGCTTCTTCGCTTGATCGACGCCGGTCAGGAGGTATTCCACCGACACCTTGAGGGCATCCGCAATGCAGATCGCCTCATCAGCCCTGGGGATGATATTTCTGCTTTTCCAGGAAGAAAAAGTCCCCTTGGGAATCCGCGTCTTCCTGTACAGCCATTCAAAGCTGGTGTGCTGCCTATCCACCTCTTTCTTGACCATCTTCCAGAAGAATTCCGCATTCATTCTGTCATACTATGGCATATCAGTTTGTGTTTGAATGAAATTTTATCTTGACATATATCTGCAAATGAAGTAAAATACAATAGATTACATGAAAAAGCATACAATTTTATGAAAAATGTATGTGATCCGGCGCTGTATGACAGATCAGGTGGGTAGAATAGGGCGAAAAGTGGCTTTTCAGGAGGCAAAATATGGCAGGTCAATGCAAAGAATGCCGGTTTTATGACGGGAAGAACTGTGCCGTAACCAGATCGGCAAGGGCTTCCAACTCTACGTGCGCTGTTTGGGCGAGTAGTACTTCCTCATCTTCAAAACAGTGCAAGGATTGCCGCTTCTATGACGGGAAAATTTGCTCCGCCAATAACGGGCCGAGGTCGTACAGCTCCACCTGCGGCAGATGGGCGGCGTACAGGTGAGCGGGGGATACACTGTTCATATAAATCAAAGATTCGTAACAATATTTGGAGGTAATTTACAATGAGTCAAGCAGTACAGAAAAGCCAGGGCACGGAGAAGGAAATAGATACAATACCCGAATTACAGGATCATCTTGTCGGCCTTAAGAATTTGCAAGGTGAATCTGCGCTCGCCTATGCGCTTCAAGCCCAGTTACAGGTTCTTGAAGTCGTTCAAAGCCCCAATTTGACCGGAAGTATGTTTGACATCATGCTTGAATCCCTTTATACAGCTATTGATAGATCAGAAAGTGACTTTCAGAAAAAAATAATACAACAAAAAGCCGCTATCATGGTTAATAGCATGCTTTTCTTCATGGAAGCCAAAATCCATTATGAAAGCAAAAAATACAAACAGGAAGGTTTGGATCTCCTGAAAAAAGGATGCAACATGCTTGCAGATTCAGCATCATCCATTGCGAGCCTTGTTACCACACAAGGCGCATCACTTCTAGTTGATGGCCCAAAGTTATTTGAAACCCTTATTCAAGATCGCTCATTGATTGATCGAGTTGTGAATTTTTTTGCTGGCGGTAAGAAAATTAGACAAATGCAAAGTGACTTTTCTTTGTTTGTGGCTTCTGCCGTGGATAAACTGGGCAGATACAAAAACCTTTTTGGCAGATCCATTATATTGGCAGAATTGGTCGATCGCTTTACACCGCTTATTTTGAATGCAAAATTCGGGGAGCCTTTTTACACAGAAGAGCCCGATGAATTTTTATTCAAATCATTAAAAGGAAGGGCTGCTATTATCTCTATCGAGATTATCATACTTCTGGTGGTATTGCTTGTTATTGGGATAATGAGATTAATAGACTTTATTCCTGCTGTTAATCTTGTTAATGCGCGAAATTGGTTGTGGACAATAGAAAAATATGGAAGCCTTGTTCTTCTGGCATCAGCAATCATAATTGGATTATGGTATGGAATTTCCAGAGCCAAAGTCAGTAATTCCTGTAAAAAACTGGCCAATTATTTCAGATCTGTATCATTAAATTGAAGGGAAATTGGATTGCAGGTTCTAAGACGGGAAAATTTGTTCAATCAATAACGGACAGAGGACGTACAATTCCACCTGAGCAGATGAGCTACACATAGGTAGAAAGAATAATCGATACATTGTAAACTAATATAAAGGAGCGGATAATGGCAAAATTTACAGACAAACAGGCGGAAGAGGAATTCGAGAAATATTCAAAAAACGTCTCGGAAGATGATGTCTCCGGGGTTTTGGATAAAGAGGAAAAAATTCTAGGCAAGGCCCGCGGCCCATTGGAAAAATTTGCCCAGAACATTAAATTGCTTTTTTCACTGGTGAAGGACTACGTGAACGGTTCGTACAGGGAAGTACCGTGGGTAACAATCGCGGCAATTGTCGGTTCATTGCTTTACATTTTTAGTCCCATAGATCTGATTCCCGATTTTATACCGGTTTTGGGATTGACAGATGATGCGGCGGTTCTCGCCCTTTGCCTGAAAGGAATTGTCAGCGACCTGACAAAATATCAGGCATGGAAAAGGGAAAAGGACACGGAGTACAAGGTCATTGAGAATATTCCTGAATGAAGCTACTGAACATACAGGGCGGCGATATCCTCTACGTCCATCGGGGCATATACAAACACTACGGCGTCTATGCCGGGGATGGCAAGGTGATCCATTTTGCACCCCTCACCGGGAAAGAAATATGCGCCGAAAATGCCGTTGTCCACGAAACAACCCTGGGTAATTTTCTTAAGGGCGGGGTATTGCAGATAGATAAAAAATCAAAAGCAAAGTTTTCCTGTTCAGAAATAGTTGAACGCGCCAGGTCACAGATAGGTAATAAAAGCTATAACCTCGTTTTTTTTAACTGCGAACACTTTGCCCGTTGGTGTACGTCCGGCGTCTGCGAATCAGATCAGGTAAATGCCGCGCTTGATGTAGCTGTGGAAGGCGTCGTATATATAGCGAATTTAATCAGTGGTAATACTAACCATGAAAGCGGAAAAAAGTTTATATCAAAATTGGCAGATTATCTCAGTTAGCAGTACTTCCTGCGAGCAATATAATAGACAACACAAATCACTGTACCGAGAACGGCAAAAATCGCGAAGAATCCGAAAAGCTGCCGGTAGCCTGAGTAGTCAATAATAAAGCCGCCGATAAAATTACCGATGAGGGTGGGAATCCCGCCGCCCAAAGACATATACAGGGACATACCGAATGAACGCTTTTCAGGCGGTACACAGTCTGTAATAAAAGCCACCGCAGCAGGATGAAAAAGACCGTAACAAAATGAATGAAGAAGTTGCGCCGTGATAATACCTGCTTTGAACGGGAATAGCGCGTATATCAGGAGACGCAAGGCAAGTATTGCGCCGGTAAAAGCGAGAATGGGCATCGTGCCAAAACGGCGAATCAAACGAAAGGAAAAAAACATAAACGGGATTTCCGCCGCGCTCGCAAGCGCCCACATAAGTCCGACGGCATCCCATTGCACATACTCAACAAGAAAAAGAGAAAAAAAGGAATTGACGGGCGTCATCGCAAGCCGGTTTAGGGAAATGCTGATCAAACCCACGATGAAGAAAGGCGTCCATATCGGCTTTTTTTTCACAGTTTCCCTGACAGCTCCCCCGGTGGCAATATCAGATGGAGGTTGTTCCGGCGTTAATTTGCGGGTCGTGTATTCTGACGGCATAAGAAAAACTACGACAATGGCGAGCATTGAAGTGACGATTGTCCAAAAGGCGATGTTTTTCGGCGAGTCAGGCGGCAATACCGGAATCCACTGCAACAGAAGAACAAAAAATACAAACGCGACAGAACCGGTTACACGGATTCTGCCGTAATTGCCGCCCTCACCCAAATTGATCGTCGCCAGCGCCTCCGTAAGAGGCATCGCGGATCTATACCCTATCGCAAGCACCGCAACGAGGATTGCGCTTATTAACGGTTGGCTGGAAACTGCGAGGGGCAGGACAGCGGCCATTATAAAAAAATATGAAAGTACGATAACGCCCTTGTATTTACCGTGCCTGTCCGAAAAACGGCCGAGCAGAAAAGGCCCCAGGACGCCCACTCCTTCCACAATGGCAAGGAGTATTCCCACTACCGCCGCCCGGTAGCCCAAACTACGAATAAGGATTGGCAGATAGGGGGCAATTACGCCATAAACAAAAAACAATGAAATATAGACAGGGACAAGGTACATATCAAAAAACGAGATGCGTCGTAAACTGATCGACTAACACCAGCGCCCCAAGGACCGCGGTGTATATTGCGAAGCCGAAAAGCGATCTTTCCCGGACAATCTTCAGCATGAGCCGTATTGCAAAAAAGCCGACGATTGCGGCAGTTACGGTTCCCGCAGCGATGGTGAATATGCCGTTGGCATCGACAGCATAACCAACAACAGCATAACCGATAGTTTCACCGTCAGCGGAAACGGGCGCGTTAGGCGTCAGAATGTCTTTCAACTGAAAGACGAGCGCACCGAGTATCGCCGGAATTGAAAGCAAAAACGAGAAGCGGGCGGCGAAGTCACGATCAAGCCCTCGTGAAAGAGCGCCGGAGATGGTCGCGCCCGAGCGGGAAACGCCGGGGATGATGGCGACTGCCTGAAGGACACCAATGATGAGCGCATCAATGGCGTTCATGTCCCTCGCTGTTTTTTTTGTTCGTGTGGGTTCGTGTGGGTTCGTGGTAGATTTTTCGGTTGTTTGTGTGGGTTCGTGTTCGTTCGTGGTAAAATTTTTAATTGTTCGTCTTGAGAGCAGTTCCGCAATCACCAAGAACGCGGACGTCAATAAAAAGGAAAAGCCCAGAAAACGCCCGGATTGAAAAGCGGCCTCGATGTGGTCCTCAAAGACAAGGGCGGTGACAACTGCCGGGATCGTCGCGAAAATCAAGAAACCCGTGAGCGGTTGAATAATGTGACGCAGGATCGCGAGGATATCATGCCGCAAGACCACAAAAACCGCGAGCAGGGTCCCGATGTGCAGCATCGTGTCGAATAACAGGGCAGGCTCCTGAATACCGAAAACCTTCTGCAAAAGGACAAGGTGGCCGGAACTGCTTACCGGCAGGAATTCGGTAAGGCCCTGTACAACGCCTAACACAATCGCACTGAAAATATCCAACTAAGACTCCTTTTTATTGAAAAGTTCAATTTTGGCTTTCACATAATCAAGGCGTTCATAATTAAGTACGGTTCGACAAGAGCCCGCAATTTTTTCAACATTGTACCAGCCGCGGCTGACGAATTTCATCCCCTTCCCCTCGGCAAACCAGTAAACAAGCGCGATACTGTCTTTGTCCAGCTCGATGGCGTTGGCGCCTTTTTTACCAATGGCGCTGCCTGAATTAAAAAGGCATGGCACGGGAAGCTCGTCCCCGTAAAGACCCAGCCTGCTCCCTTCCCGGCGCTCCGAGCGCCCGAGTTTGCCCAGCTCCACCCTAAGCGCCGCGACTTCATTTGCGATCTTTTCGCGCTCCTCCCCGCTTGAGGAAGGATACTCCCGGCAGTGCCGTTCTATCTCAAATTTGATATAGTCGAAACGGCCAAGGGACTCAAAAAGTGAACGGTGGGTATGACCTATGATCGAAATGCAGTTGTTGCCGAGGGAAAACTTATACGCCGCCTTTTCCACATTGAATTGGTGATGAGGATTCCTTGCGGCGGAGACGTTCCGAATCCCCAGAGGTTTCAACAGGTATCGGAGGCCGAGGCTGATGACATTATTAAAATTCGTGTACAGGCGTGAAGACTGATGGCCGTGGTAAATGTAGATCGGTATGAGGCCGTTCTCAATACGTACGGCATTGTACATGGAATACGGGTAGTCCCTCTCAAAGATGAGGTTTTCATCGTGGTTGCCCAGGATCTTGTAGAGCCTTCCGGCGGCGGCGAAAAGATCGAAGATCCGGTACATCTCCGCCCACTTACTGCGAATGTCGGGAAGAGAGAATTTCGCCAGTTCCTCTATATCCCCGTTCAATGCCAGGTACCAGCCGTTTCTGTAATAGTACTCCTCCAGAAACCGGCCGACGAATCCCCCGTTGGCCTGGAAATCATCGCGTTTCCCAAAGCCCATGTGAAGATCGCTGATGATGAGGACTTTACCGCCATGCGTCAGATCCAGCACGGCATCCGGGTTGAAGCGCTTGCTGATTATCTCCGAAAAGAAAGACGACGCCATAATAACCTGTTAGGCGTTATAACTGGAGCTGGTCTCAAAGACGGCGCCGGAACCTTGTTTCTTCGGGGAAAGGGCCCTTCGCTTTGTCAGCTCCGCGAGGAACAGTTCCTCGTCCAGTGGAAGTTTCACCGTCGTATCAAGCCAGCTCGAAAGGTGCATCGCGTTGGAAAGGGTGAGGCCGTTGATGCCCTCACTACCTTCGGCGACAAGCGGCTCGCCCCTGAGTATCTTCCCCGCAAAGGCCTTCAGAACCCCGACATGCTGTTCGTTGGAACCGTCAGTTTCTATCTTCTCGACTTTTACCCCAGGCTTGTCAAAACCGCCTTTAGCGCTCTTGCAGAACTCACGCTCGTTCATGTCGAGCTTATGGAGGGTGAGGCCGGTATCCTCGTTCACGAGTTTGCCCCATTCCAGCGTTACCTCAAACCGGTTGGTTCCCGGCGCGTCGGCGGTGGAAGTGATAAACGTACCCGTCGCGCCATTGGGGTATTCGAGGTATGCGGTGACGTCATCCTCGACCTCTATATTGTGCCACTTGCCGTTGTGACAGAAAGCCCTGATTGCGACGGGCATGCCGCAAATCCACTGGAGCAGGTCGAGGTTGTGTGGGCATTGGTTAAGGAGCACGCCGCCACCCTCACCGTCCCATGTGGCCCTCCAGTCCCCGGAATCGTAATAAGACTGGGTGCGGTACCAGTTTGTGATAATCCAGCTCACCCTTTTGATCGCCCCAAGGGTCCCGCCCTGGACAAGCTCGCGCATTTTCCTGAATTGGCAGTTCGTGCGCTGGTTGAACATCATGCCGAACACGAGGCCAGAGCCTGCGGCCTTCGCCGCAGTCTCGTTCATCTCCCGCACCTGCTTGGTGTACACCCCTGCCGGTTTCTCGCACATCACATGGAGGCCTGCTTTGAACGCCGCAATAGACAGGGGCGGATGGTCATAATGGGGTGTCGCCACGAGCACCGCGCCGCATCGTCCGCTCTTGATAAGCTCCATCCCGTCGGTGAAAACCGGTACTCCGGAAGGGAGACAGCCCGCCGCCCATTTCCGCCGCCCTTCCATGCGGTCCGCCACCGCCGATATTTCAATATCAGGAACTTTGCCTTCCAGGATAGACTTGACATGGGCGCTTCCCATGTTGCCCAGCCCGATGATACCAAGCTTAACCTTGTCCATTATATTTCTCCATTACAATAGAATAAAGGAAAAAGGGGGGGTAAGGGAATAGGGGAGTAAGGGAGCAGGGGAATAGGGAAATTTTATTGGTTTTATTCCTATAATAATTTTTTGTCCGGGCTTTCATCAGTATAGGTAAACCCGCACACATGCCGTTCGTCCTGAAGCTTTAACCATTCTTCCATACCTTTTTCACGAAGCAAGGCATTATCCTGCTGCAATACCGGATATCCTTTGAAAAAATCAACAAAAAATCCGCAAGGGTAATCTTCGCAAAACGCGCACATTTCAATGCCCTTTTCTTTCGCGCATTTCCTTACCTTGCAGCCCGGATTACCGCTTCCTTCACGACACGAAGTACAGGTTCCGTTTTCCGCCATATCCTTTAAAAATGACCAAAAAATGTCGCCATTTGGAATGAAATGAATAATGTCGGCAAATCCCGCTTTAATCATTTCATCGTATAAAACTTTTGAGGCAGGATTGATTTTTACCCTAACAGCGCAATTTTCGCAACAAAGTCCGCAATAACCGGCGTATCTTTCATTCATACTCTCCTACTCCTTTATTCCCCTATTCTATGATATAATAAACCATTGGGGATAGTCAATTTAATGATCGTCCCCGGAGGTACGATATGCGTCTAAACGATAAAAGCCTGGCTGACTCCAGCCAATGGGAAAAAGCCGGGATAACGCTGCCCGTCTTTGACAAGGCCGCCATGATTGCCGCCACACGCAAGAACCCCGAATGGGTGCACTTTGGCGCGGGGAACATCTTCAGGGCCTTTCCGGCGGCGCTACAGCAGGCCCTTCTGGAAAAGGGCGCCGTGAAGACCGGCATCGTGGTGGCGGAAGGCTATGACTACGAGATCATCGACTCGCTTTTCGTGCCGCACGACAACCTGACGCTGCTTGTGACACTGAAGGCCGACGGCAGTACCGAAAAGAAGGTGATCGCCGGTGTCGCGGAAGCCCTGAAAGCGGATTGCAAAGACAAGGATTTCGCCCGTTTGGAAGAAGTTTTCAGGAGCCCCTCCCTGCAAATAGCGAGTTTTACCATTACGGAAAAGGGCTACAACCTCTCTGGCACTGGCGGTGCGAGCGTTCCCGGCGTGGAAGAGGATTTTAGAAACGGCCCGGCGGCCCCGGTGAGCTACATGGGTAAGGTGGCAGCGCTGATGCACAGGCGCTACCTCGCGGGCGCACTCCCGATTGCCCTCGTGAGCATGGACAACTGTTCGCATAACGGTTCAAGGCTCCGCGATGCGGTGCTGGCCTTCGCCCGCAAATGGCGCGAGAACAACCGCGCCGACGCAGGTTTCGTTTCGTACCTGGAGGACCCCGCCAAAGTGGGCTTCCCCTGGAGCATGATCGACAAGATAACGCCGCGGCCTGATGACAGTGTCAAGGCCATGCTCGCCGCCGCCGGCTTCGAGGGCGCGGAGGGCCGCATGACGGCGAAGGGCACGTACATCGCGCCCTTCGTCAACGCAGAGGAGACCCAGTACCTCGTGATCGAGAACGCCTTTCCCAACGGCCGTCCACAGTTGGAAAAAGCGGGCGTCATTTTCACCGACAGGGAAACCGTGGACAAAGTGGAAAAGATGAAGGTCTGCACCTGCCTCAACCCCCTGCACACCGCCCTTGCGATCTTCGGCTGCCTTTTGGGTTATAAGCTGATAAACGAGGAAATGAAAAACCCGAATCTGCTCAAGTTGATAGAGATCATCGGTTATAAAGAAGGGCTTCCCGTTGTCGTCGATCCCGGCATACTCTCGCCCAGGGAATTCATCGACAACGTAATCAAAGTCCGCCTCCCCAACCCCTTCATGCCCGATGCCCCGCAGCGGATAGCGACTGACACTTCGCAGAAGATCCCCGTCCGCTTCGGGGAAACAATAAAAGCGTATAACGCGCGCAAGAACCTCAAAGTGGACGACCTTAAACTCATTCCGCTGGTTTTCGCGGGCTGGCTCCGCTACCTGCTGGGCATCGACGACGAAGGCAAACCCTTCGAGGTAGCTCCAGATCCCCAACACGAAAGCCTCGCGACTGCGCTTAAAGGAATTAGCCTTGGTCAAAGTGGACCTTTCCACGAGAAGCTAAAGCCCATCCTTTCCAACCCGTCACTATTCGGCGTAAACCTCTACGATACGGTCCTTGGGGAAAGGGTAGAACGCTATTTTGAGGAATTGATTGCGGGGCCCGGTGCGGTGGCGACGACTTTGAAGAAGTATACTGCTTCCTAACTTTTTTGTTCGTGCGCGTTCCGAAGGAACGAGTTTGTGGCGTACCGAAGGTACGAGGTTCGTGGTAAAATTATTAAGCAGCGTGTATGGGAGAAAGTATGATCATCTGGCTTGCCACCGGAAACATCCACAAGAAAAAAGAATTGGCGAAGATCCTGTCTGACGCTATGTTGTCGGAAACCACTGCCATTGATCTCAAGATCCCCGCAGATGTGGGCCTTGCGTTTGACCCGGATGAAACCGGGAACACCTTCCTCGATAACGCGCTGATAAAAGCGGCGGAACTCTACCGGCTGCTTGGCAAGGGACAGCCTGTAATCGCCGACGATTCGGGTATCTGCGTTGACGCCCTGGACGGAAAGCCGGGGATTTATTCTGCGAGGTACACCGGCGTGGAACCAGTATACACAGACAACAAACAACAACCCCAGTCCCCAGTCCCTGATCCCCGATCCCTATTATCCGACACCGAAAGGAATGCCCGCCTGCTCGCGGAACTTGGGGATAATCCCAAGCGGAGTAGCCGCTTCGTATGCGCCATGGTCCTGTACTGCGGAGCCGATCGTTTCTTCGCCGCACAGGAAACCCTTGAAGGGGAACTGGTTCCGAATATGGAATCAGCCAGGGGAACCGGTGGCTTCGGTTACGATCCCGTTCTATATATACCCGAACTGGGGCGCACCGTGGCGGAACTTTCAGACGAGGAGAAAAACCGCCTGAGCCACCGTGGCAAGGCCGGAAGGGTCATAGGACGAATTCTTTCGGGGCTGGAATTTAAATGATCTCTTACGAGAAGGAACTTAACGAGGCGCAACTCAGGGCCGTCACTTCGCTTGAGGGGGCGGTCCTCATCATAGCCGGGGCGGGTTCAGGCAAGACCAGGGTCATCACCTACAGAATCGCGAGGATGTTAGAAAAGGGAATCCCGCAGTC
>JGI24698J34947_10001128_pt1 | contig 13824 bp, 8 predicted proteins | sample TergutMp193P3_FD_34947 | JGI IMG/M metagenome (IMG submission 34947)
ATTGAAGAGAACACTTCCTATACTGAAGAAGAACTGGAAGACGATCTTCCCGATTACGTGTGGGAAGCGGAAGAAAAACTCGACATCAGTGATTTTGATATTCCGGTGATGATCCAGGAAACCCTCTGGGATCTGGAAATTCTAGCGGATTTTATTGAAGACCTCATGCAAATTGATCCCGCAAAAGACGATAAACTCAATAGACTAAAGAAGACCCTGACAGAAGACAAGCGGCTTGTCGGGAAAAAAGTGATCGTCTTTTCGGAATTCCGCTCCACCGCCCGTTATATCGAAAGAGAGTTAAAAAAGGCAGGCTTCACCGGAATGTATGAACTGGATGGTCAGTCCAAGGTAGATCGCAGGGAAGTGATAGAACGCTTCGCCCCTTATTACAACGGGAAATCATCCAAAGAAATGAAAGATGAAATACGACTACTCATATCCACTGATGTACTTGCCGAAGGTTTGAATCTACAGGACGCTACCTGCCTTATCAATTACGAACTCCACTGGAATCCTGTCCGGCTCATGCAGCGCATAGGCCGTGTTGACCGAAGGCGCAGCCGCGTAACTGAAGAGGCTTTGCTCAAGGACCATCCTCAGGATCTTTCGGAACGTAATACTATCAATTTCTGGAATTTTCTTCCTCCCTCGGAACTGGAAGACCTGCTTTCCCTGTATCAAAGGGTATCGCAGAAGACCCTGCGGATTTCAAAAACCCTGGGAATTGAGGGTAGGCAGCTTCTAACCCCCGAGGATGACTATAATAGCCTTCAGGAATTCAACGCCGCTTACGAGGGAACCGAAAGCAAGGAAGAAGAAATGGTCCTGGAATATCAGAGGCTTATGCGCGAAAATCCCGGTTACGAAGATATGGCAAGAACCCTGCCTGGAAAAATCTTTAGCGGGAAAACAGGCGAGAATAGAAAAGGTCTCTTCTTCTGTTATGAGCTTCCTTCAAAGTATCCAGACGGTACATGGACTGCCATCGGTGAAGGTTTTTATAGATGGTACTTTTTTGACCCGGAAACGGAGGAAATTTCCGGACAAACTTATGAGATTTGGTCCTTGATAAAATCAGAAAGCGATACTCCCAGGGTACTTACTATACAGGAAAGCAATTTTGCTTCCTTCCGAAAAATAGTTGATACGCATATAAAGAATTCCTATATGAAGGCAATTCAAGCGCCAATAGGGATTAAACCACGATTGGTAACGTGGATGCAGTTGGTGTAAGCAAGGGAGTGAATATGGCATTGGATATAAAAGGCATCCATAATTTTAAAACTCTCTTGTCCTGGCTCTCCAGTGAATTGAACTGGAACACCGGTATAGACGATTTTGAGGACATTGAGGATATAACCTACGACTTTGATGCCGGGGACATCCACCTGAAACCGGAGGAATTCGCAAAAATCACTTCCCTTAAGCAACTGCGCCCCTTGTACGAAAAACAACCCTGGGGCATTTTCGCCGTGGAATTCGAGAGCAAGCGCTTTGAGGTAAGCAGCCTCCGTAAAATTCTTTCTGGCCTTATTCCCAAACGCCGCAATCGTGATCACGCCGTTTGGGACAAGAAAAACCTTATGTTCTTTTGCTTTTGGGGAGAGAGAAACAACCGAAATTTTGGGGCAGTGTATTTTGAGGAAAAGGTGGATGCCCTTCCCGCAATTAAAACATTCTATGTCGCTCCCAAAAACGAAGATCCCATCCATCTGCAAAATTTTGAAGAAAAATTCAGAAAACTTTCGTGGCCTGAGCTTCCATCGCGTCCTAGCTCTGTCGATTATGAAAAGTGGCATGGGCAATGGACAAGCGCATTTACCAGTGTTTACCGGCAGGTCATCCGCGACTCAAGCTTTCTTACTATGAGCCTTGCGGGGATAGCACTGGGTATCCGCAAGACAATTACTGACATATTCTCCGTGGAAACAGAAAATGGCGACATCCACAAACTTTACGAAAAATTCAGGAAAGCCCTTATCCATGATATGACAGAAGAACAATTTGCCGATATGTACGCCCAAACCATGGTGTACGGCTTGTTCTCAGCCCGTTGCATGAGCGACCGATTTATCAATGCTGATGATCCGGAAAATGAAAACAAAAGGTTTGAGCCTCGGCAGGCGATTGACAATATCCCCAGCACCAATCCCTTTTTGCAGAATCTGCTAAAGGAATCATTTTCCCGGAAAAACAAGTTGTCATTTGACGAACTTAATTTGGGTGATATAACCCTATTGCTGCAAAACACGGATACAAAACTCATTATTGAGGATTTTAACCGCCAAACCGGCGGAGGCAGGGAAGACCCTGTTATATATTTTTATGAAGGCTTCCTGAATGCCTACGAGAAGGAACAGAAAAAACGTCGAGGTGTTTATTATACTCCTCAACCTGTAGTCAAATTTATGGTTCGAGCTGTAGACGACATTCTGAAAACGGACTTTGGTATAAAAGATGGTCTTGCGTCAACTGAGACCAAAACTATTTCCAAACAAAAAAAGAAAGGTGGTATAACTGTTGGCAAGGAAACAAAAGAGGTTCCGACGATACAAATACTGGATCCGGCAGTGGGAACAGCGACATTTTTGAGACAAATTATTTTAAAAATTCGAGAGAATTTTGAAAAAGTTAATGAGGGACGAACCAAGAATTCCATTCAAAATATGTGGAACTTGTATGTAAAAAATGATTTATTACCCAGACTTAATGGGTTCGAGCTTATGATGGCTCCCTATGCGGTTGCACACATGAAACTGGCCCTTGTTCTGCTGGGTACTGGATATGCTTTTGATGAAGACGAGGAACACCCAAGCAGGGTAAATGTTTTTCTTACCAATTCCCTGGAAGAGGCTGACAAGAATGATGTCGTACTGTTTGAACACGATGCCTTGACAGAGGAATCCAAAGCAGCAAAGGATACAAAGAAGAACCGGTGGATCAATGTGGTCATTGGGAATCCCCCTTATAGCGGTGAGAGTGCAAATAAAGGGGAGTGGATTCTTTCCCTGCTTGATGATTATAAGAAGGAACCGGGCGGCATTGATAAGCTTAAGGAAAAGAATCCCAAGTGGATAAATGACGATTATGTAAAATTCATCCGGTACGCACAGCTTTATGTGGAAAGGGCAGGTTCCGGCATTGTAGCTTATATCAACAACCACAGTTTTCTTGATAACCCCACGTTTCGAGGTATGCGCTGGAATCTGCTTAAAAGTTTTGACAAGATATACGTTATTGATCTTCATGGGAATGCCAAGAAGAAGGAAACAGCCCCTGATGGGAGTAAAGATGAGAATGTTTTTGACATTCAGCAGGGGGTGAGTATTAATATCCTTGTGAAGAGTAAGAAAATAAAAGAAGATGAATTAGCAGATGTTTTTCATTACGATTTATATGGTCTGCGTAACGATAAATATGATTTTCTTTTTGAAAAGAAAATAGAATCTGTAAAATGGGTCAAGTTAGAACCTTCAACACCTCAATTCTTTTTTGTCCAGAAGGATTTTGGGAATAAGAAAGAATATGGAGAAAGTTTTAGTGTTAAAGATTTATTTCCAATAAATGGAACAGGTATTGTAACAAAAAGAGATAGCCTTTGTATTCATCATACAAAAGCAGATGCTTTTCAAGCAGTTAATGATCTTATCAAACTAAAAAAGAATGAATTTTACGGTAAATATTCTTTACCTGATGATGTAAGAGATTGGCGATATGATTGGGCAAGACAGGATATATTAAAAAGCAAGCTCAACAAAACACTTGTCAAACCTATTTATTATAGACCATTTGATGTGAGATATTTATATTATACCGGAAATTCAAGAGGTTTCATTGGATGGCCTGTAGAAAAAATTATGCGTCATTTCGTTAATCAAAAGAATGTAGGTATAATGTTATGCCGTCAACAGAAAACAATTGGGTTTTATCATTGTTTGGTACATACCGGAATTGTTGAATCAAGTTATGTTTCAAATAGGACATCTGAAATAGGCTATTCTTTCCCCCTCTATCTCTACAATGGTAAAAAACGTCGTGCTAATCTTGATCCAAAGATTGTAGCTGAGATCGAGCGGAAATTGAGCCTTTCGTTTGTACTGAAAAAAGATGATAATACGGTATCTCAAGATGCTTTCTGTCCCATTGATCTTTTAGATTATATCTACGCTGTCCTCCATTCCCCTGCTTACCGGGAAACATACCGGGAATTCCTCAAAATTGACTTTCCCCGCATACTTTACCCAACTGATCAGCAAGTTTTCTGGAAACTTGTTGCTTTAGGTGGGGAACTACGGTGTCTTCATCTGCTGGAAAGCACTGAATTTGGAGAAATTGGAGATGCCACTGTTCCTTTTGAAAAAGTTTTTGTGAAAAAAGTTCAATACTCTGAAGGAAATGTTTATGTTAATGAAGATTTCCGTTTTAAAGGTGTTGCACAAGTAGCCTGGGAGTTTTATATTGGTGGATACCAACCCGCTCAGAAATGGCTGAAAGACAGGAAAGGCTGTGTGTTGAAAGTGGAAGATTTGAAGCATTACCGGAAGATTGTGTTTGCGCTTACCGAGACTGCCCGGATCATGAGGGAGATTGATAAGGTGGGGGTGGTGTGAGAATGGATTATAGTGATGCTAACGCGCTGATTAATAATGGACTTCTCTCTCTTAGTAAGGATGATAAAGATTATTGGTCTTTTAAGGGGAAATCTAATAGGGAATATGGGCACGGATTGTTTCAATATCCCGCTATGATGGTTCCTCAAGTTACACAAGCTATTATTGATAGTATATTAAATATTCATTCCGATATTAAAACGGTCTGCGATCCTTTTGTTGGTTCTGGTACGGTAATGACAGAATCAATGATACGGGGACTCTCATTTTTTGGAACTGATATTAATCCTCTTGCCATTCTACTTTGTCAAGTAAAGGGTGGTCCATTTCATATTAATGAACTAAAAACAAAGACCGAATCGCTAAAAGATAGAATAAATAATGATAAGAAAACAAATTATGAAATCAATTTTGTTAACAAGTCAAAATGGTTTACTAAAAAGGCTTTAATATGTCTATCAAAAATTCGCCGTTCAATTAGGGCGGAAGATGAAGTTTGGGCCAGGAGGTTTTTTTGGGTGGCTTTGGCAGAAACAATAAGGCTAACAAGTAATTCAAGGACATCAACCTTTAAATTACATACAAGAACAGAAGAAGATATAAACGAGAGAAAAAATATTATAAAAATTCTTGATACTTTCTTTGGAATTTTGGATCACAATTTTCAAGAATATAAAAATTTATATGAAAAGTTGGAAAATAACAATTTACTTCAGGATGGAAATTATAAACAAAATATATATATTGCGTTTGCTGATGCTAGAAAGGCAAATAGTACTATTAAAGCTGATATGATCATCACTTCTCCTCCTTATGGTGACAATCATACGACTGTTCCTTATGGACAGCATGCATATTTACCTCTTCAATGGATTGATTTTACTGATATTGATGACAGCTTAGATAAAGAAAATTTGCTGAAATCAACTAACGAGATAGATTCAAGAAGTCTTGGTGGACATAAAAAAATAATAGAAGAAGAAACATCAAAGATAATACAGCAATCTGAAAATTTAAAAGATTACATAAATAGTTTAAAAGATAAACCAAAGGATAAAATTAATAAAGTTATTTCATTTTTTCGTGATCTTGATATGTGTATTGATCCAATATTGGAATATTTAAAAAATGGTGGTATAATGGTTTGGGTTTTAGGTAACAGAAGAGTTTGCGGCAAGAAAGTTCCCTTAGACAAAATTTTAACTGATTTGTTTGAAAAGCGTAATGTAAGTATTTTTTGTGAATTAACAAGAAAAATACCATCTAAAAGAATGGCTTTAAAAAACAACCTAACAGAAACTATGTCTGATGAAGTTATACTATTGATGCGTAGGGGTGGTTAGTATGGTAGATTCGTCTTTACATTTCGTAGTACATCCTTCTGTAGTATATCAACTTGGCGAGAGTCTCATCAGTGATGCGATGCAAGCAATAATGGAATTAGTGAAAAATTCATATGATGCGGATGCAAGTTATTCAAAAGTGATAATTGATACTCAGGGTGTAACAAAACCAGACGATTCATACTTCAAAGATGAAAAAGGAGGGATAATAATTATTGAAGATAATGGATGCGGAATGAATATTAATGATATAAAAAATGGATGGCTTACTATTTCAAATAGGCAAAAACTTGAAACAAAAATAAACAAAAAAACTTCTCCAAAAGGAAGGACGCCATTAGGTGATAAAGGACTTGGACGCCTAGGAGTTCAGAAACTTGGAAAAAATATTGAAATTTATACAAAAAAAATGAATGAAAAAGGTTACCATATTGGTTTCTCGTGGCTTGATTTTTCTTTATCAGAAAAGCTTGAAAAAGTCAAAATACAACTTAATGAAATAAACTACTCAAAACTATTTGGAACAAAAATAGTAATTTCAGGTCTTATGGAACCTAAATTATGGATAGATGATAGAGAAAAACAAGAAGGAAAAACAAAAAAAAATAAGCAAATATCAGTTATTGAGCGTTTAAAAAATGAGCTTTCTCAGCTTATATCGCCATACAAAGAAATTCGAGATTTTACAGCTCAAATAGAAATAGATGGTAAAGTTATTGATTTGATAGAAATTAGTGACTCACTACTTAAAAACGCATTAATACGATATAAAATTAATTTTGATGGTAATATTTTATTAATAACTGGAAATGCTAAGCTAGATTACTTTTCACCCAGTAAAAGAGAAGAAAAAATTGTTTTTCAAAAAGTTGTACAAAAAGATAATGGAGAAAAATTTTTTAAGTATTTGGAACGACAAATTTTTGCTCGTAATAATATGATAACAAAATCAAAAAATAAAAAATGGTTCATTAATTTTGAATATAAAAGAATATTTTCTGGAATTGATAAAATTGAATATATTGGAGAAAATATAGCAAATCCTGGACCATTTTTTGGTGAAGTTGATGCTTTTAACCTTAATTTTTATGACGATGAACAACATATATTCGATCAGAAAAGTGAATATAAAAAAATAATCAAAGATATAAGCGGCATAAGAGTATATCGTGATGGTTTTGCTATTAGAGTTGATCAAGATTGGCTTGGGCTTGGTAAACAGCAAACGATAGGTAGTTCTTTTTATGGTTTAAGACCACTAAATACTTTGGGTTATATCTCATTAACTGCTAACGATAATATTAATTTAGAAGAAACGACTGACCGAGAAGGATTTAAAGATACAGGGTATTATCGAAATTTCTTTTTTCTATTAAAAGAATTTATAAAATATACTGGAATTATCCAGGAAAATCTCAAAAGATCGTGGAATACATTTTATAAGGAATATCAGGAAATAAATTCTGGTATTTCTTTAAAAGATGATATTGAAGATATTACACAAACAATTAAGAAGACACTCGCTGATGCACCTAAATATAAAGAAAATGTTATTTCACTAAAGGAAAAGGTATTAAAAAACTTAAAAATGTCTTCTGAGATTATTGAAAGTTTAGAAGATAGTAATAAATTTTCTCTTAACATTCCAGAGCGTGACATTAATCTTATTAATCAATTTAAATTATTATTGAATGATGCTAATATCGTTCTTGCTTCTATAGAAAAGTACCTATCTGAGCTTAATTCATTAAAAAGTTTTCCAGGTATTATAGATGAACGGATTGTTGATTTACGAAAACAGATGGCGATAATGTACGAGTCTATAGCATTAGGGTTAACAGCTGAAGCTTTATCGCATGAATTAAGTAATATTACTGATCAATTAGCTAGAAGATCAAAAATAATAAAAGTTGATCTATTGAAGAGAAATATTATAGATAGGAACATGCAAGAATTTATTGAATATGTACTTTCAGCGGTTAGAGCTTTTCAAAAACAAATGTCATTTTTATCCCCAACATTACGTTATGTTAGAGAAAGACGAGATGAAATTAATTTAAGTGATTTTATAAATGAAATTATTACTTATTTTACAGAAAGATGGGGAAATAATCCTATTAGTATAAAAACATACGGTTTTGAGGGTAAGCCATTTATAGTAAATATAAATAAAGGAAAATTTATCCAGATTATAGATAATTTAATATTAAATAGCGAATATTGGCTAAAAGAGGATATTAAACAAAAGCGAATTATAGAAGGAATCGTTGAAATTAGTTTTTCCGTACCATATATTACTATTTCTGATAATGGTCGAGGTATAGATCCTAGTGTAGAATATACTTTATTTGATCCGTTTGTATCTACTAAAGCTAATGGTCGAGGTTTAGGTTTATTTATAATTAAGCAGTTGCTAGCTTCTGAAGGTTGTGATATTATATTATTAACGGAGAGGAATAAAAATAAAAGCTTATATAAATTCCAGATTAATTTGGAGGAAATTGTGTATGAATGAAATTAGTCAAGGCAAAGAAAAGTTAAAAAAACTATTAGATACTCTAAATATTAAAAAAATAGTTTATGTCGATGATTATAATTATGATATAAATGTTGAAAAAATTATTGTGTCTTCGAAACGTAATATTATACTTGAAACATATTTTCCAAAAATTTTATTAATTGGAGAAGAAAGTATTGAAAATGAAGAATTAATAAAGCAATGGAATGACATTCCTTTTGAAACTAAAATAAAAATTAAGGATATTTTAAACGTTGAGGAAAATAGTCTTTCATCAATTGATAGCATAATTATTCCTGTTTTTAAAGAAATAATACCAGAAAAGTTTCTTATCTCTCTTTCTCCAGAAGAATGGGAGAAAAGAAAGAAAAAATTACTGATTGATAATAAAACAACTTTATTTTTGTTTGATCAAGACTTAAAAAGAAATGAAAGAGGTGAAGATGGTATTACGATAATCAAAGATATTTCCGAAAATATTGAAGTTATATGTGGTTTATTTACACAAAAAGTCCAGAAAGATAATTGTTTACTATATCGTGATACTATGTGTAAGGTTCATGGTATAAGAAAAGATGTTTTTTTTGTTATTCCAAAAGAAGAAGCAAATAATAATCCATTATTTTTTGTCTATTTATTGAAATTAACAATTTTGGGGAGAGATTTTATGCGTTTCAAAGAATATACTAATAACATCATAAAAGAAGTGAACGAGAATGTTGAACAAAAAATAGATAGAATAGGAATAGAAGATTTTGATCAAATTATTTTCAAAACACCATTAAAAGAAGGATCCTGGGAACCAGATATGTTTTTTAGAATTTATTCTAGTTATCAACGTCAAGATTTTATTAATTTAGCTACTTCCAAGAATGAGCTTAAAACTGCTATTTCAAAAATACGTGAAGTAAGTGATATACAAACAAAACCGATTTCTTTTTTGATCCCATCAGAAGCATGGAAAATACAACATCAAGAATTATATGATGATGCCGATTCTATAAATAAAAACCATTTACCTATTGAAATAGGTGATATATTTGAAAAAACAAATAAAGAGAGTATTAATAAATACATTTTATTAACTCAACCTTGTGATTTAATGATTAGAACTGATGGAAAAAGATCTCGAGATAATAATAGATTTGCTTTGATAAAAATTAAAAAGTTAATTGAAGAAAAACGGAATAAAAATACAGCATACGAGCAAGAATTATGGTATTATGGTATTTCAGAGAATGATAGATGGATTATCAATTTTAAAGATATTAATTGGGTAAAAGACTACATTCTTGATCTTTGTTCATACAATGATGATGGTTTATCAAGATATTATTCAATATTTAAGTCAAATAATTATTTCCGTCCCTCGTTAATTAATCATTATTCTAAGATTGATAGCCAGATTAGCGAAGGAATGAAAGAAAGAAAAAAAATAATAGATGGAATCAGAGGAGAGAAAGAATTAAACCTAAATAACATTGAAAGAAATATATATGAATCAAAATTTAATGATGATTTGTTTACTGCAAAATATGTGAAAAAAAAGAATAATTTTATTCTAACTTATAATTGTAAAAGAACTGGACGTTTAATATACGAAAGAGCTTTGGGTTTATTAGCTGAATTTTATTCAGTGATGCAACGTCCGGCATACCCTCCTGATTACGGGCAGGAAGAATAAGTTACCTATCTCTATTTTTGTTAAAAAATTTCCTTCAACCCACCCAAAAATACACAAACCATATAGCCATAATACCTCCCATATATCCCTTTAGATAGTGTTTTAAATCCATTGACACCCCGCCCCCCAATCCCCTACCATACCCAAAAGGAGCAAACCATGAAAGAAGTATACGATATCCTGAAAGCCGCCGGGACTTACTACCTCGCCACCGTTGAGGGGGACCAGCCGAGGGTTAGGCCGTTCGGCACTGTGGACATTTTTGAGGACAAGATGTACATCCAGACGGGCAAGTCAAAGGCCGTTGCGAAACAGATCTTCGCCAATCCGAAAATCGAGATAAGTGCGATGGATAAACCGGGCCGCTGGATCCGCGTGACGGCGGAGGCTGTCGAGGACGACCGAGTGACGGTGAAGAAGCACATGCTGGACGCGTACCCCGATCTCAAGGGTATGTACAGCGAGAACGACCCAAATACCCTGGTTCTGTACCTTAAAAACGCCGTCGCGACCATCGAAGCTTTCGGCGCTGAGAAGAAGGTGATTAAGTTCTAGGCTCGCCCAGCCATTTTAGGGAGTATATTTGTTTAGCTGGAATATGAGTCGGGAAAAAGCGCANGAGTTACGTCTTGNACACTGGGGAACACTGGAGGAAGTACGGGCAATGGCAACGACTGTAAGACAGNCAGACTACAGGGAAATTGCACTGGTTCATCTGGAGGAAATAGCCCCGAAAAGCCCTTTTACAAGCCGGTCAGGGCTTTCGGCACGTCTGCCTACCCGCTCTTTTGGAAAAATCGTAAGCCATGCTGCCGTTACCACTTCTTTTTGCCCGGAGGCGCATTATCTGGCGGTGGTAAATATCGATAAGCTGTATTCAAACGCTATTGAGCCTTGGGAGTTTGAATTAAACCCCAATAAAGATAACACTGGATTGAAAGCAAGGCGGTATTTATACGCTCCGATGGAATACAGAGGGAAAATTGTGGTCGTGAAAATAACGGTCAAAGAGTATGTAGATGATGATTTGCAGAACAAGCTGTACTCGATAGAAGTGATTGACGTGGACTTGATGGCATAAAAAAGAGGCTGCTGGTCAGTTGACAGCTGGGGGCATTGCCCTTACCTATCCCGCATGGCAGTCTCTTTCGGCGCTCCCGCGCTTATTCTTAGTATTATCCTAAAAACCCCGGATGTCAAGTATTTTTCCCGATTTTTGCCCGAGGACTGGACTACTGGACTATATGACTATTTACCTTCTCCCCGAAATCCGCTACAATAATCGGGGGAGAGGGGTGTTTTGCGGGTAGTAGTAATCTTGCTTTTTACGGTTTTTATCCTTTTCATGCTCGGCTTGTACGGGTTTTTCCCGGTCAGGGCAGGGAGCGTGGAGGAAGAAATCCCGCCAATAGCTTCAATAGAGAGTGATGAGACGGACGAAGACGAAACAAAGGCATTTGACGAATGGGAGGCGCTTTCCAGGCCTGTTGTCCTCAACCTGAATGTGGAAGGGGACCAGGACATTATCACCGTTGCCTACGGGGATCCCGAGCTTCGGGAAGAGGTGCTGGCTTTTTTTGAAGAGATGACGGGCTCTTATGAGGTTGCCGAGGTCATCCTTGCCAACGCCTATGTCCTTGAAATTCCGCCAGCCCTCGCCTTTTCACTTTGCGCGGAGGAGAGCGCCTACAAAGTCAGGGCCTTCAACCGTAACCAGAACAACACCGTTGACCGCGGGCTCTTTCAACTGAACAGCGCAAGTTTCCCGAAACTCGAACCGGAAGATTTTTTCGATCCCATCGTTAATGCCTGGCATGGGCTTTCCTATCTGCGCTGGTGCCTGGATACTGCCGGAACCGATGTGGCTGGCCTCGCCATGTACAACGCGGGGGTGACAAGGGTCAGGGCGGCAGGGACGCCAAAGACCACCCTCGACTATATCTCCCGGATCCTTGACCGCCAACGCAAGATTGAAGAGCGTTTTGTTGCCGTGTATGTCCGCATAATAGACAGGGAAGACGACATTATCGAAGTCGTCGAGGAGATAAAACCGCCTTTCCGCCTCAGCCTTCTCAAGCCGCTGGGACGCTGACGGGCCCAATTTGCTAAATTCCCTAAACTCCGAAAATTCCTATTGAAAATTACGATTTATTGTATCATAATTAAGGCTATGAAACGTAGATTATTGCTAATTTTTGTATTTTTATCCGGGATGGCGATTTTCGCCCAGGATGCGACTCCGGCGCCGGCAACTACTGTCGCGACGGCTGCGCCGGCCGTACGTGCGAGTACAGGGCCGGATATGTCATACTATTCCGATGACTACTTCAGGCGGACGGCTACCTTTTTCACCCGCTACGAACTCCTGAAGGAAGTCGATGCCGCGGGTTTGACGGGAATCGGCGAATTTTACCATGACGCCCTGAAACACCTGATAGCCAAGATTCCCGATATCAAAACGGGGGAAGACCGGGAACTGACCGATTATTCCGCGAGGCTCATCTGCAAGGGCCTCGCCGCCGAAAAATACACCCCCGCGGCGCCTGAGCTTTGGCAGATAGTCCAGTTTGCCGATACCGTCAGGAGCATCAACGACGGCGTCCTCATGCAGCAAGCTCTTATCGCGTTGGGGCAGGTTGGCGACACGAAGTATGTCTCCAGCATCGCGCTCCGTCTGGACAATTTTAATAACTCCCAGACTTCCGATTTTGAAACCAAGAGGAGGGTACAGCGGGGAGCCGTCGGCTGTATAAACGCGCTTGAGGCCCTTGGCGACCCGGCGGGTTACAGGCCCGTTTTTTACGCTTCCATCGGCTGGTTTGACCGCGCGATACAGAACATAGCCTACAATGCCCTTCCCAGCTTCACGGATGATCCCGGCGAGGTCATTGGCGTGATTATACGGGAGAGCAACAATCCCCCCAACGTCAAGTACGCGGCGTGGCAGGAAATGCTGCGCAGTAGCGCCCCCGACGAGTCCAAGGCGAAAGTCGCGTCCACCGCCCTTGCCATAGGCTGGTCCTATGTCACCAGGGACATGAACAGCCAGAGGATCATGAGGGAAATGCGGATAAGTGCCATGAATACCATCGCGCGTACGGGTATCGTGCAGGATGCGGATTACGTGAACCTAAAGAAAAGCTACGATCAGAACTTCGTAAACAACACGCCGGACTACAATGAAATCAGGGAGACGATCAATACGCTTTCCACCCTGGCAACCGATGAGGCGGTTGATATTCTTGTCGGGTTTTTAGGTGAACTAAACGAGAGGAGGCGATCCGGCCCCTGGGATAACAGGGAGAGGAATGTTTTCAGTTGGGTTGTTGCCGGCATTGGGGACACAAAGACCGGGTCCCAGGACGCGAAGACCCTTCTTACGTTTGTCCAGCGCTCTCAAAACTATACGCCCGCGGAGCAGGCCTGGGCGAGGAACGCATTGAGGGCACTTAGCCTATAGGCTGGCTACTCGGATAGAATTTTTAGAACGTCCTCAGACGTATTGGCGTTGAGGATCTCCTGTCGTTTTTCGGCGCTCTTGAAAAGCAGGCTTATCTCCGCGAGAAATTGAAGGTGAGGGCCGGTTTTGTCCACCGGGGACAGGGTCATGATGAAGATCCTGCATGGCTCGTGATCCAGGGCGTCGAATTCCACGGGCCCGTCGGA
>JGI24698J34947_10001129_pt1 | contig 13822 bp, 3 predicted proteins | sample TergutMp193P3_FD_34947 | JGI IMG/M metagenome (IMG submission 34947)
CTTCGAAAACTTTCTTCAAATATAAAAAAAGAATTATCCGACATTGATCTTCCTCTGGACTTCACCGTGTTATCTGATCTTGGCGCGGAAGAAGCCGCCGCTTTCCGTTCGGTAATAAACGCCGCGCTGTCGGGCGCGATTATGGTCGCTCTTATCAGCCTGCTTCTGAACGGTAAAAACAGATTCAGCATATCGGGTTTATTCTGCGCTCTTGCGATTCCATTTGTCTGCCTTGTGTCAGCTGCAATTCTTTCGACAGGCGGCTTTTCCGTTGACAGGCTGCTGCTGTCGGGAATTGCCGCCGGGGTCGGGACGGCGGTTGACGCTGTAATTCTCTGTTCTGAAAAAATCCGTAAATGCAAAAATTACAGCGCGGCTCAGGCGGCTTTGTCGGAGCTGGCGGGCCCGCTTATTGCCGGAGCGGCGACCACTGTCGCGGCCCTTCTCCCGCTTTCGGCGGTTGAGGACGGCGGCGCGAAAATCATCGCGGGCGCAATCGCGGTTGTAACAATTACGGCGCTTGTTTTAAGCCTAACATTCCTGCCGCCTCTTTTGCTTTGGGAAATAAATTCACAAAAAACAAATCGTCACATAACAACGCCGCAAATTGTTAAAAACGCGCAGGTACGGCTTGTCCGTTCCATGTGCAGGTTTCTTGCGGCTAACGTCAGGTTCTGTATTCGCCACCCTGTTTTGATTCTGACGGCGGCTTTTGCTCTTACAGCCTCGGCAATTCTCGCGCTTTTCGCGAAGGGAGTGGATACTTCCGGCTACGGTTCGGAAGATTCTGTCTACGCGCAGGTTGAATTTGACGGGGGCCTTCTCGCAGAAGAAGCGGACAGGCTTCTCGCGTCCTACGGCGCGCAGCTTGCGAGCGGCATGGGTATTAAAAATGTTGAAACCGGCGCGCGAACCGGCTCAGGCTCACTTTTAATTTCATTTGATCCAAAACTGACACAGGCGCAGGCTGTAAGGGATTTAGCGAAACAGACTCCCATCCACGGCGGCTTTGTTTTCTTCCATGAAAACTCAAACCGCGATCGTTATTGGGAAATAAAAATTTACGGCGACGAAGATCAAAAATGCAGGGAACTTGCCGGAGAGCTGGCGTATATGTGCGCAGGACATCCCCTGATACACGAACAGGTGCTTAACTTCAAACAGGGCAGCAAAAAAATCGTTTTGCTTCCGGACAGGGAACTTTTCGCGGAGGCGGGCGTTGTCTTTTCAGCCGCTGCCGCAAGGAGCCGGCTGGGAGTGTACGGGCCTGTCGCCTACAAAAGAATCGGAAACGAAGGCGAAACGGACGTAAGGATCAGGACAGGAAGCGCGGACGGCTTAATAAAGGCGCAAAACGCCGTTATGCGACAATCAAGAGAGGGAACGATGGGCCTGCTTGTTTCCGGCGCGTTACGCGTCGATTCGCTCGTTACGACAAGGGAAGAAACGGAGCCTGCAAGCATAAGAAGGGACAACCGGCGCAGAACGGCTTCGATCACTGTCTCCACAGGGCCGATGGATCCGCGCCGCGTTAAACAGGAACTTGGCGGCTTATTCGCGAAACTCGAACTGCCGCCCGGATATTCGCTCGAATTTGACCCGGAGGCCATAAGACAGGCGCAGGCTTTATCCGCAACCGCGCTTTCGCTTGTAATGGCCGTAATCTTCTGCTACATGATCATTGCCTCCATAAACGAATCATTCACAGTGCCGCTTATCGTGTTATCCGCAATTCCGCCGTCTCTCTCCATTCCCGCGCTCTGCCTTTTCCTCTCGGGCAGCGCGTACAATTCCGCTGTCGCCTGCGCCTTTATCGCCGTAAGCGGCATGACTGTTAACGCTGCGGTTCTCTGCGTAGACGGCGTAAATTCAACAATCAGAAACGGAAAGGAAAAAAACTCATTAAGCGTTTATCTGGCGCTTCGAAAAAAAATGCCGGCGCTTCTGTCAACTACAGGCACTACCGTCGCAGGCGCGATTCCTTTCCTTTTCCTCACGGAAGGGGCGAACGCGCTGATACGAACTTTATCTCTGACAGGCGCGTTAGGAGTGGCTTGTTCATGTATTTGTTCGATAACTGTAATTCCGTCACTATTAACTATTTCCAAAAAATTTATTTCACGTAAAAAACTATCCCGCTTGTGCGGGATTAAATCCTTATTTTTGGAGTAAAAAATGATTACAAAAATGTTCAACAAAACTATCGCTGTCTTTTTAACGGCGATTTTTATTTTCGGATTAATTCCGGCGGCCGCCTTTGCGCAGCCAAATCCGCCTTCTTCGTTAGGTGAAGTTAAGGGCTTTAACAGATCTGTCTTCGACAGCCACTTTAGCAGGGCGGACAGGGAAATAAGCCCGGAACGCTGGCTGGCGGAAGCGAAACTCGGCGTATCCCAGGCATTGTACGCGTGGGAATTAACAGCTTCGCGCTTGTACGAAGACCCGCAGGCTTTTGAAGAAGAAAAAAACAAAGTGGAAAAATGGAGCGATGAGGAACTGGAAAAACGTTTTTCACAGTGGCTCATCGGACGCTTTTTCGGCGAAGTAACGGAAAAGGCGCTAATGAATTTGTCGTCATCGTTAGGTGAAATACAAAAAAATTATTCATGGCATCTTGATGAGGAAGGAAACGTTGTCTTTGACGATAAAACAGGCGATCCTCTTATAATCCGTCCTGATGATGAAGGCAGGGATTTTTCCCGCGACCTTTTAAAATGGCGCAACGAAACGGATAAAATTGTTAAAACAAGCGGCGTTTCTTTCGATGCCGTCTTGCTCAATCTTTATCCCGAGCTTTTGGAATATATACCCGACGAGATGCGCGAAACATTACTCGCAATAATCAGCGAAACAGGAAATTCGGCAAGCGCGTCGGTAAAAAGGGAATTTGAAAACATAGCCGCGAGGGAAGAGAGAATTTTTACAAGCCGGCGGACGAGAGATATCTTTAGCCTGCGAAAGAAAAGCGACGATGAGGCCGCAAAGCTGTTCACGGAAAATTTAATCGTCGAAACAGAGGAAGCGTGCAGGCAGGGCATTGAAGAACTGACAGCCAGGATAGAGCAAGCGGAAGCGGGCGCGGGCGATCTTGCGTTAATAGGAGAAGAATGGCTGCGCCTTTACAGGGAACAATTTGAAAAGGGACTGAAAGCCTGGGAAGAGGCGGAAGAAAGATTCTTCATCAGGCGCATTGAATGGGAGCAGGAATCTTTTAAGCTGTTTTCCGAAGGCGAGGAAATATGGTTCGCGGCATTCAGTCAATTTGAAGATGAACGCCAGAAATGGGAGTTAAAGGCAAAAGAGCTGTTTCAATCCGGTGAAAGGATGTTTATAAACATATCGGAAGATTTTCAAAAAAACATTGCCGAAGCAAAAAAAGAATTTGAATTAAATATGGAGATGCGCATAGGGGCCGGAACAAGCAAAGTAAAAGCGTTAATTGACATGTATCTTGTCTGCGCCTCGGCCGCCATATCAGCGGGAGAAAATGTTATTTTCTGGCTGAAATACTACGGCATTAACATCAATAAAAACCCGTCGGATCCTGATTTCGCGCAATGGCTTTTGAATGAAAGAACGCAAATTTGGAAAATCGCGGAAAATAGTTATCTGAATAAATCTCAATATACCCAGCAGAAAGATGAATTGGAAAATTTGAGAGAAATATCGGAAATGGAAAATAGTCCGGAAGCAAAAAAAATCGCAGAGGACGAGTATTATCAATATCTTGAGTTTTTCTATAACAACCATAAAAATTTATTCTATATTCAGGACATAATCGACGGAAAAATAAAATTTGACAAAGAGACGGCTTTCGCGAAGAAAAACCAAAATCTTTTATCAAATAATTACGACAAATATGAAAAACTTGTTGAAATACAAAAAGCTTACGATGTTTATACCTCATATCTTGATAAAGCGCTTGACGCAAGGGACAGGATTCTCGCGGATTACGCCGAATTGATCGGAACAGGGGCTTTAAAGGATATTCTTTCACCTAACGTCTCGACTGAAGATTTTTATCTTGACGAATATCAAATCGCGCTCGTAAGGGCAAAGGCGCTTGTTTTATATTGGGAGCGAAAAACCGCGATAGCCGAAGCGGTAATGGGTTATGCCGAAGAGCTTTCCGCGGGAAGGATGACGGAAGCCGAAGGAATTCGGGCATTGGAAGACGCAAAGGCCGCCTATAACGAATCGCTTGCGGTTTATGAAAACGAGCTGGGAAAGTTAAATGAACTGGGAGATGATATTCACAATCAGCAGGAAGTCTTGAATAGGCTGACAGGGGAAATGCAGCGCGCTGAAGAAAAGTTAAACAAATTGAATTCGGATTATTCTATATTTGTAAATATATCGGCAGTAAACCGCGCGGAATATTATTTATCAGCATTGTACGAAAAGTACAATTTGCTTGTTGAGGATTACAAATTGTTCCTTAAAACGGGCGTTGACGCGGTTTACAGAAACGCTTTTGAATACGGTTTAAACTGGAGTCTTTCCAATCAAAGAGAAGACGCCGAAGCCGTTCTGGACAAACTTATTAATGGAGACAAAGGAACAACTTCGTTGGCGGAACTGGAAGACAAAGCCTCGAAAGGCCTTGTCTCAGAAACAGAATTGAAGATTCGCCTTGCGGGAATCGATCTGTTTTTCGACGCGGATAACGGCAAACCGCGTTATGCGGATTCCGATTACAGCGGCGCGGACTGGTATGCGGCCGCCAGGGGCCTTAATCTTTCTGATGAAGAAAAAGCTTCTCTTTACGGCGATAAATTAAAAGCGCGGCTTACCGCGGATTATAAAAACGCCTCGCGTCTTCTTTTGGAAAAACGCCTTGAGTTTGAACTGGAAGATCTGATAAATTTCCTGAAAGAAAATCATAACTCCGGCAGATTTGAATACGCTATGTCGGAATTATGCCTTCTTAACGCGGATACAGCCGCAAAAGTATGGGAAATCCTGTCGGCTTTGAAAAACAGAATGACGCAGGGAAAAAATGTCTACTCCGAAAGCGATGAGGAAAATGAATTAATAAGCTATTTTATTTACGGAGGCTCGTTCTTTGACGGTTCGAATGAGCGCCTCACGGAGTATTTTGACGAATACTCGTTTTGTACCGGACTGCTCGAACTTTATATTAATTACGCGCCTGTCAGTTCCTTCGGGCAGAAAGAGGCGTGGAATGTTACTCGCAATTCATTGGCGTCGCTGTTTGCCGGTTACGGCATTAAGCCGGCGGAAGGGTTTCTGCCGGATGCGGGCAGTATTTATGAGGCAATCGGCAAAAAAGACGGGGATTTTGTTCAAAATACGGCCCAATTCCTGAAGGATTTTAACAGTTGTTTCACATTAACGCCGCAATGGCTGGAATATGAAATTGAAAACTGGAAATACGCTTTTATGGAATATACCGCGGCTAATATGTACCATTCCGGCATCCAGCCTGAAAAAACGATTTCGGATCTTTATTTTGACCGGGAAAAATTATATTCCGCAAACGAAGAATTGTATCTCTACGCCTATTCTCAAAATTACATGGAAGACGATGAAATTGAGATGTTAAACGACATTTTTATGGAAATAAACGGCAGTCTTCTGCTGATTGATCACATGGGCCAAATCACAATGTATCTGGACATTTTACGCTACGAAGAAACAGCGGCGGAAAGCGAGAAACACTGGCGAAATTATTTGGAGGGCATAAATCCTTATAACAGCGATCCGGCGATAACAATTGTCTCCGCATGGAAAGACGGCATACTGGCGGACGCTCAATTCAGCGCGTCTTATTTCACTAACAGGATCAATGATTCGTTTACGCTGTTCTCGCAAAGAGACAATGCGGATACAGAGGCAAATTCCGCGCTGAATAAAAATTTATATTTGGAAGAAATATCAAGGATTAACAACAAATTCAGCTCATTGGAATTTCAGTACAGCGATATCGTATATCTTAGCAGGGCTTATGAATTTACACAATTAGAGACAAATGAAATATACGAACAAAAGAAGGCCCTTTTTGACGAAATAACCGCGCAGGAAGCTGAATTTAACGCTTTAAGAGACGAATTTTTTATTGAGGCGGAAAAATTCCTTGCAAGCGGATTTTTGTATGACGAACAGTATAATATTTTAAGAACCGCGCAAAATAATACGGATCAATTTCGTTTTGAATATGAGAAACAGGACGCTATAAGAAGATGGGCAAGCACGGCATATTTGGATAAAGAAACAATAGATCCCGAATATTTTAGAACAAAATTAACAAGGGCTCAAACTGTAATGTCCGTGCTTTCCGATATATACAACAATGAAGACAGCCGCCCTTACAACGATCCGCAATACTACGCGTTGTATTCCGAATACGAAAAAAGCTTCAACAGAAAATTTAAAGCGCTTGAAGCCCTTGATTCGGTTCTGCTGTCAACAGCGGAAGAACGAGCCAGAAATGAAGAATTGTTAACGGGGTATAAAGCCTCGCTTAACAACCTCGGTTATGTGTACATGAATTATGAAAATTATACTTTGCCCGCAGAAATGAAGGGATGGACGGTTAAGGACTTTATTACCGTTAAAAACGGCAGGCTTGTTTTTAATAAAAACGATTCGATGAAATTATACGGGGTAAACGCTTCTATAGCGGAAAACCTGAATGATTTCTTTAATTGCGATGAATCAAATCTCAGCAGTTTTGAAGAGTCACTGCTGGCTTTAAGCCAAAGAATGTCAGGGTATTTTGCTGATAAAAACAAGTTAGTGATATGGGGTCTGGCAAGAGATTACCTGATTTCCTCATTAATAAACGCAAACGAAAACGTCACTTATTTAAAAAGCCAGTATTCGGGAATGGGAGATATGACAGAAGGCGGATCTTTAGGTAAATTAATTGTCAAACCGGGCATTAGCCTCTTAGACTTTGAAAAACCTTTATTTAAACTCCTGACCGAGTATGAGCGGGTGAATCCTTTTTCAACATTGTTCTTTACACCCAACCCAAAATATGAAAATTACGAAGATACATACCGCATGGCCTGGAATAAATTAAGCGCCGAAGAAAAAGCCGATTTGGAATACTATACAATACTGTCATTATCAGGCAACAGTTACAGCAAAGGTTTTTCATATATTTATACGCTCAACGCATATGAAGTTGCATACGATTACGTTAACGGCAGATACAGGCATGCGGAAAATGAAAGATCAAAGTGGTGGAATTTTTTATTGTTTTTGTCTTACGATTACATGATATCCATTAATTACAGCGCCCTTAATAACATTAGACCTGCCTATGAAGAAACAAAAGGTTATGTAGAAAATTGGAAAAATGGAATAACGCAGAATCTTTCGTCTATACGGAATTATACTTCTTCGTACAAAGAATCCTGTGAAAAATTAGCGGCGCTGGAAGTCAAAAAAGAAAACGAAAAGAGCATCGAATGGGATGATATATCAAAAGCATTGGGATATATCAAAAATTTGAAAAAAGAAGATATTGAAGGAATCAGGATTTCATGGGAAGAAATGCGGGAAACTTCCGCCGAAAATTTCTCAACTATTCCCGAAGCGCTTAGCGGCCTGTATCGCTGGGCGAAACTCACGGAAAACAACAATAAAAAAAACCTGGATACTTTTTGGCAATACAGCGCGCAGGAAAGACTTAACAATGAATATAATTACCAGGCGGCCGTAGATGCTTATTTGGCGGGAACCGGCAATATTGACGATTTAAAAAACGCCGCCGAAAACGCGTTCGGAAAAAACGCCGCGGCGTGGAAGAATCATCTTGCCAATATGCACACGGCTTTAATGAACGATCTTTCGATTTACACAAAAACAGACAAGGATTTCTACGGCGAGTTCAATCTTATTGGAAACGAGCTTGTCATGCTGACGGAAAAAGCGCTGAGGAACAGGTACGGCGCGGAACTTGCCGCCAGGGAAATCGAATGGAACTATATGTTACGCGACATAGAAGATAAATATTTAGAATGGCTGGATTCAGCCGCGCTGATATTTGAAAACGGAAGATCGGACTGGAGCGCCGGCCTTCAAAAAATGCAGGAGTCCTACAGGCAATGGTTAATAAATTTTGAGAACGAGTACAGCCGCGTCAACGAAGAGTGGACAATAGCATATTTGGCGGGCCTTGACGACAAGGAAAGATGGCTGGAACAGGCCGCCGCAGCCGCTAATCAGGCATCGGAAGATTCGTTCCTGTCGCTTTTAGGAACGGAAGGAGAACGCCTGTCGCGGTTAATGGACACAAGAGAGCCGCTTGGCATCAGAGGCGCGTTTCCTCAGGCGCAAAGCCTGATGACGGAACTATTACAATCGTCGGGAATAGCCAATATGGCCAATGCGTTTAGTTCCATGAATAACATTTCCAGTACGGCATCTACGGTTGTAAGGCGCGGCATGGGAGGCGTTTCTACATGGGACGCTGTTCTTGTAAAATCCGCCGCGACAGACCTCGCGAGAAAAACAAACGCGGAAACCGCGGCTGCCGAAGCGAAAAAACTCGCATACAACGCCCGCATGAACGCCGATCAAATAATCAACGGTCTTGCCGCTAACGTACAGTCGGCCAATCAGGGCTTCCGTGAAAACATGGACGATATGTTCATTATGAACGGACTCTGGAGAAGGAGCGGAAGCAATTACGTCAAAGATGTAGTAAAAGGCTCTACGCTTTTTGTTCCTGTAATTTCAGAAACGGTAACAATTAAAGGGTACGCGGACTACATAATGGAGCCGGTATCAATACAGACAAATCTGGACGAAGATTTCCTGTCAGCTTTAGACGCCTATACAATACATGAACTGATAAAAAACGTTCTTGACGAAGTAAGCGCCTATAGGGACATAATTTTCGGGAATGAAAAAGAGAAGCCAAAAGATATTGGAAGGAAAGGAGACTCTAAAGAAAAGCGCACTCAGTCTCCGGGAAAATTCGGTAAATACATTGGATACGATCCTGACGTAAAATCAAATATTGAGGACATCACAAGGGAAGCAATTTTTCACGACGAAGGCGCTGGCGAATTGGGCCGCCTGTTAGCTGACTTTACCTATTGGCAAATAATAGACAGTAAGGGAAAATCGGAACAGGCCCTGCCCGGCTGGGACAAGCGAATGTGGGACGACACGGGCAGCTTTTTCGCAGCGCCAACGATTCGTTCGGTAGGCCAGATCGCGGGGTCGATAGTATCAGGCGTTGTTTCATTTGTTTTGACAGCCGCAACCGGCGGTGTAGCCGCTGCAGCAATACCATTTATAACGGCGGGCATTAACACATTGGATGATTTGATTTTTGGAACCCTTGACGCGTCCCTTGGATTTAAAACATGGGATGAAGCCGGATTTGAAATGGGCAAAGCATTATTAATAAACACCGCGAGCAGTTTAGTTGGCGTGGGATTTAACGGTATTCAGATTGGCGGCAATACCGCCATTCAGGGACTTACAACCACTTTTACGAATGCCGTAAATGATTCGACGAGTAAAATTTTAATTCAAACCGCAATGGCAGGAGCGCAGACCGCTGTGACTTCTCTGACCACAAGTGCCTTAAACGGAATTACTTATGACAGCGTGAACAAATGGGGTTATAACACGGATATATTTAATAACGGCGCAAAAGATATACTTGGAAGTACAATATCATCAATGGCAAGCACACTTACCACAGGAACCCTGCAGTTTATAAACAGCGGCATAAACATGGAAAAACTGGAGAGCTTTAACAAACTGAACAAGGAAGACCTTAAAAAACTCAACGGCCTTGCAGGTTCCCTTGTGGGACAAGCGGTAAACTACGCGTTTGGAAAAGACTTTACATTAAACCTTCTCAACATCAGCCTGTTAAATAACACCGGTCTGTTTGATAACAAAAACCTTGAAGGCGGTTTACTGGAACTTCATCTCGACCGCGACGGCGCAAAAATGAACTTTGGAACAGGCGGCGCAAACATAAGTATTGACAATTTAGCCGCCGCATTCAGGGGCATACAAGTTTGGGATGTTAACAACCAAATCGGCCGATACGTAAACAGCAATGATTTTGATTCGGCAATCGCTCTGCGAGCTCAATACGGCTACGGAGATGATAGACAAAAAAGTCAGCTTTGGGATATACTAAAAAGAAGGGCGGAAATACGCACCGATGTTGGCGGAGATTTTACCGCTGAGACTACAACTGAAAACGGAAAGCGGGTAATTAACTTGTCAGGTTACCAATCGAACATGAGCACAGAAGATCAAATGCGCATCGCGGTGATTCTCGGACACGAGGCTTACAGGGACGGCATTGTAACAGACGACAATAACATTGAAACAGGATCGGCTACTTTAGCGCACACGGAAATGGCGATCAGAATGCTATTGGGCGGAGAGAACGGATTTGTCGATCAAAATTTGGCAAAAGATATCTATGCTTATCTGGACGCGAAAGCAAAAAATGACTTTAATGCTTTCAATGCATATGTCGACGCAAATTATGATTCGAGCGGGGATTATTGGAAACTATTGCGCAATGGAACATTAGTAAATAATAATACAGGATGGCTAACAGATGAAGACGGCAAACCGATATTAAATGCAGATGGAGAACAGATAGGCGCAGTAGGAATAGAAACAGGGTTGTTGAATATTCTCTTCGGCGGAACACATGGAGTAGGCTATGACGAGTATAGCATTGATCAGATAAAACAAGTGCAAGATTTGATGATTACTGCGCTTATGAACTACCACAGTGAAAAAAATGGTGATATACGAACTCGTTATTGGACAGGCAATGCAGTCGGACAACCTTTAAATATTCAATATACACCAACACAAGCGGAAATAACACAACCTGCAGCAACATCGAATGTTAATACAAGTTCCAAAATGGACCAATTTGTTTCATGGGCAAAGAATTTAGCAAGACCTATGTACAACGGAGCAAGGGATTTTATCTCGTCGGCGAAAGATGGTTTTAACAACGCCGTAAATTCAGTTCGTAATTGGTTTTCTCCAAACCGAACTCTTCCACAGGAAAACAACCGAAATGTGCTTAACAATCAAATTGACAGAGGTAATTATGTTACTATTCCCGAAAATTTTTTCAGTAATATAATGAATGACGATATAATGTACCAATATTCTAAAGAGAATAATGGCGGTATTCCTCAGTGTAATACATATGTAAAAAACATGGTTTTTGAATATTTTGGGGATGAAATATACAGAAATATCTTTGAAGGGAAAGATGAAAATGCAAATGCCATGTTCTTATCATTCAGAGACAACCCATATTTGGAAAGAATAAATCCATTTGAAATAGACGGTGGTTTACAGGCAATACAACAAATGGCTGACGACGGCTTTCTAATTTTATTATCTTCTCAGCGTCTTGATTATGATGAAAATAATAAAAGAATATCAGGACATATTGCTTTCATTGGTAGCAGTAATCTGACTTTTTCTACCAAATATTCACAAGCTCCAGAATATGATGGAATGACATTGGCCGATTTAAATGGGCCAAATTTGAATGGAATACACTTGGTAGTTGTTCAAGCAGGCGTTTATCCTGGAATCACTAGTATAAGGTGGGCTACAGATGGATGGTTAAAACCAACAATACGAAATGATCGTTTAGAAAATGAACTCTATTTTTATAGGGTAAGGAGTTCTTTATGAGAAAATTTATTTTGATTGTCTTTCTTTTATTGTTTTGTTTTGCCTGTAATTCAAAGGAAACAGAAGTATACACTTTTGACAAACTCAAAGACGAATTTAAAGAAAATTTTGATATTATTGATTTTCCCATCGGTACTTATTTCTGGGATGAATTCAATGAAATAGAAGCACAATATGGATTGAAAGAAAACGAATCTAACCTACTTGGAGAATGGGAAAATGTTACTTTTGTGACAGGCCCATACAATAATTCTTATATTTTTTATCCCAATAAACTTTTTCTTTTAAAGTTCAAATTTGAGAATTTCCAGGTAGTCGACGCTGAGAAAATGTATTTCAACAAGGCATTGGGCACTTGGGATATAATTGATAATACTGTTCAAATAACAATCTATGCCATCATTACTGAAGATATAACAAGAGAATATCCTCACAACAAAGATGTTCTCTACGTCGAGCATCCTTATACAGTCACTTTTATCAGCATTGACGACATTGGCAAAGAAGGCTTTACCAAACGGCCAATTAATGACACTGTTCTTTCACAAGAATTACAAAAAATGGTTATAATTAAAGAACCCAACATGACCAACAACTTGTATGTACGGAATGTCTATATGATTAATTTTATGACCAACAGCGGACAGCCAGAAAAAAATTACGGATATTTTCGCTATTTTCCGGAAATGGCTAGAGAAAATCATTCGGGGCTTGATATTGTAATGGATCCTGAACTCATAAAGAGATATATCCCTGATTGGATGTATTGAACCAAATCGTTTACAATAGGGTAAGCGTCCCTTACCCTATTGTTTAACAGGATGACAAAACCATGAATTAATGATATGCTTCCGCTTATGGAAGCAAAGACAAAAAAGGCTCTTAAATTATTAATCAGCATCTTAATTGGATTTTCGGTCAGCGTTATTTCTTTCATTACTCTCGTCGCTCTTCTTTTCTCCACTCAAGGAGATATATTATTTCCGTTATTGTGCGCATCTTTTGTATCAATAATAGTATTTCTTGTTTTATGGAATAAATTAAACTCAAAGTTTGTTTATCTGATATTATCAATTCCCGTTATATGCATTACGGCAGGAATCGCGATTATTATTTATTATAACCGCGTTAATTTAATTCCTGTTGTTTATGAACAGGATTTTCTCCTGTTTAATTATGAACCTTTTGCAAGAGATAATTTACTGGCAAAACTTGACGGCGAATCCGGTTTTAAAATAACCGGCAGTCCGCCTGTTCTTGACGGCGCAACTGCTCTTTACCCGCTTTATGCTTCATTTGCACAGGCAGTCTATCCCGAAGGCAATTATGATATTTACAAGGGGCCTGTATTTTGCAGTAAAACCGCCAGCGCTTATGAAAAGCTCTTTGAGGGCAAGGCGGACGTAATTTTTTGCGCGGAACCGTCGGAGGCGCAATTAAAACATTTTATTGACAATAATATAAATTTAAAACTTGTTCCTATAGGCAGAGAGGCTTTTGTATTTTTCGTTAACAAAACAAATCCGGCAAATAATTTAACCATAGAAAACATTCAGGGAATATATTCCGGCAGAATAAGAAACTGGAAAGGATTAAACGGAGTTAATCAAAGGATAAGGGCTTTTCAAAGACCGAAGGATTCCGGAAGCCAGACTATACTTGAAAAAGTAATGAGCGATATTCCCATTGCAAAACCCCGCAGAGAAAATGTATCTCGCGGCATGATGGGTATAATAAACGAAGTCGCGGCTTACAGAAATTTCCCCAACGCTATAGGTTATTCATTTTTATACTTTTCTACGGAAATGGTAAAAAACGATCAAATAAAACTGCTGTCTGTTAACGGTATTTATCCCTCAATGGAAACCATACAAAATGAAAGCTATCCTTTATATGAAAATTTCTACGCGATATATATTGACACAGATGAAAAAAACGAAAACATAGAACCGTTTTTAAATTGGATTTTATCGGAACAGGGACAGGAATTGGTCCAAAGGACGGGTTATATCCCTCTCTAATAAAACTCCTATACGATTCTTCCGTTTACAATCCTGCGTTAGGCGAAGTGCAATTGTGTTATTATCCTCCAAAACATCTCCATATTTCTTCTTCTGTTGGTTTTCTTGTAAATCCA
>JGI24698J34947_10001130_pt1 | contig 13820 bp, 9 predicted proteins | sample TergutMp193P3_FD_34947 | JGI IMG/M metagenome (IMG submission 34947)
AGTTTNTCCGGTTTTTCCAGAATTGACACGGGAATATCCAGCTTTCCTATGTCGTGGAGAGCCGCCGCCAGATACAGTTCCGTCCTTGTTACGTGATCGTATTTGTAATAGCCGCCCATAAACCAGGCTTTATTGGCAATCTGTGTTGAATGACGCTGCGTGAAAACTGATTTGTAGTCAATGATCCTTGCCATAAAACCGGCAAGGCCGAAAATAGAATCCGCTCCCATATCGACAATCCAGGGAGTAAAAGCCGTTTCCGCTGTTTCACGAATCGCATCGTCTTTAAGCGATAAAATTACGGACCTGTCCAGAACTTCCAGCAGAGCGTCTACGGATGTTTTGCTGAAACGTTTATCCGTTTCATTCGCGATGTTTTGTTTGAGAGATGGAAGATGATTCTCTTCCAGCGTTTGAAGATGATAGGCTACGTCAATTGAATCGGCGATGGCGATCAACTCCGACTCAAGCGGGCCTTCTCCCGCGCGTATCCCGAAGGGGCCATTTCCGTCGGCGCGTTCATGGTGGTACAGAATAAAATCTTTCACGTTAGTATTAAAACAAAGAGCGTCAACATTCCTCTGCCCGTATTCGCAGTGTTTTTTCATGGTAGGATCATTATGCCCGCTTGTCCTTTGCGCGAGAATATACTCCGTAAGGGCGTTGTCATGAAGAAGCGCGCAAAGAGCCAAAGCGGTAATTTCATCCTGACTCTTTCCCAGTATCTCTCCCATTTTTGAACAGAGAACCGCAATCCTTCTGCCGTGGTTGGTACTGGCTCCCAATAGCTCATGTTCCACAGAGTCCAGAGCCGTGGCAATAGCTTTTATAATGGAATCCATTCGTATAGTCATACGCCTAACGAGGGGTTCTTGTCCATCTTGTATTTTCGGTGTTGGGCCTGGTATATACCCCCGCTCTGTTGTTATTATTGGCATAAACTGTATTAAATCCTGAGCCTTCTCCAAGTATACCGTCAGAGCCGACATCTCCAAGTTTTACATTTGCCCCAATGCTGATTCTTATTATATTGTTATTTGCAAATGCATTAACTCCAATATCATTAACGCTGTCCGGCAAAGTAATTGACGACAAATTTTTACGCCTGAATGCATTTACATCAATACCCGTAACAGGGTTTCCATTTATCTCTTCCGGTATCACCAAATCTTCTTCCGTCCCATTGTAAGCTGTAATGATAATATTCCTGTTTTGATTTACATATCTGAAATTACCATACCAAATGAACCATTCCTTGCTTTTAGTATCATTACGCGTGTATGTACCCGCGTATTTAGCGTTTCTGTTATAAACAGTTTCAAAACCACTGCCAATAGCGTCTCTTCCAACCGCTACATTCGCGCCTATAGTAACACTGGTCAGTTTATTTCCCTTAAACGCGTTTCTTTCAATTATTTTTATATTATCGGGAATATAAATTTCAGAAAGAAGCTTGTATGTAAATTCGCCGTATTTTACCGTTGTAACATTTTCGTTAGTTGATATGCTTGGCGTAGTTTTATCATACCAGCCTGAATATATATTATAGCCAAACAAAAATATTTCATTTAACCAGCCCTTATATACGCTTATGCCCCATAAAAAAATGCTGATTAATCCGGTAAAAATAATAAAAACAATTAATTTTGCATTCATTTGAATTTCAAGCCTCCTTTTCCTTTTTTCTTCTAAAATAAGCCTAAAAACTTGCCTTTATGCTCTTCATTAAATTGCTTAAAAAAGCGTTCAAATTGAGCAGTCTCCGCCTGCTGTGCAGAAGCAAGCAATTCTGAAAATATTTTTTTTCTTTCACCGGGTTTTATTTCTTCAAAGTAATTTTTCGCAATATCACCCAATTTTTTATCAAGGATATTTCCGGAAGCGGCCAGATGTTTTCTGAAAATAAATAATATGAAAATTATCGGGTTTGCTTTTGATTTTTTAATTCCGTAAATAATTTTATCGGTGAGTTTATCCAAATCCCCCTTTTCGATGATTTTCCCGAACGCTTTTTCCAAAACACCTTCATAATTAAACTGTTTTTGGCAAGTCGCTCCCGCAATCAGGATATTGGCAGCAAGTTCAAAATAATAATCGATAAAAGTATCAATGCTTTTATTAGAATTAATTATTTTAATGTCCTTCGCCAAAGCATTTACATTTTCTTCCTTATCCTTACTAAAAAACAAGGACACATTTGATTTTTCCTTAATAAAAAATTCTTCCAGGATTTTACCGCAGCGCGTTATTAAAATTAACTCGCGAATTTCCTGTTTTAAGCCGACTCCCGCGTTTTCAACATCGCCGTACATTTTTTTTATTTTTTCAGGCCATTCTTTTTTTTCGTATAGATCGTATACCTTGTCGTACGGCATTGAAAAGATGTCTTCGAGAATAACGCCGTACACCGGAGGTAAAAGCGCTTTACCGTCGCTTTCCGGTAATTTCGTCATATCCAGAACACTCTTATATTCGATTATCTTTTTTTCGTACTGTACCGCATGAAGATACTCACCCAGCCGTTTTACAAAAAGCCCTGTCTCCGAATCCGCGCCAACAGCGTAATACCTGTCAAAAAATTCCCTTAAAATTTTAAGATTGAGCGGCTGATTTCTAAAGCGGAACATGTCTTTCTTCCTGCAAAAATCCGCAATAAAAGATTCATTTTTGAATTTGTCTTCGAATTTTGTGAAGAAATCAGAATCATTGTTCTGGACGCTGATATACATTTTTACAAATTCGTCCTGATTGGAAAAAGTTTTAATCAGCCATTTTAAGTAAGCGCAGGCTAAATCGTTCTTTGAACGCAGCCGCTGCAGTATATCAAACATAAACTGAACGCCCGGCATACGGAAACCTGATTTAATCAAATCCTGAGCCGCATCAAAAAGCAGCCCTGTCCCCAAATCATTAACGCGTAAATTCGCCGATCTTAAAAGCAAATCAAGGTCCTGGATAGATTTTTTGAATGCCGATTCCATTATACTTTTTACTGCCGCCGCTTCCGGCGCGCTGTAATTTCGCGCCTGCAATGAATTCTTAACAGCCTGTAAGCTGGTGAGATAATCAAACATAAGGTAAAGCTTAAAAAACGAATTCTGGTTTCGCGTGATATAATCGGTAAAGCCCTCTGCCTTCAGGTAATCGGGATAACTTGTAAAAATGAAATTCGCTTTTGAATTAATGTCATCACGAAAAGCATCCGCTCCGTCCGTCCTTATTCCGTGCTGCTGCGCGTTATCAATTATTTTCTTTATAATTTCAATCCTTGAATCGGGAATGTTTTTATAAATAAAAGCATTAACAGCCAGCGCTTGCTGCGCGTTAAAATTAAACTTCGGCTTCTTAGTCCAAAGATTTTTGGCGATAGACTGCGTTTCATAAGATACGCGGTCCGCGATAGAAATTGTGTTAAATATTCTGTCGGCATTCTCAAAGCATGAATAATCCTCACTGTACAGATTTAATAAATCTGACGCTTCATTGATGTTAACGGAATATTTTGACATTACTTCGTTTATATTATTAACAAACTCAGATGTATCAAATATGCTGGAAGAAAGAAAATTGACAACGCTTTTCGCGTATTCTCCCGGCTTTACGGAATCAGGAATAATGTTACGTATAAAATCAAAAGCATAACAGCCACTCTGCGCTTCCTGGGCATAGTTAAACTGAGGACCATCCGGCCTGTTTACCCTTAATTGTATTTGTGATGATATATTTCCGGGCATCAGGGTGTTTGTAAAATGCGTGCAAAAGCTAACGGCGTTTTGTATTGTTTTGGGCAGGCATAAGCTTAATATTTTCAGCCAATATTTAAGATTTTTATTATCATCACAAAAATGCACTGTATTTTCATCGGATGAATTGATGACAGATTCTATAATTAGTTTCAGCTTGTTTTTGCGTTCCTCATCAAAAAAAGAAGATACATCCTTTAGTGATAACATATCGCCTGTTTCAGGTATATTAATCTGGTCCAGTTCATCGGGAATTGGATCATCATGCCACTCCTTCTTTGTCAGCATACGCTTGAATACAGCCTGCTCAATTAAACTGTAGGGAGCGAAATCGTTATTTTTTTCAAAAACAAACGCGTGAATAATATAATTCCCCCAGCGCGAATCATGATCGCTGTACACACGTCCGACATAACAGACCTGCGCCAGACAGGCGCGTCCTGACGAAAGGAAAAAATATCCGAACTTTTTCGGAAACAGCTCCTCTATTTCCTGATCGGTAGGTTCATAAGGTATTCCGGGTCCTGACGGTGTTTTATATATCATCACCTCACGAATTTCAGAGCTTTCCTGATCCGTGATATCCCTTGATTTTGAAAAAACGCTGAACGCTCCGTTTCTGTCCTTACCGCAAGCGGTATAAATATACTGACTAACTATCATTTATTTCCCCCTGATTTTAATTGCCTTTTCAATTACTTTGCTTTTTTTACGCAAAAGCCAAAAGAAAGGCTCCTCTACTTTTAACGCCGTAAAAGGCTTCCCGTTTTCAATATGTCCCAAAGCGCTGCAGGTAAAGAACTGTATGCTCTTAAAACGTGATTTTAAGTTGATAAGAAAGCTCTCCTCATTATATTCACGTAAAAATTTTTCGCAAAGCTCATTTTGCGTTTTATATCTGATCTTCATATCAGGGTTTGGCGCTTTTTTCAGAACGGCGCTTTCTCCGATTTTTTCGTCCAGTCCTGGTATGTCGGCTTTGGTAAATATTACCGCAACATCCGAATTTAGCATAACATTGGCTTTAATGCTGAACATATTCTGAAGCGTATTTATGAATGTATCAACCATCTCATCTATGGGCTGGCGGCTGCCTTTATATTCGCTTAAACTCGTTATCTTTGATACTTCATCGCGGTATTGAGGTATAGAGAGCGGATCGATAATCAGTATAAACGCGTTTGCATACCGGAATCCTATCTGATTTTTTATCTCAATAGAGCCGGTACTGACATTAAAAAGTTCTCCTGCCACATCGCATAATGAAATCTGCTGTTTTGTCGCTCCTTTCGGCGTAAGATTAAATTGATAATATTTCAGGCGGTAATCTGTAGTTTTTACAGGCACCCTTCCGTTTGAAAGAAGGTCGGAAATTTCCTCGTATTCGTCAAACCCGTTGTTTTCATATTCAAACTGCAGACCGTATTCGGAAAGCGCGCGTTTTTGAAGCGACATCATCGTCATATTGATATAACAGGTTTTCCCGGATTCCTGTCCGCCTATAACGGGAATACACCATGACGCGTGTAAACCGCCGCTTTTAATATTATTTTTGCAATAAGGGCACAGGGCCTTCAGTTTATGCCGCCCGTTAAAAAAAGTCGTCGGCAATTTTCTGCCGCAGTCGCATGTGCGGTAGATAATACCGTAAATGCCGGGATGCAGCCTGTCATGTTCCCTTCTGCAGGAGCAAACATACACGGGCAGCGTGAATCTGCGCTGACAAACCGGGCAATGGGTGGCTATTACGTTAATAGTACAGTATATTCTGTCAAATAAAATTATTATTCCAAATAAGATAAGCGTAATCGCAAAAAAAACAAACAGCAGGGATATTTGAAACATCGTTATGGAAAAACAAATTATCGGCGTAACAATGGCGGAGAAAACAAGCCGCGCAAGATAAAATCCAAGTTTAACAGGGGATATCAAACCTTTCAAAAACGCTAAAAAATCAAATTCAAAAATTTGTGCTATATTTTCCCAAAAATCACTCCAGGCTTCCGCTATTCCCTCAGCGCTGCTGACGATAACTTCACCGCAGGGCTTGAACGCTCCCGAGACAACGTTATATATGTCAACAAATCCTTCGTGAAAAAAATAACTTAACTGCGCCGGTTGGCTGTGTTTCAATTTATACCTCCCTTAAAAATAGAAATCGAGCAAATTTATATAAAAATAGACAGCGGCGGCCAAATACATCAAAACTATTATTACAAATAAAGATGTAATAACCATCATTGTTATTTTTAGCGCTCCGTTGTTAATATTATCGAGAATTGACGACATGTAGTTTTTAATGCCAAAAAAAATACCTACCGGCAATCCCACCACGCATCCGATTCCGATTCCGCCCGCGAGTATTAAAACAATACCCGCTATTACATACGGTATCAGTATTAATATAATAATTACAGCGATCATATATCATCTCCTGTTTCTGTCCTTACCGCGGCGGCATAAAAATACTTACTGACTGACATTTATTTCCCCCTGCTTTTAATTGCTTTTTCAATTACTTTGCTTTTCTTTTTCATAAGCCAAAAAAACGGCTCCTCTACTTTTGACGCTACAAAGGGCTGTCCGTTCTCTATATGCCCCAATGCGCTGCAGGTAAAGAACTGTACGCCCTTAAAGCGTGATTTTAAGTTGATAAGAAAGCTCTCTTCATTATATTCACGCAAAAATTTTTCGCAAAGCTCATTCTGCGTTTTATATCTGGTTTTCAAATCATGGCTTGGCGCGTTCTTCATAACGGCGCTTTCCCCTATTTTATCGTTTAATCCCGGTATGTCGGCTTTGGCAATTACTACCGCAACATCCGAACTAAGCAGATCATTGGCTTTAATACTGAACATATTCTGAAGCGTATTTATGAAAGCGTCTACCATCTCATCTATGGGCTGGGCGCTGCCTTTATACTGGTTAACGCTCGTTGTTTTTGATACCTCGTCGCGGTATTTTGATATAGAGAGCGGATCGATAATCAGTATAAACGCGTTTGCATACCGGAATCCAATTTGTGTTTTTATCGCATTGCCTCCCAAAGCTATATTAGTGACATCAAAAAGTTCTCCCGCCACGTCACATAACGAAATCTGCTGTCTTGTCGCTCCTTTCGGCGTTAGGTTAAATTGATAATATCTCAGCCGGTTATCCGTCGTTTTTTCAGGCAAATATCCCCGCGAAAGACGGTCGGAGTTATCCTTGTATTCGTCAAGCCCGTTATTTTCATATTCAAAACGCAGGCCGTATTCGGAAAGCGCGCGTCTTTCAAGCGACATCATCGTCATATTGATATAACAGGTTTTTCCCGAACTCGGTCCGCCCACAACCGGAATACACCATGACGCGTGTAAACCTCCGCCTTTAATATTATTCTGGCAATGAGGGCACAGGGCTGACAGTTTATGCCGTCCGTTAAAAAAAGTTGTCGGTATTTTATTGCCGCAATCACATCTGCGGTAAAGAATACCGTAAACGCCGGGGCGCAGCCTGTCGTGTTTCCTTCCGCAGGAGCAGACATAAACAGGCAGGATAAACTTATTCTGGCAGACAGGGCAATGGGTGGCTATTGCGTTAATGGCGCAGTATATTCTGTCCAACAGAATTATTAGTCCAAAAAAGACCAGCGCGACTGAAAAAAAAGCCAGCAGTAATGTCATTTGAAATATTGTTAAGGAAAAACAAATAAGCGGCGTAATGACGGCTGTAGCTATAAGCCTGACTAAATAAAAACTGAATTTACCGATAAAAAGCGGCAGAGATAAAAGACCTGACCAAAAACCATCATAACGGAATTTTTCCCTTAAATTACCCCATGCTCCCGCTATTCCTTCCGCGCTCCGCGAGATAATATCTCCGCAATGCCCGAACGCCCCGCCGATAACCTGACTTAAATCAATAAATCCGCCGTGGAAAAAATAACTTAGCTGTGCCGGCTGACTGTGTTTCATTATCTCTCCTTCAGTTAATTAACATAATTTGTGAAAAAAAAGACGGCGGCAATTAAATACAATACAATTACTATTATAAATAATGATGTAATAATTATCATTATGACCTTAAATATCCCGTTGTCGATATTTTCATGAATTGCCAGCATATAGTTTCTGATGCCGTAAAAAATTCCGACTATCAGGCCAAGCACTCCTCCGACCGCGAGTATGATCAATATTCCTATCACTATTTTCGGCGCTAACCATATTATAAGTTTCACCAATCCATAAATTATCAATATAACAAGGGCAATGCCAATTAAAATTTCCATGAAACGCCTCTTATTCCTTCATGGTTTTTATATATTTGTTTTCCGCCAAAAGCCACAGAAGCGGGTCCAAAACGCGCCGGGGACGAATTCCCCTGCTGTCAATCCTTCCCCCCGTAGGGTTGCCGCCCAATGACGACACGCCAAAAAAAGAATGCTGCTTGAATTGATTTATAAGGGTGATTAAATCATTACCATCATTATCAAGCAAATTTCCGAGCAAATCTTCCATTTCAAGATTCGTATTTTCAAGATCCGGCCTTACAAACGCTCCGCGCCTTATATGCTCTGATTCTTCCCTCAGGCAGCTGGCTTCCGGCAGCACGTTGTATTGCTCCAGTACGTCTATTTTCGTAAATACAAGGGCAAGCGGTATAGGAATTTGTTCCTTAACGTTTTTCTTTACGCTTCGTATTTCGACCATAACTCTATCTAAAACTAAGGAAACATCGGTATTTTGCTCTGGAAGATCGTTAAACCCGTTAGCTTTAAGTTTTTCCCTTATACCAGGAACCTGCAGAGGATCCAATAACATAATGATTCCATGGGCATTGGTTATATAGCGGTTAAACTTGCGCATTACTTCCTTATCATCAAGATTTTCACCGGCGGTATCATAAAAAGTCAAAGCTGTCATATTAATGATTTTATTTTTCACATTCATAAACCTAAGCGGAAATATAAGAGGCGGCACTTCCGTTCCGCCGTCAGTCGCTCTGGCGGGGAGTCCCTTTTCATACAGGGGACGATAATAAAATTCATCATAAGCCGTCTTCGATTCCTGGCTGGCAGTCATCCCAAGCGAACAATTAAACGGACCGGCCATTTTCTTTTTTATTTCGTTTATTAATACCCCGATATAGTTGGATTTGCCGGACGCTTTCGCTCCAAGCAGAGCTATAGGCAGACTCTTCATTGATAAAAAAACATCCGGTATTTCCTTTTTAATTTCATTACAAAAAATCTGTTGTACCGCTTCTTTGCATTTAATACATTTCGATATATTTGCCCTGGGAATCCAGTCCCTTCCGTATTTATCATCATATTTTTTGACGTCAAATTTGCATTTTTTATCGGTCCCGATAATATTGTACGAACATTTCAGCCCGCAATCCGTAATATCGTGTTCCGCGTAACAATACGGACAGGTAAACTTCCCCATTTTTATAAACTCCTTACCTCTTTCAAGGTCAAATATTTATTATCCGCCGACGGGAATAACGCGAATTTTGTGTTCACGGCTGCGGGAGGCGACTTAATGGTAACAGATGCCGTATATTTACTGCCGGGAAACAGTCCCTTTTTCAGCGTTAAAGACGGCGTTCTGTCAACAAGCTGCCCTTCATTCTTGCTTAAGGGCTTGGGTTTACCCATTACAAGCATAAGTTCGGGAATTACCGCAGGCGCGTCAGATTGAAATTCTATTTTTATCGGGAACGGCTTTACGGCGGAAACATTAACATCCATTTTGAAAAAAACAGTTGTCTTTTCTTTTGATGTTATCACGCTTCCAAGACGCACGCCGCAGGTTGTGGATTTGACGCCATCGCTTTCCGTTTCGGCAAAGATTGTTATGTAACTGTCGGAATTCGCCTTCAGCTTGATATGAAAGCCGTCTTTGACGAAATCGTCTTTTGCAATAGAAATTTTATCGCCGTCTGAATTTAATGCGGCGGGAAACGCCGTATTGCTTACCTTTGCTATAATTGTTTTGGCGGATGAATGGGATTTTCCCGTAATCACAACCTCATTACTTGATTCCGTAAAACTGATCTGTGATACGCCTATCATCGTATTTACTATTACAGGTTTTGAAACGATTAAAAGCTGTTCGTTGCAGACAACCGGATAAACATAGTATGTTTTATCGGGCGGTAAAGTAAAAGCCGCGTTATTTTCGTCGGAGGCCATTACGTTTGTTTCATTCAAGCCTTTGTAAAAATTCTTAAACTCAGCTATTTGCAGCGTGCTTCCGATCTTGCAATTAACATCCTGCGTACCGAAATATATCCCGCGCTTGCCGGATGCTGCCTTATCGCAGCTTAATGTAAACGATGTAGTGCCGTTCTGTTCAATTTTGACATTGGATAAGGGTATCAGTTCTTCAAAGACCTTAAATGTCCGCGTTACGCCCTTTGAGTAATTTATTCCTTTGGCGCTTTTGTAAACACAGACAAAAAAATAACTGTTACCCGCTTTTTCGTAATCCCCGTCCTCAAAAGATTCGTTGTTCTTAACAGAAATTTTTTGACCGTCTTCACGCCCCGCAGGAGGAACAAGCCCTTTTTTCCTAATTACTTCAATCTCGCTGACATTCAAGGGCGCTTCCCATTTAACGGCAATCTTGCCTGAAATAATATCCTGGCGGATATTTGAAACGTCAAAATACGCGACGACAGGCGCGGCGGCGCATACAATGGGAGAATTCACTCCAAGCCGCGAGGAAAAGACGGCGTAATAATAAGGCGTATCGGAAACGATTGTCTTATCCTCGAAAAAGTCTATACCCAGATCGCCGGCTACAACAGTGCCGTCCTCTATTGATGTAGGACGCGAACCGTTTTTGCGGATAACCGTAAAGACCGCCAATTTTTGCTGTTTACCCGGAACCCAGGTAATAAGCGCCGAACCTTCTTTAACTGCCGCGCTTACGCTCTGCGGGGCTTTGGGAGGGAACTTTGATAATATTTGCCTTCCTTCAATATAATCCGCCGATAAATCCAACGCCGCCGCTATTTCGCCTACCGCCGCGTCCTCGTTGTTTGCGGCGGAATAAGTTTTTGCCTTATCCGCAAACTGTTTCACTTTTGTTATCACGGAAGAAATTGCCGTGGCAAGCGCGTCGGTCATTCCGGAATTATACGAGGGATATTTATTTTTTAGGGCAGCTACCGCCGCGGAAGCTGTCATGTATTTCTTAAGATTAATGAGTTCCTGTATTTTTTCATATTCTTCCTTGTAAGCCTTACCGACTGTTTCTTCTTCATTTATTTTTTTGTTTACCTTCTCCTCATACTCAGCGGCTTTCTTTGCCAGTTTTGACGCGCCCATCTTTTTATAATCAGGCAGTAAATTTTTCAGGCTGTTGAGTTCTGTCTGAATAATATTTATCGCAATACTCGGCTGCACCAAAAGGCTGTCTATTTTTTTAACAATAGCGTCAAAGCGCGCGCTGTGATCCTTAGCCGCCCCGCAGGACGGACAGGTATTTTTTTTAACCGTGTAAGGAGCCTTGCCCCCGCAGTTCCAGCAGATTATTTCCAATGGATTATGGCAATTCGGGCAGGCTTTCGGATTATTGTTATTCGCGTAAGCCTTTCCGCAATAAGGACAATCCTCTAAATCTATTCCCCGTTCTTCTCCTCCGCCTACGGTAATGCGATATTTATAGAGACCTTCTGCCAAAAGTTTTTCTATAAAATCAATATCAGTAATGCCCAGTGGTTTTAACGCGTTCTTTGCTTTTTCGGAATATGATAAAAACTCCTTAAGCTCTATCTCTTTAATACCTCTATCTTGCCGCACAGCAAATTTTTCCCAAATATCATTATTTGTCGCAAGATAAACATCGTAATATTTTTTTGAATTCCCATCTTTAAAAATTGCTTTTGCCAAACCACAAAGCTCACATATAGCGTTTGCTATATTATTTGTCGCCATTTTTGGAGAATTTTGATCATATATTTTCTGCGCCACCGCCTTCAAATCACTGTCGGATGTACTTTGCGGCATTTCCAATAAATCGTATAAATCAGTTTTTTTTGCAATTTTCAAATTTTTTTCTATTTTTTTATAATTCAAAAAATCTAAACTTGTTTTTGTATCATCTACTATTTCTGCACCTTGCTTCGTCAAGTATGAAATTTCTTTTTCTATTTCGTCCGCCGTCAGCCATTTTTTGTACGAATCAGCTATGTTTATTAAGTCGCTTTTATAGATCGTTCTGCGTCCCTTTGCAATATCTACGACTAATTCCTTAGCTTCATCTAACATGAATTTTTTTGCAGCTTGAAACTCTTCCTCACGAAGAGCCTTATCCCCCATTATCCTTTGAGCTTCGGAATACAATTGGGTCAATCGAAATCCAACAGGATCTCTTCCAAACCCATTTTTTTTAGTTGCCATAGCTGTCTCAATTTTTTTTGCGTCCTTTTCGGTAGGGTCTATACTATATGCAAAATAGTAATTAAATTCGCGATTATTAAGTTCTTCCGGCGTTCTCAAAGTTTCCATTTAATCAAATCTCCGCTCTTACGGTATTCTTATTGTTATCTCTTTTTCCCGGTAATCTCATTCTTACCACTTCTTCCCCTTCGACTATACGGACAGTAGTAACTCGAAGATCGATATTGTTTGTAAGATCAAAAGCGCTGATGTTTAATACTCCATCGTCATCCAAATAAAAAATAATATTAACCGGAGCGTTTTCAGGCAATCCGGGCGTTAACTTAATTTCGCACGATTTGAATAATTGGACACATTCATCAAGGTTTACACACTCTTCAGTACTGTCATTTTCATAGACACGCAGGTTGATAGCGCGTTGATCTGCGCTGGAAGTTCCAAATTCACGCTCCTCGTGAACAGGCTTAACGGTACCTTTGAATATAATATTCACGACTTTTTCAATCCCATTGTCCAGTACCGGTAAACCATAACTCTTTGTACATCTTTCCATAAAAGGCGTAGGGGGGTCGTCCCAAAGTTTGATCTCTTTGAAATCACCGCCAACCAGGTTGATACGGAAAAAGTAAAGCCCCTCCAATAAAAGCTGTTTTACATAATCAGAATCGGAAGTTTTCAGCGCTTCCTTGGCTGTTCTGTAATAATAAAAAAACTCTTTAGACTCCATTTCCGTAATACCACAACTGCGCCGTAAAGCAAACTCCGCCCAAATGTCCCTTGTCGCAAGGTAAATGTCGTAAAACTTTTTTGAATTTTCGTCCTCAAAAATTCTTTTCGCATCACGGCAAATACAACTTGTGGCTATAGATTTTGGATCCGTTTTCCCGGCCACCGCTTTGTATGCAGATGCTACAGCACTCTGCAATGTACCGGCGAATTCGCCCTGTGACATACCAAATAAATCGTATAAATCACTTTTGCCTGTTGTTTTCAGGTGTTTTTCTATATTATTATAAGTTAAAAGGTCCAAACTTCTTTTTGTATCGTCAATTAATTTTACGTCTTGCCGCAGCCGGCAGGTAATATTCTTTTCTATTTCTTCCGCCGTCAGCCACTTGCCGCTCGCGCCGGATATTTTTATAAAGTCGCTTTTATAGATTACCCCGCGCGATTTAAAAATAGCGGTAATTAATTTTTCAACGGTTTCCAGTTTGATTTTTTTTGCGGATTGAAACTCCTCTTCCCGAAGTACATTATCGGTCATTATTTTGACGGCTTCGGCATATAATTCTTTCAACCTGCGCTGAACGGGAGTACCTTGCGCAAATGTATTTTTTACCTGTGCCATAGCCGCCTTAATCTTTTCTGTATCCTTTACGGCAGGGTCTATAGCATAAGCCAAATAGTAGTTAAACTCGGGATTATTCAGTTCTTCCGGCGTTCTTAAAGTTTCCAAAAATTTTCACTCCTACCTTTCCGTAGCTATGCTGTCCGCGATTTCTACAAAAGTTTGACTTAGTTTGCTTAAATCGATCTTGCGCGCGCCTTTTTCTGACGCGATTTTATTCAAGAATCTTTCATCTACTCCGCCGAAGCCTACCGCGTAAATCGTAACACCGTCGGCTTTTAACCTTTCGGAAGCTCTTTCTTCCGTCGGCTGATCGCTCCACACCCCATCCGTTAAA
>JGI24698J34947_10001131_pt1 | contig 13819 bp, 8 predicted proteins | sample TergutMp193P3_FD_34947 | JGI IMG/M metagenome (IMG submission 34947)
ACGAAAACTTTCTTCATTAACGTGGCAAGAAGCATATACGCAAAGATAGTGCCGATTAACCACGGGTAGTAAGCAAACGGCAAATGGTGCATATCAAGTTGCTTTCCAAGCCAAGTGTAAGGAATAATCGTTCCCGTGGCGATACCCAGCGTGGTAAGCAAAGTAAGTTGCCACGAAGCCCTGCTGTGAAGGAAGGGAATTTTTGGCGTTCTTATCATGTGAATGACTAACGTTTGAGACCACAGCGATTCTACAAACCATCCCGTATGGAAAACAGCCATAAATATCAGTTGCGCTTCGGGAGAAAGTCCGACCCAAGAACCGCCCGCGACGAGCGGACAGATGAGGAAAAACATCAGTATATACGTGGTTATGTCAAAAACCGAACTCGTAGGTCCTATCCAAAGCATAAAGCGGCTTATTGACGTTGCGTCCCACTTTCTCGGCTTGCGCAGAAAATCCGAATCCACATTATCCCACGGGATTGCGATACAGGAAATATCGTAAATCAGATTCAATATAAGAATATGAATGGGCAGCATCGGCAAAAAAGGCAGGAAAGCCGAAGCCGCAAGCACCGAGAACATATTGCCGAAGTTTGAACTCGCGGTCATTTTTATATACTTGATAGTGTTGGCGTACGTTTTTCTTCCTTCGACAACCCCCTGTTCCAATACCATTAAGTCCTTTTCCAAAAGTATAATGTTGGCGGATTCCTTCGCGATGTCCACTGCGGTATCTACCGATACGCCCACGTCCGCCGCTTTCATTGCCGCCGCGTCGTTAATTCCGTCCCCCAGAAAACCGACCGTATGACCGTTGCTTCGCAGAGTCGTAACGATACGGGCTTTTTGTTTGGGAGAAAGTTTGGCGAAAATGTCGGTTTCTTCGACGGCTTTTGCGAGTACGTCGTCGCTCATTTCTTCAACTTGCGACCCCAATAATATATGTTTCGTATCTATGCCGACGGATTTGCACACCGTTACCGTTACCGCGTCGTTGTCTCCCGTAAGCACTTTTACCCTGACGCCGTATTCGTTCAACGCTTTAATTGCCTCGCCCGCGCTTTCTTTGGGCGGGTCAAGAAACGCGAGACAGCCGACAAAGGTCATATCGCTTTCGTCTTCGGTGGAAAGCGCGGTTTCGGCGTTTAATTTTTTGCACGCCACTCCCAAAACCCTCATTCCTTTTTCATTTAGAGCGCGGCATTGGGCGATAATTTGTTTCCGTAAATTTTCATCCAACGCCTCCGTCGCTCCCGCGTATTCCGCGTTAGTCGAAACCGCCAGCATTTCTTCGACCGCGCCTTTCGTAATAAGTTCGACGTATCCCGACGTATCCTGCACCGCGACGCTCATTCTGCGGCGATTAAAATCAAAAGGAATTTCATCGACTTTTTTGTAGTCGTTCCACTTGCTTTCCATTTCCGCTTTGCGCGTGAACTCGATAATCGACAAATCCATAAGATTTTTCAAGCCCGTCTGATAGAAACTGTTTAAAAATCCTCGTCGAAGCACGTCCATATTTTCGTTGCCGCGTATATCGAGATGCTGTTCCAAAATAACTTTGTCTTGCGTAATCGTTCCCGTTTTGTCGGTGCAAAGAATATTCATAGCGCCAAAATTTTGTATGGAATTTAGGTTTTTCACGATAACGCGCTTTTTCGACATAGACACCGCGCCTTTGGCAAGGTTTGCTGAAACAATCATAGGAAGCATTTCGGGCGTTAAGCCGACCGCCACCGACAAGGCAAAGAGCAACGCCTGCAACCAATCTCCTTTGGTGAAGCCGTTTACTAAAAGCACTATCGGAACCATTATCATCATAAATCGTATAAGAACCCACGAAACCGAATTTACGCCTTTTTCAAAACTTGTGGGCGGGGCTTTTGCTTGAAGTTGTTGCGCGATTGAACCTAAAATCGTGTCGTCGCCGACGTTTATAACGAGCGCGGTTGCGGAGCCGGATATTACGTTTGTTCCCATAAAAGCCAAGTTGTTTAATTCAAGCGGGTTGCGCCCGACGTCGGCGATAACGCCGCTAAATTTTTCCACCGGCTCGCTTTCTCCCGTAAGCGCCGACTGGCTTATAAACAAGTCCTTTGCCGTAATTATGCGGACGTCGGCGGGGATCATATCGCCGGCGGCAAGATATACCAAATCGCCCACGACTATTTCGTCCATCGGAATTTCCACTTTTTCGGAGCGAGTTTGGTTTAGTTTTTCGCCGTGAAATTTTCTCCCTACGCGAACCGTCGTTTTCACCATTTCGGTAAGACGTTTGGCGGCGTTATTGCTGCGCATTTCCTGAATAAAACGTAAAAACCCCGAAACAAGCACCATTACCACGATAATAACGACGGCGGTTACGTCAACGTCTTCCGGGGCGACGAAAATAACGTCGGTAAAAAGTTCCACCACCGCGAGTACGAGCAAAACCACCGTGAACGGATTTATAAACGCGCTGACTATTCGTTTGAAAAGAGTGTCTTTGTTGTGCGAAGTTATGGTATTAACGCCGTATTCGTCGCGTCTTTCGGCTACGTCATCTTCATCGTAGCCGGCAGAACTGTTGTCGTATTGAATTAGCAGAGTATCGCCGTCTCTCGTCGCCGATTTTAGAAGCCGCTTGTGAGCGCGTTCCGTTCTGGCAGAAGCGACTTTGGCTTCCGTTTGCGCTTTCGTTTGCATTTTTCCCCCGTTTCGTTAAAAAATTCGGTATATTGCGTTTTAAGTCATTAATTCAATTCGCCTGTTTCGATAAAAAAGACAAATATCAATGGAGACCATTAAAAAATTTATAATGTACAAAACTAACACAATATCGGGGTTGTTTATGATTTTATTGAGCATACCGAATATGTATCCCGCGTTAAGGACAAACATAAACAGGACGCTTTTGCCTGCGGTTGAGCGCGATTTTAACGATTTATAAATGTCAATCGGCCACGACGCGCCGAAACAGATTAACATTCCCGCTTCCAAAAAATTCATATTTCCTCCATAAAACGTTTCGCAAAAAGCATAAAATAATTTAAGACAAAAGCGAAATTAACGATTTTAAGTAAAAAAATTGCATTTTTCGTATTTTCTCAAATTCAAATATTATTTTTATCGCGTAAAATTCAATAAAAAGAAAGAAAGCCGAAAGGTGTGGTTTCTAATAAATTAAAAATTTCTCGAAAGGAGAAAACTTATGAAAGTTAAACTTATTAACTTGATTATTGCGACGATGTTCGCTTTTACGTCGGTATGGAGTTCATCGGAAGGCGGCGGAGTTTCGCCGCAGCAGGCGGTTGCCAAACTTGAACAGGGCAACAAAGATTATGTAAGCGGCAAAAAAAGTAGCGCCGATATTTCAAAACAGCGTCGCGAAAATACCGCGAGTAAGGGGCAAACTCCTTATGCGGTAGTATTGACTTGCTCCGATTCCCGCGTGCCTCCCGAACATATTTTTTCTGCGGGCGTAGGCGATTTGTTTGTTATTAGAACTGCGGGAAACGTAGTCGGAGATTTTGAACTCGGCAGTATCGAATACGGCGTAGAGCATTTGGGCGCAAAAGTCATAGTCGTTATGGGACATAGCAAATGCGGAGCGGTAGCCGCCGCAATGTCGGACGGACACGTTGAAGGGAAAATCGCCAATATAGTAGAAGAGATAAAGCCGTCAATCGCAAATGCTGCGGACGCCGCAAAAGCGGAAGAACTTAACGTTGCCAATAGCAGCGAAAAAATATTGCAAAGCGAAATTTTGTCGAAAATGGTAAAGTCGAATAAAGTTGTCTTAAAACAGGCGAAGTACGATATTACCACAGGCAAAGTCGAGTTTTTGAAATAAGTTTTAGTCGGGAAATGGAAACAAAAGATTTATAAAAATTAAGGAAGCCGTAAAAAAAACGGCTTCCTCCGTAGGAAAAACAGTCGAGGATTACTTTACCGTTTCACTCCTACTTTCGCGGAATACAGATATACTTTCCCGCTTCTGCTTTTTGCTTCTGCGATTACCAAATAACCGCCGTTAGCGACAATTCGTCCCGAAGAATTTGTTAAATCCCATTTAGATTCTCTGCCTTTTGCGTTGCTTGAATAAACGACGTTTCCCGTATTGTCGTAAATTACGACTTTTATTTCTACAACGCCTCCCGCTTCTTTTGGAAGCGTTACGTCAATTATTTCGAGTTGCTTGTCCGAAATTACGCTAACTACGCTGTTCTTAAATCTTATGCCATAGCGGCTGTCGGATTTTTGAACGTCGCGAATCGACGTTTCGCCGACAACTGAAACTCTTATGTCTTTTTCCGCGACAGAGTAGTTTTTAGCCGTAATGCCGCCGGTTTTTACCTTTACAATATACTCGCCTTTTTCTATAGAACGAGTATTTGCGCTTGTCTTTTGAATTTCAAACGACAATTCTCCGCTCAAAACGTCTTTGTTATCTGAAATATTATCTTCGTCTTTGGCAAATCCGACGTAATCCAATTTTCCTTTAACCAATTGCAGTAAAGCGGTTTCATCGGTTATCGTCTCTTTATCGACGACAATTTCGTCGCTCGTTTCTCCGTTTTCTTTTACCACGACAATATCGAGCGGTTTTTTCAGAATTTCGTAATCTTTTGTAGTGTTGGTCAAATCGATATTCAGTAATTGTTCTCGCGGAGGATTAACCCAAATCGCCAAAGCAGGCGACTGCTGTTCCAACGAATACGCGCCGACTTGCGAAAATCTGTTGGCAACTACAATCGCAAGTTTATCTATATTTCCGTCGCCTTTGTCTATTGCCGCCACCGCTTCGGGCGCTTGTACCTTTTTGTTGTATATAAACGGTCCCGCGTTTTCCCAAACAATTTCTATGGTTCTTCTTGTTATGGAATATTCTTGCGCGGTATTTATTAAAACGACGTTTGGATTCGGAGTTGCTAATTGCGCCGCAGCGATATATCCGTCGCCGATTTTGCCTTCTTTTCCCGTTACTTTAATCGGAAAGTTGTTATCGCTGCTTATTGCCGTCGGCGCTTGTTCTTCGTCGTTTGGCAGCCATCCGAGAACGGGGTCGCCCCAAACTACAAAAACGTTTCGTTTGTGAATTTCAAAACTATACGCGCCATTGATAGTCGAATAATTGCCAAGACCGATAATATTAGCGTTTGCCGCGCCGACGTTTATATTATTGGTATACGAAACGGAATAATCCGCGCCTTCTTTTAACGCAATTACGCTTTGCCCTTGAACAAATTCAAGCGGCGGAAGTTTTATTTGACTGCCCGTATAAACGGTAGAAAACGGAGGAATCCTGACGCCTTGCGCTTCAAGAGGATTAACTTTCCATTTCGCAAAAAGCGTCATATTTCTTGCTTCTCCGCTAAAAAGCGAAATCATCGGGTCGCCTAAAAAATCCGAACCGCGATACCAACCGTCGAAAATATAGCCCGTTTTGCTTGGCGGATACATTGTCAAATTCCCGCTTTGAACATTATACGACGTCGGATTCAAGTCGTTTTGGTTTCCGCCGTCAAGTTCGTACGATATCGTATAAGATATTGGCGCCCATTTCGCAAAAAGCGTTATGTCTTGCGTTACTACGTCGCTTGCAAAATTCCAAAGATTTGTTAAAGCCGCGTTTTTAAACCAACCGTCGAAAGCGTAACCGTTTCTTGTCGGATTGGACGGTTGAGTAATTTTTGAACCGTCCGCGACGTTTTTCGTTTGAGAAACTGCCGTTGCGCCGTTGGAATTAAACGATACGAAATGCCCCATTTTGGCAAGTCCCGATACCGTAAAATCAGTAATTTCCGCATTTGTAGTACTATTCTGCTGCGCCGGCGCTATCGCTACGCCGAAAATATTTCCCAATCTGTTTGCAAAATCGGGTTTTGCGACATTACCAGCGTTAGTTGCCCACGAAGGTTGCTTAAAATCAGACAAATTAACCGTTCTTGTAGTACTGCCATTTGGAGCGGCGGGCAATTCCGCTTCAAACGCTCCTCCCGTTTGCCAAAAGAGCGGGTCGCTAAACTGTATTTTAATCGGCGAATTGGAAATATAAGTAATGCTGACGCTTGTAAAATCGCTCCAATCGTAACTGTCCAAAGTGGTGAGTTCGATATTTGCCCAACCGTTTCCGTTGTTTGCGGTAAAGTTAATACGGGTTGAGTTTGCCGCTATAATATTGGCAAAAGAACCGCTTCCTCCGTTTGCGGCAAACCAGTCGCCGTTCACTAAATTTATAGAGGATTTAGAAATCCATTTCGCAAAAAGCGTTATGTCTTGCGTTACTACGTCGCTTGCAAAATTCCAAAGATTTGTTAAATTCGCGTCTTTAAACCAACCGTCGAAAGCGTAACCGTTTCTTGTCGGATTAGACGGCTGACTGATTTTTGAACCGTTTGAGACGTTTGTCGTTTGAGCAACCGTCGTTCCGCCTCTGGAATTAAACGAAACGCAATATTTATCGTTTATGTTGCCAAGTCCCGATACCGTAAAATTAGTAATTGTTCCCGTCGTATTTACATTTTTTACCGGACATATCGCTACGCCTTCGATATATCCTAATCTGCTTGCGAAACTTGGATTCGGAATACCTGCGTTAGTTTCCCAAGAATCGTTATGAATCGCCCAAAAAGGTTGCTTTATATCCGACAAATAGATTGTTCTTGCGGCGCTGTTTGGAGCGGCGGGCAATTCCGCTTCAAACGCTCCTCCCGTTTGCTGAAAGAGCGGGTCGCTAAACACTATTTTAATCGGATTATTGCAAGTATAAGCAATATTTACGCTTGTAAATCCGCTCCAATTGTATTCGGCGGCGGGTGTAGCGATTTCAACGTTTGCCCAATCGTTGTCGCCGTTGCCGTTGCTTACGGTAAAAGAAAAACCGTTTGAATTGGTTGTAACGGAAGAAAAGCCGCTTCCTCCTTTTTTGGCAAGCCAATTGCCGTTTGTTAAATTTGCCGTTTGCGCGGCAGCCATTGTTGCAATAATCGCTATTATTGCAAACGTCTTGAAAATTTGTGAGACGTTTTTCATTTTTGGTTCCCTCCAAAAAATTAAAAAATTATGCAAAAACGTTATTGTTCTTGCCGAAATTAAAAATTATGAATTAAAGGGAGAATTTGTTTTACGGTAAAACCGAAAAGGTTGCTCTACCCATAATCATAGTTTTACCAATAACGATGAAATATTTCCTATTTTAATTAGAAGGAAGAAGGCAGAAACAACCAAAAGGCGTATTTCTTCCTTCTTAAAAAAAATCTAAATAGAAACGCAGGGAAATCCCCGCATTTCATCGTTATTGGTATAAGTAAAATAATTTATGTTTATGGGAATGTGAGGGAAAATTTTGTTTTTTTTTATTTTATTTATAAATATTATTCGCCGCAAAGCAAAACGGTCGGCGAAGGAGCAAAAACTGTTTATAATTTTACCGTTAAATATTGTTTATTTATCAGGCATAACGTATATTCTCCTTTGTGAAATAAGAATTATGGAATTTTTACGAAAAAGGAATTTTTGATTATGGCTCGTGTTCCAATGACAAAAAACGGATTTGACGCGCTCGTTAAAGAACTTGAAAAATTGAACAAAGTAGAATTGCCGTCAATTATAGAAAAAGTTGCGGAAGCCCGCTCGCACGGCGACCTTAAAGAAAACGCGGAATATCACGCCGCGCGCGAAAGACAAGGGCAAATTCAGGATAAAATTCGTTATCTTCAAGAGCAGATTACAAACGCCCAAGTTATTGAAATTGAGGGAGAAAGCGATGAAATTCGTTTTGGCACAAAAGTCGTTTGTTGCGAAATAGACGACGAAGACGAAAAAGAAGAATATACGCTCGTAGGCGCGGACGAGGCGAATCCGTCAAACGGATTGATTTCGGTAAGTTCGCCGCTCGGCAAGTCGCTTTTGGGCAAAAAAGACGGCGATATTGTAGAAGTCGACGCTCCTGCGGGAAAGTATAAACTGAAAATCGTTTCGTTTGAATAAATTAGAGTAAAATTATGAATTTGCGCGAAGCGAAACATCTTGATTTTGAGAAATCGGTTAATTTGGGAAGTTTTTATACGCCTGAACATTTTGTCGATACGGTTTATGAAATTATTGCGAAAAACGTCGAAAATTCGTCGGATTACGTTTTTTTGGATACGTCCTGCGGTTACGGAAATTTTTTAAGCGGAGAAAATTCAATCGGCGCGGATATTGACGGCGAAGCGCTTTCTTTTGCGAGAAAACAAAACGAAAAAATTAAACTTTTTAATCACAACAGTTTGAAAAACGTTTGCAGACAAAATTATAATTTGGAGGAAAATTCGCGAATAATTATAGTGGGCAATCCGCCGTATAACGATAGTACTTCGCAAATAAGAAATTCCATAAAAAGCGAAAAAGTCGATATTGATTTCGATTTGAAAACGCGCGATTTGGGATTATCCTTTTTGCTTTCTTACAATAAATTACAGCCGAATTTTATCTGCGTTTTGCATCCGTTGTCGTATTTGATAAAAAAAACTAATTTCGACGCGCTCAAAAACTTTACGAAAAATTACGTTCTCAAAGACGGCGTTATCGTTTCGAGCGGGGATTTTTTGAAAACGTCCAAAACCACGCAGTTTCCGATAATTATCGCGTTTTACGAAAAAAGTTCGTCGGGAATGGATTATTCGTATATAAAAAAATATGGATTTAAGACCAAAGACGGCAGGAAATTTGCCATAAACGATTTTGATTCCGTAGGAAATTATGTTTCAAAATATCCGAATTTTAATTATGTGAACAAGGACAGAACGGTCGCGTATTTTTATACGATGCGCGATATAAACGCGCTTAAAAGAACAAGAACTTTTTTGGAAAAAGAGACGAATAATTCTATTAGAATATTGAGCGAAAAGTTGCCTTATTATTGTTATATCGATATTTTTAAGGATTATATAAAAAATATTCCTTATTATTTCGGCAACAGCGACGTGTTTATAAATGCGGAAGAATTTGAAAAAATTAAAGATTATTTTGTTGAAAAGTCGGTTTCAAAGCACGTTTTTTTGCAAAAAAACATAAAAAAAGTAGGTTTCAAAAACACGGATTTCGTGATAAACGATTATTTTAGAAATTTATTTGGAGAACATTACGTTGATTAGATGTTATTGAACGACAAAATGTTATATGTTATACGGAATTTCTATGACTTCAATGTAGTAAAAATTAGCGATTTCATTGCCCGCCGTCCCTTTTCAATACCGCCAAAAACGCTTTCTGCGGAATCTCGACGCTGCCTATCTGCTTCATCCGCTTCTTGCCTTCTTTTTGCTTTTCAAGAAGTTTGCGTTTACGCGAAATATCGCCGCCGTAGCATTTCGCCGTTACGTCTTTTCGATACGGTTTCACCGTACTTCGCGCTATAATTTTGCTTCCGATTGCCGCTTGAATCGCTACCGCGAACTGCTGTCTTGGTATCAAATCTTTAAGTTTTTCGGTTATAAAATTCCCGTAATTATACGATTTATCCTTATGAATTATGCACGAAAACGCGTCGACCGCTTCGCCGTTTATCAAAATATCAAGTTTAACCATATTCGATTTTTGATAGCCCGAAAGTTCGTAATCCATAGACGCGTAACCAGAACTGCAACTTTTAAGACGGTCGAAAAAATCGATAATAAGTTCCTGTATAGGAATTTTGTAATGAAGCGTAACCCGCGTCGTGTCAAGATATTCCATCGTCTCCATAACGCCGCGCTTTTCGTCGCAAAGTTTCATAATCGCGCCAGTGTAAGTCGTAGGAGTGATAATTTGGACTTTGGCTATCGGCTCCGAAATTGAGTCGATTTCGCCCACAGGAGGCAAGTCGCCCGGACGCTCTATTTCAATAATTTCGCCGTTTTGCTTTTCAATTTTATATACGACGTTAGGAATCGTCGTAATGATATCCACGCCAAATTCCCGCGAAAGCCGCTCCTGCGTAATTTCCATATGCAAAAGCCCTAAAAAACCCGTTCTGAAACCGAAGCCCAAAACTTCGGAGGACTCGGGAATAAAATTCAGCGAAGAATCGTTTAGCGCAAGTTTCTCCAAAGCGTTGCGAAGAATATCGTAATCGCCCTTGTCAATCGGATACAAGCCCGAAAACACCATAGGTTTTATTACTTTATAACCCGGTATCGGCGTCGGCGCGGGATTATTCGCCAAAGTTATCGTATCGCCTATGTGGATGTCGGAAATCGTTTTCAGCGACGCTATGACGTATCCGACCTGCCCCGTTTCAAGTTCCTGCGTAGGCACTCTTTTAAGCCCGAAAACGCCGAGTTCGGTAATTTCGTAAACCTGTTCGGTCTTCATAAATTTAATTTTGTCGCCGAGTTTTATGCTTCCCTCAAAGACGCGGACATACGCAATCGCTCCCCTGTAACTGTCGAAAACCGAGTCGAAAATAAGCGCTTTCGTATAAGGTTCGTTTTGAGTTTTGGGCGCGGGAACTTCCAAAATTACTTTTTCTAAAATCTCTTTAACACCCAATCCGCTTTTTGCCGAACAGGTCAGAATTTGCGCGGGGTCAATTCCGAGCAAGTCAGAAATCTGATGTCCGACCGCTTCGGGATTTGCGGCGGGCAGGTCGATTTTGTTCATAACCGGAACAATCGTCAAGTCGTTTTCCATCGCCAAATAAATATTCGATAATGTCTGCGCCTCGATTCCCTGAGACGCGTCAACCACCAATATCGCGCCTTCGCAAGCGGCAAGCGACCGCGAAACCTCGTACGCGAAATCCACGTGTCCGGGCGTGTCAATTAAATTTATCGTGTATTCTATTCCGTCTTTCGCCTTGTATTTCATCTGAATCGGATGCGCCTTTATCGTAATTCCGCGCTCTTTTTCCAAGTCCATATCGTCAAGGAGTTGGTCTTGCATATCGCGCTCGGAGATAGTGTTCGTAATCTGTAAAAACCTGTCCGCAAGCGTTGATTTCCCGTGGTCGATATGCGCGATTATCGAAAAATTTCTTATTTTGTCGCTCATTTTTTACTCGCTTTTTCTATAAAAAATACGATATGCGGCTTATCAAGTGTATATGTCGGCAAATTTTTTTATTTATATCTGAAAATTTTTTACGCCGTTTTCTCAAATTCCCGACAAAAACGACAACGGCATTCTGCGTTTATGTTCGCTTAATCTATGATACTTTTCTATTATTTCTCCATCGTTTTTCAGGACTTTTCCCGTCAAAATAAAATTGTCTATGCTCTGATAAGTTACGCCCATATCTTTTTCGTCGGTTTGTCCTTCAAAAAGTCCCGCCGACGGCGCTTTTTCTATTATGCGGTCGGGAGCGACCAAAAAACGCAAAAATTCGTAAATTTCATTTACCGTAAGGTCTTGAATCGGATTAAAATCGCAGGCGCCGTCGCCCCATTTCGTAAAATATCCCATATAAGTTTCGCTTCTGTTGCCCGTTCCCGCCACTAAAAGATTTTCGTTTGCGGCTATGGCGTAAAGCGTCGTCATTCGCAAACGAGGCGCAATATTTACAAGCGACTGATTATTTAACTGGTTTTTTTTGCCGTCTATCGCCAAAACGAGTTCGTTTTTCGTTTGCGACAAATCTACAATTCGCGTTTCTATGCCGTATTTTTCGGCAACAAATTCGGCGTCGGTTTTATCCGATTCGTAATTGCGTTTCGACGAACACGGCATAATTACGCCTATTGTTTTGTCGCACGCTTTTTTGCAAAGAATCCCGACAAGCGAACTGTCTTTGCCGCCGCTGTTTCCGTAAACAACGCCATTTGAACCCGCAGATTTTATTGCGCCGCGAATAAATTCTACGCGCTTTTCAAGTTCGTTTTCGTAATTTCTCATATTTCCACCGTTCCTTCAAAAGTTTTTATGCAATCTCCCGTCATATATACCGATTCGTCCGTATATTTTATTATAAGATTGCCGCCGGGAAGTTGTATTTTTATATCCGAATTTCTGTCGCAATGACCGTTTAAGACCGCCGCCGCCGCCGCCGCGCAAGCGCCCGTGCCGCACGCTTGAGTTTCGCCGCTTCCTCTTTCCCAAACGCGCATTTTCAAATAATTTCTATCTATAACTTCTACAAATTCCGCATTTACTCTGTCGGGAAAAATCGCGTCGTTTTCAAATAACGGACCGATTTCGCGCAAATCTATATTTTCTACGTTTTTGCAGAAAGTTACCGCGTGCGGATTTCCCATTGAAACGCAAGTAATTAAATATTCTTTGCCGCCGATATTGACGGGTTCGTCTATAACTTTTACTTTTTTGTCTGCAAGATTTACGGGAATTTTATCGGAATTAAACTCGGCTTTTCCCATATCGACTTTTACGCTCGACACTAATCCGTTTTTGGTAAAAAGTTCCAAGTCCCTAACGCCGCTTAACGTTTCTATTCGCATACGTTTTTTTTGCACTGCGGCGCTGTCGTAAAGATATTTCGCGACACAGCGGATAGCCGTGCCGCCCATATTGCCTTCGCTTCCGTCGAGATTAAACATCCGCATTTTCGCGTCGGCGATTTTTGAGCGCAAAATAAGCACGATTCCTTCTCCGCCTATGCCCGTATGCCTGTTTGCGAGCAACGCAGAAAGCGATTCCGGCGAATTTACGGCAATATCGAAACAATTTATATAAATGTAATCGTTTCCGCAGCCGTGCATTTTGGTGAAAGGAAGTTGTATGCGGCTCGTTCTCAAATTGTTAATGTCGATAAGTTCGGTATTTATTTCGCTGTAATCCGAAAGCAAACTGTCGGCAAGCGCGTTTGCCGTATCAACCGAAGTAAGACAGGGTATTCCCAAAGAACACGCTTTTCTGCGAATTTTAACGTCGTCAAACGCGGGGTCTCTGCCTTTTTCGGAAGTGGATATTATATAACTTAATTTTCCGCTTTCTAAAAGAGTCGCCGTGTTGTTGTGCGGACTTTCGTGAATTTTTTCTACGCTCGACACTAAAAAGCCCTTCGCGCTCAAAAATCTTGCCGTGCCGGGAGTCGCGAAAAGTGAAAATCCGCAACTTATAAGTTTTTGCGCTACTCCTACTATCTCCGCGCGGTCGCTCGGTCGCACGGTTATAAGCACGCCGCCGCTTTTTTTCATTTTGTAACCCGCCGCGACAAGTCCTTTATAAAGCGCTTCCTGCAAGTTTTTGCCAAGTCCTAAAACTTCGCCCGTAGATTTCATTTCAGGTCCCAAATGCGTATCGAGTCCCGCAAGTTTTTCAAAAGAAAAAACGGGAACTTTCGCCGCAATATAAGGCGGAATTTTCGCTATTCCCGACGAATATCCCAAGGACGAAAGCGTTTCGCCAATGCTTACTTTTGTGGCGAGTTCGCACATAGCGACTCCCGTAACTTTGCTTATGTAAGGCACGGTTCGGGACGCTCGCGGATTTACTTCTATAACGTAAATTTCATTGTTGAAAAGCACGTATTGAATATTTACAAGTCCTCTTACTTCCAAATTCATACAGAGTTTTTTGGTTATTTCAAAAATTTTTTCGGAAAGACCGTCGTCTATGCTCATTGCGGGATATACGGCTATGCTGTCTCCCGAATGGATTCCTGCGGCTTCAATATGCTCCATTATGCCCGGAATAAGCACGTCTTTGCCGTCGCATATCGCGTCGACTTCTATTTCCCGTCCGCTCAAATATTTGTCTATGAGAACGGGGTTTTCCTGCTTCGAGCGCATAATTATTTCCATATATTCGCGAATGTCTTCCTCGCAAAACGCGATAATCATATTTTGTCCGCCCAATACGTAGGACGGTCTCATAAGCACGGGGTAGCCGAGTTTCCCCGCCGCCGAAAGCGCCTC
>JGI24698J34947_10001132_pt1 | contig 13810 bp, 6 predicted proteins | sample TergutMp193P3_FD_34947 | JGI IMG/M metagenome (IMG submission 34947)
TTAGGCGGCATCTGTCTGTTAGGCGACATTCCCGTTACGGTGATTTCTCAAGTGAGAGCAAAAGACTTTGAACAACTGCAGAAGATCAACTTTTCGATGCCGCACCCTGAAGGCTACCGAAAAGCATTGCGCCTTGCAAAACAAGCCGAAAAATTCCGCCGCCCTGTTATCTGCTTTATTGACACTCCCGGAGCTTTCTGCGGAGTAGGCGCGGAAGAGCGAGGGCAGGGGGAAGCGATTGCGCGTAACTTGCAGGAATTTATGGTGCTGAAAACGCCCGTTGTTTCTATCGTGCTTGGCGAAGGCGGTTCAGGCGGAGCGTTGGCGCTCGGCGTTTGCGACGAACTTGCCATGCTGGAAAACGCCCTGTACTCGGTAATTTCGCCTAAAGGTTTCGCTTCCATTCACTGGAAAGACGGCTCGCGCGAAAGGGAAGCCGCCGAGCTGATAAAAATCACCGCCGAAGACTTGAGCCGTTTTGGTATTTGCGACAAGATCATCGCAGAGCCGGAAGGAGGCGCTTCCAAAGACGTGAATCTGACGGCGAAAAACATCGGCGCGTGGTTAGGTGAAACTGTCGGCAGGCTTGTAAAAGAAGACTTCAACGGTCTTCCCGAAAAGCGTTATCAGAAATTCCGCAAAATTGGAGAGTTTAAAGAATGAACATAAATACCGCCAGAACACTGCTCTTGATGATCGATGTGCAGAACGATTTTTGTCCGGGAGGCGCGCTGGCGGTAAATGACGGCGATGCCGTTGTCGCGCCGTTAAACGCGCTGTCTTCCGCCCTTGCCGCGAAGGGGGGCAGGACTGCCGCCACGCAGGACTGGCATCCTGCCGGCCACATTTCCTTTGCCTCGTCACATAACGGGAAAAATCCCGGCGATGTGATTGACACCCATAATGTGAGAGGGCAGGTGTTGTGGCCTGACCACTGCGTTCAGGGGACGTTGGGCGCGGCTTTTCACCAAGAGCTGGACTTAAAGCCCGTCTCATTGATTATCCGCAAAGGCTTCCGCATGGAACTCGACTCATACTCCGCGTTTTTTGAAAATGACCGCTGTACTTCTACAGGACTTGAGGGCGGAATTAAACAGATGAACATCGAGACGGTGATAATCGGCGGACTTGCCACCGATTACTGCGTGTTTTACAGCGCGATGGACTCAAGGAGACTGGGTTTCAACACAATAGTTGTAAGCGATGCCGTGCGCGGAGTGGGAATTCCGTCCGGCTCCGTAGAAAACGCGCTCTCAACAATGAAGGCAAACGGAATTGAGTTTCTCTCTTCCGCGGAATTGATGGAAAAATTACGCTAATGACAGATAATTCCGCGCTTTTTACGGATTTTTATTCGCTCACAATGGCTCAAGGGTACTGGAAAAGAGACCCGAATGAACGCGCTGTGTTCGAGATGTTTTTCCGCCATCAGCCGTTCGGCGGCGGTTACTCGATATTCGCAGGTCTTGGGACTCTGCTGGAAAAATTGACGAGCTTTTCATTTTCAGATGACGATATTGCATGGTTAAAAAGTTTGGGCGTTTTTGAAGAAGCTTTTACGGATTTTCTTAAAGATTTTCGTTTTACGGGTTCGCTGTGGGCAATGGACGAGGGAACTGTTGTCTTTCCCTATGAACCGTTAGTCAGAGTCGAAGGCAGTATTATCGAATGTCAAATACTGGAAGGTATGCTCCTTAATACTGTCAACTTTCAAAGTTTGATAGCGACAAAAACCTGCCGTATCTGGCTTGCTTCGCGGAAAAGTTCCGTGATGGAGTTCGGTCTGCGCCGGGCGCAAGGTCCCAACGGGGCCGTTTTCGCGTCACGCGCCTCGTACATCGGCGGAGCGGCAGGAACAAGCAATACGCTCGCCGGCAAAATCTTTGGAATACCGGTAATGGGAACAATGGCGCATTCGTGGATCATGTCCTTCGACAGCGAAGAAGAAGCCTTCGACGCTTATGCCGGCCTTTACCCCGACAGAACAATTTTTCTTATTGACACCTACGACACATTAAAAAGCGGAATTCTCAACGCGATAAAAATAGGAAAGAAACTTGCGGAAAAGGGAAAGAACTTCGGGGTGCGCCTCGATTCAGGCGACATTCAGTACCTTTCAACCGAAGTCAGGCGGCAGCTTGACGATGCAGGACTCCATAATGCTTTCATTACCGTTTCCAATGATCTTGATGAGCATATAATAGAAACGCTTGTTAGAGACGGCGCGCCCGTGAACAGTTGGGGGGTTGGGACGAGAATGGTAACAGGCGGAAAAGAATCTGCCTTTCCCGGTGTTTACAAAATGGCGGCCTATCTTGAACAGCAGAATAAAATTGTCCCTGTTATGAAATTTTCAGATAACCCCGAAAAAACAACTAACCCCGGCATTAAACAGGTTTGGCGCATAAAGGATAAAAACGGCTATGCGATAGCTGATGTTCTGGGTATTGATGACGGCACGGACGAGCCGAAAACAGGATACCGCTGTTGTTTCTGGCATCCTTCAGCCGATTACCGTCATTTTTTTTACACTATCGAAACGGGCGCTGAAGCTCTCTTAAAAAAGCGCGTCGAAGGCGGCAAACTCGCCTGCGAACTTCCCTCGTTAGCTGAAATTAAATCCCATGTAATCTCCGGTCTTGAAACCTTAGACGCAACCTACAAAAGACTGTTAAACCCCCATGTTTACAAAGTCTCGATTACAGAAAAACTTCGCAGTCTTAAACTTGAACTGATTCAAAAACATTTCGGGAACAGTGAGAATGAGAAGTAAATAATGAGAAAACTTGTTATTTACTTTATGTTATCTGTCATTTTATTAATTTCATGCCGGAAAGACGACAGGGAAATAGTTAGTGAAATTGTTAATGATACATATAAAAAAGAAAATTTTAGATCGTATTTTGCGAGTGATGAAAAGTGGGACGTATTTACAGATGAAGAGGATGAAATACCGTTGCCCGAGTATGATCTTTCAAGAGAACGGCAAAAGTATAAAGAATACATAGAACGGTCGGTGTATGATGAAAACAGCAAGGATGGGTTTTATACAGTGTATAAGCATGGATATTACCATGTATTAAATGGACCTGTAAATGTACGGCAGGAGCCTCATCTGGAAGGCAGGATATTGACTCGGGTAAATTTGCACGAACAAATAGAAATAATCGGACATGCGTTATATCTGCAGGAAATTGATAATGTTTGGGCAGGCTGGTATCCGGTTAGATACGGCGATGATTTTGCCTATGTTTGGAGCGGCGATGTTGCACTGGAATCTTTTATATTGGATGTTGACGGAAACGGCGTAAATGATTATTTTTATTACCGTCTTAGAGATATTGCCTCCTATATGGGATTTATGGATGCGTGGGAAGATATTTTTATTTATGTAAACAACGAAAGAATACCGGCAAAAGATTTATTGCCGCGTGAAATTGGATGGTGTAATTTTAGTTTCAATGGCGTTAATGTAATAATTAAAATAACCGGAACATTAGGCGGTTTTAGCCATTATTATAAGATGAACATAAATGAAAACGGCAGGATACAGTTTATAAAAGATATTTTTCCTGACAGACAGCAGGAGTTTGCCGACAGAGGTTATGTTGATTGTCCTATTATAAAAACATACAGCTCAGTAGAGTCTACCGCTAACGGCGAATATATGTTTGGAGTTAAACACGGTATGCGCAGGAATGAATTGATACAAATATTTGGAAATGAAGCATCGACCGGCGATAATATCAAGTTTGCTTTATTCTACGGATATAGCGGCACTACTGTAGAAATAAAACTGGAAAATGACAGAGTAAAGTCCATTTTATGGACTTTTCATGAAAATTAGCGCATAAAACAGTGTCTTCTTAATGGTAGGCGCACATTAGTCTGTACTCTTTATGAAAAAGGCGTTATACTATACTGATATGGAGTCAAAAACACCGGAATTGCATTCTCCCAAGCGCAGTGCGATTGTCGCCGCCTTAAATAAAACAATAGAAACATTTATCGTTTTTAAGGGAGATTCTTTTGCCGAAGTTATGGCAAACGGCGTCTCGCCTGTAGCCGATGTTCTGGGCGCGGATCGCGTCGCCATTTACAGTTATATAGACAAAGAAGGCATTCGGCAGTTGGGGCAGATTTACCGTTGGGACAGAAAACTGGGCAGCGATGTTTCGCTTAACGATACCCTTAAGATTCTTCCCAAGAACGATGTTACCGATAATTGGACGGAAATCTTAAGAAATAACAAACATGTATTCAAAGACATGAACAGCATGACGGAAAGCGAACTGAAATTTATGGAATCATTCGGCGTTAAGTCCATTTTACTGGTTCCGATTTTTTCATACGGAGAATTTTGGGGAACCGTCTCCTTTCAGAACCATGCGGCGGAAGCGAATTTCGACGAGGACTGCATAGACTTGATCTACTCTGCCGGAAATCTGTGCGCCAATGCGTTAATCAGGGAAAGCTTACATCAAAGATCGCATGACTCTTTAAGGGCGATGGAACGCAGTAAAAAAATGGCCGATATCGTCAACAATACAGCCATTATTTTTCTTTCAAACAGAGAAAAAACTTTTGAGGAAATGATGAATGTCGGCGCAGGTCCGATTGCCGATATAGCAGGGTTGGATCGAATATCCGTTTGGCGCAATATGGGAATGCGTGATGACGGTTTGCATACTTCGCAAATCTACCGCTGGGACAGAATATCAGGAGGAACTACACAGCCGACTTCCATGCTGACTGATGTAACTTACGACAAACTCGCTCCGCGCTGGCAGGATTTGTTAGAGCGCGGAGAAACTATAAACAGTCCTGTAAAACTTCTGCCTGAATGGAAAATGCTTGAATCTTTCGGTGTTGTGTCGGCGTATATCTCGCCTATTTTCATCAGCGGAAATTTCTGGGGCTTCGTGCTTTTTGAGGATCGTCATAACGAGCGTTACTTTGAAAGCGACTCTGCCGAAATGATGCGCTCGGCGGCGTTTTTATTTGCGAATACTGTTATACGCGCCGAGATGGACGGGAGTCTGCGCGAACAGGACGAACTGCTTAAGCTGCGCCTTGTACAGCAGGAACTGGTCAGCGACATTGCAAAAAGTTTTGTTACGTCAGGCGAATCGGAAACGCTGATAAACGAAGCCTTGGCAAAACTGGGAAAATATCTTGGCACATCAAAGATAGTTATTCTGGGCATAGATTACGAACACAACGATGCTTATTTGGCATACGGTTGGAATCATGAAAACTTGCTCGTTCCCCATGCGGTAGTTCCCGGCGCTCTTGAGATTATAAATGCCGGATTCCCTGAAACTTTTCATGTAAGCTCCATTACGCCCGTAATTTTCTGCAATGACGTTTTCCATGAACCGTTATATGAAAGGATTAAGTCGTCAGGCATATTCGCATTTGTCTCCGTGCCTCTTTATGTTGACGGTCGTCTGTGGGGTATATTAAGCGTTGAACAATGCGACAAACCGCGCAAATGGAGTGAAAATGAAAAGTCGTTTGTCGCTACAATAGCGAGCGTGCTTTCAGGCGCGATTATGCACTCGGTATACAACGACAGGCTTAAAAACGCCCTACAGCATGCCACTATCGCTTCCGAGGCAAAAGGCTCTTTTCTTTCAAATATGTCGCATGAAATGCGCACCCCTCTTAATACAATCATGGGCATGGCGTCAATCGGGAGAAATTCCCCCGATATTGAACGCAAAGAATATGCGTTAGGTAAAATTGAGGAAGCCTCGTCCCATCTGTTAGGTGTAATTAACGATGTTCTTGATATGTCAAAAATTGAAGCCGGAAAACTTGAGCTTGTCATGTACGATTTTTCGTTTGAAAGAATTTTGAAAAAAGCGGTAAACGCGATTTGCATCCGCCTTGAACAAAAACGGCAAAAAATTCACATAACGGTAGACGGAAAAATTCCTCATATTTTAACAGGCGACGATCAGCGGCTTGCGCAGGTTATAATTAATTTGCTCAGTAACGCGGTAAAATTTACGCCTGAAGAGGGAAGTATCCGCCTTAACGCACGGCTTTCCGAAGAAACTGACGGTCTGTGTACCATCGTTATAGAGGTAAGCGATACAGGCATAGGAATCTCTGACGAACAGCAGAAAAGGCTTTTCCGCTCATTTGAACAGGCGGCAAGCGGAACATCGCGCAAATTCGGCGGCACGGGACTTGGGCTTGCTATTTCAAAACGCATAGTCGAAATGATGGGCGGAGAGATCGGCGTAACATCGCAGACGGGAGAAGGCTCTACGTTCAAGTTCAGTTTTAAAGCCCTGCGCGGAAAGGACAATCCTTCTTCGTTACTCGATCCTTCCGTCAACTGGGAAACAATGCAGGTTCTTGCGGTTGACGACGACAATGAAATACTTTCCTATTTTAAGGAAATTTTTAAACGTTACGGAGTGTTATGTGAAACCGTATCAAGCGGAGAAGATGCCGTAAAAAAGATAGAGAAAACAGGCGGCTTTGATATATATTTTGTTGACTGGAAAATGCCGGGAATGGACGGCATTGAACTTACACGGCAGATAAAAAAACGAAGCGCGGACAGAAAAAGCGTCGTTATCATGATCTCCGCCACGGAATGGACGCTTATAAAGGACGAGGCTGAAGAAGTCGGCGTTGACAAGTATTTGATGAAGCCGCTTTTCGCCTCGGATATAATGGACTGCATGAACGCCTGTCTCGGCGTTAGCGGAACAAAAACTGAAAATAGGCAAAAGACTGTCAAAGGCGGAGAACTTAAAGGCTGTAAAATCCTGCTCGCCGAGGACGTTGAAATAAACCGCGAAATTTTGCTTGCAAGCCTTGAAAGTACCGATGTGCAAATCGACTGCGCGGAGAACGGGCTTGAGGCTGTGCGCATGATAGGCGAAAATCCTGACAAATACGATCTTGTGTTTATGGACGTGCAGATGCCTGAAATGGACGGGCTTGAGGCTACGCGCGAAATTCGCAAAAGCGGCTGCAAACTCCCGATTATTGCAATGACAGCTAACGTTTTTAGGGAAGACATAGAAAAATGCCTTGAAGTCGGCATGGACGATCATATCGGCAAACCGCTCGATATTGGCAATGTTTTAAGCAAGATACGCAAATATTGGGGCGGAAACAGGGGAAATTAAAGCCCGTTTCCCCTTGAGAAACTTTAAAAATATTTGGTAAAATGTTAAGGTATACTGTAGTTTCATTTCCATAAAAAAAGGGAACTTTAGATGGGAAAGATGGGCCGAATTATAAGATATATCTCAATTCTCCTGCTCCTGCCGGTTTTGTTTCCGGCCTGCGGTAAATTTGACCGCAAGCTGTCAGGCAGTAAACCGCTTGAAATTACGTCATTCGCCTCATTTCGTGATGTTCCCGGCGTAACGGAAGACGAAATCAAAGCCGTCGAGGAACTGCAAAAACGGGGCTTTCCCTTTATTTACGGAACCCCCCTTTCAACCGAAGCATTTGTGAATGAGGAAGGGGAACTTGACGGATTTGCGATTCTGCTCTGCGACTGGCTGGCAGGCTTGTTCGGCATTCAGTTTAAGGCGGAAATTTACGATTTAAACGACATTTTAGCAAAGATGAAATCAGGCGAGGTTCATTTTGGCGCTCTGACGACTTCCGAAGATCGCCTGAAAACCTACTATATGACCGCCCCTATTATGCACCGTTCAGCCAAGGTCATGCGGATTAAGGGGAGGCCCGATCCTGCCGAAATCGCATTGTCAAGGCCTGTGCGCTATGCCTTTATGGAAGGCTCCACATTGATGGATTCTGTAACCGCCGTCCTTGAACCCGGCTCCTATGAAGCGGTCGTTGCAGGAGATCATGAAACCATTTACGAAATGCTTATGAGAAGAGAGGCCGACGCCTATATCGGAAACAATGTAGTGGAATCGGCTCTTGACCCCTACGGAGGCGTTGTTACCGAAGACTTTCTTCCGCTTATTGTTACCCCTATTTCCCTTGCGGCGCAAGACTCAAGGCTCGCGCCCGTCATCTCGATTGTATCAAAGGCGCTTGCCTCAGGCGCGTATAAGCACATGATCGACCTGTACGGACGCGGATATGAGGACTACAGAAAAAATAAATTTCTCACCCAACTGTCAGAAGAGGAGAAGGCTTATGTACGGGATACGAAGGTAGTACCGATCGCCGCGCAATTTATGTCTTACCCGTTCAGTTTTTACAACACGAACAATGGAAAATGGGAAGGAATAGTCTTTGACGTGCTGGACGAAATGGAGAATCTTACCGGATTAAAATTTGAACTGGTTAATGACAAGACGATGGACCTGCCCGAACTTATGAATTTATTGGAAAACGGGACGGCATATATCATACCCAACCTGATTCAAACCGATGAACGCATGGAAAGGTTTATTTGGCCAAATACCATGTACCTGTCGGATAAATTTGCGCTGTTGTCCAAACGGAGTTACCCCAATGTCGAACTGAACGACATACCCTTTATCAGAGTGGGTTTTGCCAAAGATTCCGCGTTTGCCGATTTATTCCGAAGTTGGTTTCCGGATGCCCTGTACGCAATAGAGTATCCCGGTACCGACGACGCTTTTATGGCTGTGGAGCGCGGCGAGATTGACATGGTCATGTCCAGCCAGAGCAGACTTACCGCCCTGACCAATTATTACGAGTTTTCTGATTACAAGGCCAATTATCTGTTCAGCGTCGCCTATGACGCTTCTTTCGGATTAAACAAGAACCAAACCGTTCTGTGTTCTATTATTGACAAGGCGCTCCCGTTAATCAACACCGATAGGATCACTGAGCAATGGATAAGCAGGACGTATAATATCGAAAGCATGCGGCTGAAAGAACAGCGCCCGTGGCTGTTAGGTTCGCTCGCTCTAATTCTGTGCGTGCTTGTTCTTCTTGCCGTTCTCTTTGAAAGAAGCCGTCTTGCCGGCAAGAAGCTGGAAAATCTTGTAAAGGAGCGGACGCACGAACTTTCTCTGCAAACCGCAAAACTTCAGTCAGTATTTGATTCGCTTCCCGATATTGTATTCTGCAAGGATTTGGAACTGCGTTATACGCAATGCAATAGAATCTCGGAAGAACGCAACGGCGTTATTGAGGCGGATTTAATCGGTAAAACTGACCTTGAGACAAAAGTATTTCCTGAAGATGTGGCGGAGTGGATCATGGAAGCTGATCGTTTCGCGCTCAAAGAAGGCAGGAAAGTTGTCATTGAAGAAACTCTGCCGTACCACAACGGCGTTACGCGAGTTCTGGAAACGGTCAGGTCTCCGCTTGTGCAGGACGGCGAAATAGCAGGGCTTATCGTCATAGCGCGCGACATAACAAGGCGTAAGGAAGTAGAACGCGAGCTTGAACTGCAAACCGCCACTCTTACCACGCTTTTTGATTCAATTCCCGACCTTATTTTTACCAAAGATTTAAATCTTTATTTTTTACAGTGCAACAAAAGTTTTTTGGAATATTTTAACAAGCGGAAAGAGGACGTTGTCGGAAAGATAGATAACGACGCTTTTGGACTGACTGATGAAGTCGCGGAAAAATTCCTAAGATGGGACAGGCGCGTTATCAGCGAAAACAAGACCTCTGCTATCGAAGAGCCGTTACCGCGTTATGACGGGGTAGAGCTGTTATACGAAACTATAAAAACGCCGCTTGTTCTGGACGGAAAAGTAATCGGCCTTTTAGCAATAGCGCGTGATATAACAAGGCGCAAGGAAATTGAGCGCGAACTTGCACTGCAAACCGCCACTCTTACCACGCTCTTTGATTCAATCCCCGATCTTATTTTTACCCTGAATACGTCTTTGCGTTTTACGCAATGTAATAAAAGTTTTCTGGATCATTTCGGTCTTAATAGGGAATACATTATCAATAAAGGCGAGGACAGTTTGGGAATTTCCGCTGAGTTGACAGAGGAACACAATTCATGGAATCGCAGAGTTATCAATGAGGGCAAAAAGTTTATATTTGAAGAGCGCATACCTGCCGTCAATGGGGAGAATCTGCTTTATGAAACGGTTAAAACGCCGCTTGTACTGGACGGAAAAATAATCGGGGTTTTAGGCATAGCGCATGACATAACCATGCGCAAAGAAATGGAAGATATGGCGCTGTCCGCCTCGCGTTCCAAATCAATTTTCCTTGCGAACATGAGCCACGAAATACGCACTCCCATGAACAGCATAATCGGCTTTTCGGAGCTTGCCCTTGACGGCGAAGCTTCCTTAAAAACAAGGGATTATCTTTCTAAAATACAGTCAAACGCGGAATGGCTCTTGCAGATAATAAATGACATACTTGATATTTCAAAAATTGAATCGGGGAAAATGGAACTGGAAAACATCCCGTTTGATATGCATGAGTTATTCGAAAACTGCCGGACTCTGATTATACCCAAGGCTGTTGAAAAAGGAATTAAACTGCAATTTTACGCCGAACCGAGCGTAGGAAAAAGACCGTTAGGCGATCCGACAAGGCTTCGTCAGATACTGGTGAATCTTCTTTCCAACGCCGTAAAGTTTACGAATTCGGGAACGGTTAAGGTGCTTACGGAAATAAAAAAACAAAGCGAAAAAACAGTTACATTTCATTTTGAAGTAAAAGATTCAGGGATAGGCATGACGGAAGAGCAGATAAAAAGAATATTTGAACCGTTCATGCAGGCGGAAACAGGTACGACGCGCAAGTACGGCGGCACGGGGCTGGGACTTGCCATATCCAAAACTTTTATTGAGCTTATGGGCGGCAAACTTGAAGTTGACAGCGCCCCGGGCATCGGAAGTAAATTCAGCTTCGATCTTACCTTTGATACTGTCGAAATAAACGGCTATGAAAAATTTGAAAGGAAAGCTGTGTTAGATGAAATTGAGAAACCGATTTTTTCAGGGGAAGTTTTGTTATGCGAAGACAACGAGATGAATCAGCAGGTAATCTGCGAACATCTCGCAAGGATAGGACTTAAAACTACGGTGGCGGAAAACGGCAAGGTAGGAGTCCAAGAGATTCAAAATCGAAAAAGAAAAGGCGAAAAACAATTTGATCTTATTTTTATGGATATACATATGCCTGTTATGGACGGCATTGAGGCGTCTGTAAAAATTCTTGAACTTGATACGAAAATTCCGATAGTAGCGATGACTGCGAATATAATGTCCAGCGACATGGAACTTTACAAACAAAGCGGTATGTATGACTGCATAGGCAAACCGTTTACATCGCAGGAACTGTGGCGCTGTCTTTTGAAATACTTAAAGCCTGTCGGACGGGAGAGCAGGGATAAAAGTGCGTATAAAAATGATACGCAGATAGAAGAAGATTCTGAATTCCAAAAGGAACTAAAAACGGTGTTTTTTAGGACGAATCAGAATAAATACAGGGAGATAGAGAAAGCGCTGGAAGACGGGGATGTAATTCTTGCGAACAGGCTTGCGCACAGTTTAAAAACAAACGCGGGGCATATAAATAAACATGATTTACAGCAAGCTGCCGCCGAAGTGGAACAGATGCTGAAAGGCGGTAAGAATCTTGTAACCGCAGGGCAGATGATAAAGCTAAATACAGAACTGCAAAAAACGCTTGAAGAACTTAAATCGTTTCAAGAGCCGCAGGCAGAGGAAAGAGAAGTATCCGCGTTGGAACCTGAGAAGATAAAGGAACTGTTCGAGAAGCTGGTTCCGCTGTTAAAGGCAGGAAATCCTGAAAGTTTGAGTTGTATAGATGAGCTTCACGCGGTGGCAGGGAGCGGACGTTTAATACAGCATATAGAAGATTTTAATTTTGAGGCGGCTCTTGTTACGCTTGCCGAATTGAGAAAAAAAGCCGGAATATAGGTAACAGATTTTCAGGCGGTATGTTATAATAAAGATATGAACAGCATAAAGATTTATTTTTCTGATACTCAAAAAACAGTGAACTGCGCTTACGGTACAAAAGCGTCGGAATTAGCCGAACATTTTGGCATTCCTGTCGGTGATATTGCGGCGGTCAAGGTTAATAACGAAATACGCCCACTAGGAACTTCGCTTCTTGTAAACGCGGAAATACAGCCCGTTCTTGTTGATTCGCGTGAAGGCGTTATGATTTACAGGCGCACTCTTTCCTTTGTTCTGGCTATTGCGGCGCGGAATATTTTTCCTAAAGACGGAGTGTATGTCGGGCATTCTTTGGGCAGCAGCTATTATTATACGTTTAGTTCGGGCGGAAAACCGAAAGACGGGCAGGTAGAAAAGCTCGCCGCAGAAATGCAGAAACTTGTAAAAGAAGATTTGCCGATAACGTTCAAGTATCTCTCCTATCAGGAGGCGGTACAGTTGTTCAAGGAAAACGGACAAACAGATACCGCGCTTCTTTTGGAACAGCGAAACTCTTCGCGTATCAAAGTAAACGAGTGTCAGGGTTATATGGACATTTACATACAGCCGCTCCTTGGAAGAACAGGAATGCTTTCAGCCTTTGAACTTATGCCATACGAGGACGGTTTCCTTTTGCGTTTTCCGCCGTCAGGCAAGGAAAAGACATTAGCGCCGTTTGTAGACGAACCGTATCTTTACAAAATTTACAACGACTATAAAAAGTGGGGGCGCATTGTCGGAGTGCGTGTTGTCGGCGAACTTAATTCAAAAATAGCGGATAGAACGTTTCTTGATTACATCAGAATTGCGGAGGCTCATCAGGCAAGAAACATGGCGGATATCGCAAGCAGTATTTATGAAAAAAAAGACGACATTAGAATTGTTCTTATCGCCGGTCCTTCAAGCTCAGGGAAAACCACGAGCGCAAAACGGCTTTCAATAGAGTTGATGGTGATGGGCTTAAAACCAATCGCCGTTAGTCTTGATGATTATTACAGGGGGACAGATGAAACGCCGAAGAATGAAAAAGGCGAGCCTGACTATGAATGTCTTGAAGCCCTTGATGTGCCGTATCTGAACGAACAGCTATTGGCTCTTTACCGCGGAGAGGAAATAACGCTTCCCCTTTACGATTTTAAAACAGGCAGCAGAAAAGAATCGGGCGGCAAAAAAATCAAAATGGACAGGCGCAATATTTTAATTGTCGAGGGTATCCACGGCCTTAACGACGCTCTTACGCACAGCATCGACCGAGGCACAAAGTTCAAAGTTTACATTTCCGCGCTCACACAGCTTAACCTTGACGATCACAACCGTATCCCAACAAGCGACAACAGGCTCCTTAGGCGCATGGTCCGCGATTCTCAGTTCAGGGGAATGGATGCCGCCGGCACTTTAAAAATGTGGCCCAATGTGCAGGCAGGCGAGCGCAAGCACATTTTCCCGTTTCAGAGAACATCGGACGCGGCGTTTAACTCCGCGCTTGATTACGAACTTTCAGTCCTTAAATATTACGCCGACCCTCTCCTTCGCGCCGTAAAACCCGGCAAAAGCGAATACGCCGAAGCTGTAAGGTTACTGTCATTTTTGGAAAACTTCACGCCAATTCCTCCGCAATACGTTCCCGGCACAAGCATCCTGCGCGAGTTTATAGGAGACAGTGAGTTTAAGTATTAATTCAGGGCGATGTTTATTTTTGAATTGAAATCTTTTTCGGTTATTTTGTCTTTTAAGAAGTCGGTAATAATTTGACAGACAACGGGCGGAAAAATTTTCCAGTAACGTTCCGGCCATGAACCCATCTCTTTACGCAGTTCTTTATCAACCGATTCTTTCATAGTGCCGCGTGAAAAAGAGATAAACTGTTCTATCATGGAAGCGAGCATTTCACGCGGAAGGTCTTTGTTTTTTCCGCCGCCGTCCGGCAGCCATGCCTGGCA
>JGI24698J34947_10001133_pt1 | contig 13809 bp, 10 predicted proteins | sample TergutMp193P3_FD_34947 | JGI IMG/M metagenome (IMG submission 34947)
GTCATACATATTTTTGTCATGTTAAAGCTAAAATTAGAAGGATTAAAATATAACCGGCTGTTGAAAAACTATAAGGCAAGGAATAAAGATATAGGATAGGGTATATTTTTCAGCAAGTCTATCCGAATTGATACCTTCCCTGATACCCTTTTCTATATCAATCAACACATTTTCAAGTAAGATCATACGGTCTTAACACGTTACTCTCCAGAAATGAGAGTATTTTTAGTCTATCAAAAATGAAAGACTAAAAATGAATATTTTCGGACATTTTTATTATTCCAAAAACGGACATGAAACTAAAGTTCCAGACCTGCCCAACACTACAATAATTTGGTAAAATAACAACCAATGACCCAAAACAATCCCAATCCGCCCAGTGTGAACGCCGAAAAATCCCTAATTTTAGCCACAGCCCTGTTTCCCCTTGAGCAGTGGATACTGACAGAGCCCAGCATTTGGGTAGCCAAAAGCCGACTTGCCGTAAAATACCGTGAGTCCGAAAAATGGAAGCGGGAGATGACGCAAGCGCGAATTTTGACCATCCGTGGCAGCACGGCTTGCTTTTTACCGGAAAGTGAAAAGAAGAGAGAACCCAGTAAAAGATACCCCGATATGGTTTTAGACGGCACAATATTGGAAATAAAAACCGTTTCGGGAACAATCAAAACACTTGAACTGGAATTTAAAAGAGGATATAAACAAGGAAAGTCCCTATTATCGGCAAACCTTCCAGCCAATCACCCGCCACAGGGACATTCGGTTTTCATTCATTTGTTATCAAATTTAAAAATGGAAGCAGTCAGGGCAAAAATAGCAGGAGAACTAAAAAACCGTATGGACGAAGGGAGGGTTATATGCCTCTTTGACCATACAGGGGAGCTTTATTCCTGGACATATGCCGAATTAAAGGCGATTATCGGCAAAAAATGATAAACAGCACCACAAAAATGAACTAGATTCACAGGAAAAAAATACCCGGCCTTTACGTGGCCGGGAAAACGGCGAAAGAGGCCACAACGCCGCCTCTTCCAGTGGCGATCCCCTTACGAGGACAACTAAAACTTACTCTATTTTTGGCAAATTGTCAAGGTGAAAATTGTAAATAACCAGCATCCAGTCTTAGAGCAAACCAAAATAAGGCGCTCTATTTTTTCTTGACATCCCCTATGTTAATTTGACACTCCCGACTGCTAGTCGTTAAAATTCCAATAAAATAATGATTCAACACTGAATTCTAAGTTGAATATATCCTATTTTTTGCTATACTCAAATGAGGAGGCAACAATAACAATCAATACTGAAAACATGGTATCAATAACCGAAACGAACCAAAATTTCCCCCGTGTGGCCCCACATAGTAGACAAAACAGTGGCGGCGGTACTACTCAAAAAACACCTCCCGATTTTTGAGGAACTGGCAAAATAGCCCATGAGACGTCTGTCTCAAGAAACAATAGTCGCAATACACAGCGAACTTATAACCCAAAGCGGAAGTCTTGGTGATATACGGGATGCCAATATGCTGTAAACTTCAATCAATTCACCCTTTCATACCTTCGGCGGGCAAGTATCTCTATCCAACACTTCAGGCAATGGTAACTCATCTGACTTTTTTCTGATACCCCCCCTTTCTTGACGGCAACAAACGCATTGGTATTTTATCAATGCTGGTCTTTCTTGATATAAATGATCTTACGGTTACTTGTATTGATAGTGAGCTTGTATTTCTTGGTCTGGGTCTTGCCGACATCTCTATTACAGAATCAGAATTGATTGGGTGGATTAATTTCACATAGTTAAAAACCAGCCGCTATAGAAGTTTTATATTATCAACATCTTTCTCGAGAAATTTCATAATGCAGTTGCCCTAGATATGTGTATTCTTGCCATTGCCAAAAAAGATTTAAACGGGTATACTATCTATGTTGAAAACGATGTTCCCAAGATAGCGGCAGTAGTAAATATGCAGGAGTGTAGTAGCGCATTCGGATAGGGTTTGTGAAGTGTTTTGAGCAGTATCTGCTTATTGTGCAAGCCTGAGTATAGGAAAACATTGCCTTTTAATATGGAATGGTCGTTGAATACATCGTTAAAATTATTGTAAACGATGAATTTTATTTTATAAGGTGGTTATTTTAATGGAAATTGTATGTAGGGCGTTTATTAATAGTCAAGGAAAAACGTTATTGTGTAAACAACAAACACCTTTTCGCGACTTCTGGACACTTCCCGGAGGAAGTCTTGAAGAAGGAGAAACGCTTGTGGACTGCATCAAACGAGAACTCTGCGAAGAACTTGGTACAATGTTTGACGTTACGCAATTAATGTATATACGTGAACTCATTTATCCATTACGCCACCGTATAGAATTTTATTTTTCGATTTATTTGCCGAAACACGAGAATCCAATTTGTTTATTTAACCCATGTAAAGAAATAGGGGAAATCAATTTTTTTTCAAATAAAGAAATGCAACTGATTTCCTATAAGCCAGATTGTTTACTTGAGCTTATACAGGCGATTTATGAAAATTCTTATACATTTCCTAAATACTTGGGGAATGTGAAATAGGAGTTTAGTACAATGAATCAGGAAAGTAGAGAGATGAGATTTTTTTCCAACAAAATAGATACATTATTATTTTTGAAAAACAAATTGACTATTTCATTTGTACTTGAATTATACTCATTTTCTGTTAGCGAGTTTCAAAAAAATCCCGATTGTATTTTCGGTAATATATCGTCTTTGTACAATGATGCAATAATTGTTAGAAGTGCAGCAAGCACTGAGGACCAGCATTCAACAAATGCAGGACATTTTTCAAGTGTTCTAAATGTTGATTCTCAAAACCGAGATTCTGTTTATAATGCAATAAGCATTGTAATAAACTCGTATAAAAAAGACAATCTTTCTGATACGGAGTTGATTTTTGTTCAAAAACAAGTACGTAATGTTGTTTTTGCAGGTGTAGCATTATCATATGAACCTGTAGGGAGGAAGCCATATTTCTTAATCAATTATGATGATAATGGGTCAACTGATTCGGTAACAAATGGTACATGTAAAAAGTGTATGTACATTGCCCGTGATTACAACTTAGCATCAAATGTCATAGCGTCTAAACTCTGTTTGGCATTACTTGAAGTGGAGAAGTATTGCGATGATGATAATTTGAACATAGAGTTTGCGATAACTCAAAATTGTGAAATCTGCATCTTTCAGGTTAGGCACTTGCGGATAAATTCATATACTGCTAATAATTATGAGATACTTAGCAGGAAAAACAAGATTAGAAATGATTATTCATTAAGGCCCTTACTGTTATCCGATATGGCTTTTTGGAATCCTTCTGAAATGATTGGTGATAATCCGCATCCTTTAGATTATTCATTATATGAATATCTTGTTACTGACAATGCATGGAATATTGGTATTGCAAAAATGGGTTACTTCTCTACGAACGACAGTCTTATGGTGAAATTGGGCAATAAGCCATTTATCAAGTTACAAACCGGTTTTTCGGCACTTACACCTCAAGCTTTAAATGATACAATTAGAGAAAAACTAACAAAATACTATCGCAATATACTTTTAATTAATAAAAATCTCCATGACAAAATCGAATTTGAGATATGTTTTACTTGTTTTGATTTCTCCACTGCAAAAAAACTAAACAAATTGAATGATTATGGTTTTTCTGTTGATGAAATACTGGCAATATCAGATACATTATTTCAGCTCACAAATAAAATTATAGAAGGATATCATGTTGCTCTCAGACATGATAAAGAAAAAATAGAAGTGTTAGAATCAAAATTAGAAGAGCTTAATAAATCAGATGTATCAACTATTGAGGCTGTTGTTACATCACTTTCATTAATCCTGTCAGCGATACGCGACAATGGAATTGTTCCATTTGCACGGCAAGCAAGGTCTGCCTTTATCGCTAGGGCATTTTGCCTCTCAGCAGTTGAATCAGGTAGGATTACACCTAAACAAGCAGATTTATTTATGCGTTCAATTAGTACAATTGCCAGTGAAATGCAAATAGACGTTCAGCGATGCAAAAATAAAGAAATGACGAAAGAAAAAGTTATAGAGAAATATGGGCATTTACGTTCGAATACATATGATATTTTGTCCCCGACTTATAAACATTTAGGTTTTGATGAAGTATTTGGAAGTATTGGAGCAAATAACTTGCCTCAGTACAATATGCAAGAAATTTCTAATTTTAATTTGAAATTTCCTAACACTGAAATTGAAGTTACTCAGTTTATCAAGGATTCCATAGCAAATCGAGAGTATTTCAAATTTTTATTTACAAAAGCTCTTTCTTATGCCTTGGGCTTAATTGAAGTATTTGCTCAGACGCTTGACATCACTTGTCTTGAAGCATCTTACTTACAAATTAGAGATATTCTGAATTGCAATGGGTTACAGGCGAAACAAAACTTATTAAATATTATTTATAATAATAAACATAATTATACGATTAACTCATCTATGTTACTTCCATCAGTTATTTCTTGTCCGAATGATTTTGATGTTATTCGTATGGATGAAGGTTCTCCAAATTTTGTGACTAATAAAATTGTAGAAGGCGAAACAATAGTTATCGAGAAAATCGATATGAAAACTCCCGATGTTTCTGGAAAAATCGTTGTTTTACAATATGCTGACCCGGGGTTTGACTGGATTTTTACAAAGGGAACAATTGCTGGCTTGGTAACAAAATATGGAGGTATGGCTTCTCATATGGCTATTCGGTGTATGGAGTTCGGGATACCTGCGGCTATTGGATGCGGAGAGTTAATATACAATAATATTAGGATGTCAAATAGAGTCGGGATAGATTGTTTGGCAAAGGTGGTGAAACCATTATGAAATATGCCATCACATCTGCAAGACAATCTATCGACTCATATGGACAAGAAATTATACAATTCGAAACAGCATACGCAGAATATCTATCACAGTTTAGATTACAGTTGTTCATATTACCACATATTTCCGATATCCATTCAATTGAAAAACTTACACCTAATTTAATATTGTTGCCTGGAGGGGGTGATGTGCCTATTCAATATTATGAATCTTCTGTAGATGTTATTCCACAAAATCATAGAGACTCGAATGAACTATTATTAATCGACTATGCGATAAAGCGGGATATTCCTATCCTAGGAATATGCAGGGGAATGCAAATGCTTAACGGTTATTTTAGTGGTAAAATTACCAGATGTTCTAAACATGATATTCATCCAGTTGCTGAAAACCATGCAATAAAGACCACAAATGATGGATCATTATATATGACAAACAGTTTTCACCAAGATGTAATCCATAGTAACTATCTATCGCCTTCTTTTAGAGCAATAGCTGTTCATGAAACCGAGAATCATATTGAGGCAATGGTTGGTATTGAGCATTATATTCTTGGAATACAGTGGCATCCAGAAAGAATGGAAAACAGTGAGCCATGTTATGAATATACTAATACGTTAATAAATAGTTTATTAGAAAAAAAGGAAATAAAATGAAAGCAGTAATTTTGGCAGCAGGTCGAGGGTCCAGATTAGGACAATATACAGAAAAAAAACCGAAAGGGTTATTAGAACTTGCGGGTAAAACGATTTTGGAAATTCAAATTGAATGTTTGCGGAGCGCAGGAATAACAGATATATCTATAGTAAAAGGGTACAAGGGTGAAGAGATTAAGTTCACTGATGTGAAGTATTACTGGAATGAGGATTATGATAATACTAATATGGTTGTTTCACTGATGAAAGCTGTCATTGAATTCACAGATGATATTATTATCAGCTATGCAGATATAATATATGAAAAAAGGTTGTTAGAGCAGCTTATTAATTCAAAAAGTGAAGCGGCTATACTTGTAGACCTCGAATGGAAAAAATACTGGCATATGAGATACGGAACATCGAGCTATGATTTAGAAAGTTTAATCATCGACTCTTTGGGAAATATTATTGAAATCGGGAGACCTGATGTCACAGAAAATAATATGATGTCGCGATATATCGGCCTTCTTAAATTCTCAAAGAATAATCTTAATCACATTAAGTCTATCGTATTAGAGGCCGAAAAACTATATTGCGATACCCCATGGAAGCATTCACGAAAGCCGTATAAAAAAGCATATATGACAGATTTGTTACAGGCGTTAATTGACGTAGGTATTGAGTTAAAAGCTGAACAAGTTGTTAATGGCTGGCTTGAGTTTGATTCGGAAAGCGATTATGAAAATGTACTAACATGGTTATCTAATGGTAGTATTAATGTATTGTTCGGAAATGACATAGGGAGCTTCCAAAAACTCATAGGACAAGAGAAAAATATGCAATGTTAACAAATTAAAGATTTGGACCCACGACAAACGCATGAAAAAAATGAGAGTACTGATTGACACCTTATTCCTAGAATCCGGAGAATTTTGCATATCCTCAACAGTGATTCGGAGTGACTCTGAGTATCCATAACAGTGATTTTATGTTTTTTGCCGTTATGAGAGGTTATGCAGCTATTGAAATGGTATGAGACTCCCCTAAAAAAGTCGTTCATGCGTTTGTTGTGGATTTGAACCCTTTACAATAGCCGAAAATTAGTCAACTTTGGGCTAAAAAGGCTTGTTAATTCATGTTTTTCGGGTTTATCAACGCAATGGTTTCTAAACTTGTTGAGATTGGAAAATATGGGTAAAAATAGCGTTTTTGACATTTTTTTACTTGACAAAAGCATAAAGATATTGAATTATTAGATATATTGAGGAGTTTTTAGAGATTCTCAATGTTTTAATAAAATAGATAAAAGATAACGGAGGTAACGATAATGAAAATCGTACTTATTAGGCACGGGGAGTCGGTGGATGACATTCTTGATTGTTATGGAGGTGCGGCGGACTACCCTCTTAGCGATGCAGGAAGACAGACCGCCGAGGATGTCGCGCAGTCCTTAAAAGAAATGCAAATCGATAAGATTTATTCAAGCCCTCTAAAACGGGCAGTGCTAACTGCGGAGGTGATCAATGCAATAAAACAATGTGGGATTACTATAGTGTCTGGACTTAAAGAACGAAACTCGTATGGTGTTCTTTCTGGATGCAACAAAGCAGATTGCAAAGATATTTATGGTTATTTACTTGATGGATTAAAAAAGAAGCCCGGAGACTACTATTCTGATGAATTGGTTTTAGGTGCAGAACAAAAAATTGATTTTGACCAGAGAGTGAAAGATGCGTTAAAAGAAGTTGCTACCGATTCACAAGATAACGGATATCAGATTGTTGTAGTAGTAACACATGGCAACGTAACTCGTTCTATTTACCAGAATATCTTGAAATTTGAAAAGAAAATTGATTTGGAACTCTTAGCTAAGACGACCATTCAATATAAAGACGATGTATTTACATTGATAAGCAAAGAAGGTGTATATGAAAAGTAATCTCTTCCAGTTGACGTAGACGGTTTTGTGCGTGACCATTTCTTTTTTCAGCCATCTGATTGAAGTGTATCGTTGCCTTCTCTATATGAATAGAGGCGACAATGTAGCGTGGATAAGCGATTGTACCGTCATACATTCTGGAGTTTGAATACAGTTAAATTCTTCCTTATTAAAGGTTGTAAATATGATGAATAAATCAAAAGTATCTAAAGAAATAATATTATTCCTTATTTTTATTCTATGTATACTTGAACTTATTATTTTCATCATATTAAAGGCAGAGATTATTCACTGTTATTTTATGGTTTTTGAAGAATATTTATATATTTTTGATATAATAAACAATCTTACGTTGGCTTATATTATGTCGTATATGTTTTTTGTTGTTGCATTGATTCCAGAACGAAGAAAACAATGTTCAATAAATAAGTACGTCAGTATTTACTTAACACACATAATCCATTACCTTGACGAAATAATACTTGTATCAAACTCATTTAAAAGCACAGGAATTAAGAATTTAGCTAACAGCCCAAGCACAATGTCGGTATTAAGAGATACAGGTAGAGTAGAATTCTTAACATACAAGGAACATTTCATTAGTTTTTACGATAAATTCCACGAGGAATATAAGTTTTTATCATATTATATTGCTTTTATTGATGATGAATTACGAGACTGTTTATATCAAATAGTCACTAGTGAATACATGAGTAGAATTCATGATTTTCTGATGGTAGGAACTAGTTGTGAATATGATAATGTTTATATAAGTCATTACGATGATAACATGATTATTACTATGAATAAAGAACTCAAACATTTCGCTAATTTAGGAAGGGGGAGAACATGATTGCAAAAAACAGTATTTTATTAGATGCAATTCAAAGACACAAACTCGTTGTAGTCGTTGATCTGCCGATATCATGTTCACGCTCAGGTGAATTGTCAAAGGAAAGCTTGACAAACGAATTGAAGAAAAGACTGCAAGTCGAAGGAAATTTATCCTTTGAACAAATCATTGACTTAGGTTTGAAAAAACAAGGAAAAGAAACTTTTATTGTAACTTTAAATAGAATATTGAACCAACCAGGGAATAAGACTCCTATGTATTATAAGTTATTTGAAAAAATTGGTGTTAAGTATATTGTGGATACTCACTATTCGCCGCTTTTTAGAAACGAAATAACAGATGCAGGTATGTCTTCAAATTATTCTTTTTATTCGAGAGATGATGATTTCTCATTTGATGAATATAAACAAATCATCATATCGTTATTTGGAGATACGGAGTATAGTAAAGAAAAACTGATCATTTCTCAAAATGAGTTCAATGGTTTTTTTAATAACATGAACCATCTTTCATCTTCTCTTCTTAGTATTTTCAAGAGCACTATTTTGTTTATCGATTTTGACCCTAATTCTGGCAGATTCAAGTGTATATACGATTTGATTTGTCAAAAAAATGGTAAATACCCAATAGAAGCATTCTTGATAAGTACAACAGAAGCAAGCCAGTTATCATATGGTATTAATGAAAATCTTATTGTAATTAATGCTGATGCTAATGAATATCTTGAGGCTATCGCTAATCAATTGAGTACAACAACACGAAATATTGATATTGATATCAATGATATGATAGACTTGCCTCCTGTTCCGTATAAATACCTTCATAGTTATGGGAGAAATGACTATGCAATATTTTTCGGGAGAAATAAAGAAGTATCTGAACTTTGTTTACGAATTCGAGGGGCAAGGCAAATTGCAATGTTAACATCTCTTTCAGGATATGGTAAAACGTCAATGATTAACGCCGGAATTATCCCTGCGTTAACAAAAACGAATGATTATGATATATTTTATATAAGGGCAGGGAGCAACCCATGGGAGAGTATGGTTAAGGAAGTATTTAATGATTATCCAGATACATTTGAAATAAATAAGAAAGATATTGTTACGCTATCAGACAAACGATATCAATTGATTATAATCGACCAATTTGAAGAATGTTTTGTTAATAGTTCTGAAGAAACAATAAAACAAATTGATGACAATATGAAAAGTTTTTTAAATTATTTCCCAACTATTACTTTGCTTCTTGTTATAAGACAAGATTTTTTTACATATTTAACTAAATTTAAATTTCTGGATGATGCACAAATAAATTCGACTTACAATCTTGAGCCGTTATCACAGATGAATGCTAAAGATTCTATTCAAAAACCAGCTGAGTTATATAATTTTTCTTATGAAAATGGTTTAGTAGAGCAAATCATTAAGGATTTGTCTACAAATGAAGAGGGAAATAAATTCTTTATTGAGCCTTCACAACTACAAATTGTATGCTATTTCCTTTATCAAGAACTCCAAAATAAACAACAAACAATCATAACATTTGAAATTTATGATGAATTAGGAAAAGCGGGGGGAATACTTGATAATTATATAGACGAAAGTTTGAAAATATATACAGAAAGTCGTCAAAGATTAGGAAAAGATATATTGAAGTGTTTTGTATCCTCAAAAGACACGCGGATTCCAAAGAGTGTACAAGAAATATTTGCTGAATTGCAATCAAGTGACAAATGCGAAGGCATACACTTAGAGAGTGAAATTAAATTTATGCTTGACAAACTTGTTAATGCCCGTCTACTTAGGACTCGAACAATTGATGAGAGAGAACAAGTGTTCGAGTTGACACATGAGTATATAATTCGTAAAATAAACGAATGGATGGATACGGAAACATTAAAATTTAAGGAGATAACAGAGCTGTTCCGCGTAGAATTTCGAAAATGGTCATTACATTATAAAACGATTATGCCTGAAAACTTATATGAAGAGGTATGGAAATATAGAAACAAAATTAATTTTACGGTTTATGAAAAATCATATGTCTTACTGTGTGTTATTAGTTATCTAAACCGTAATAATGAAGAAATAAGGTATTGGATAAATCAAAATCGTGGGAATGATTCTTGCGAAAAAGACTTAATTTATGCAATGGAAACATTTAAGGGGCACAAAAGAATATTGGCTGGTGTTCTCTTAACAATTCTTTGTCCTTCAAATGACATTATGGAGCAAGTAAGTAATAATTTATCCAAAAATATAAACCCATATCTTTCAATAGTTGAATCAGAGATATCTACGCTTGGCGAATTAATAGATGAAAATTTTCTTAAAAAAATGTATGGCTATCTTAATCAAAACAGAAAGAGTAATATGTGCGCAATACCATCTGCTATGAATGTTAGGCTCGGCATATCAATTAGAAAAAGAAATGATATAATAAAAAAACATGGTATTGAAAACAGAATGAAACCTTTTTTCCCTGATACAGAACGTATAGTAAATTTCAATATGTTTAGAATTGATATATATACAGTTACTAATAGAATGTTTGCCGAATACGATGAAAATCATCATTACAATGAGGAACAAGCTGATTATCCTGTCGTTGGTATAAATTATGAACAAGCTAAAGCATATGCCCATTGGTGGGGAAAGGATCTTCCTACTGAAGACGAATGGGAGTATGCCGCACGGGGAACTGATTTTCGTGATTTTCCATGGGGAAATGATTGGGACTATGAACAAGAGAAAACAAAACCAGAATCAGAAAAACTATGTAATACGAGCTTAACAGGAACCGATGGTGCAAGGAGTGCAAAGGAATATCCAAACGGAGTTAGCCCCTTTGGTTGCTTCAATATGTCAGGTAATGTATGGGAGTGGACAAAAAGTGTAGTACCAAATGATAGTGCTCGTTTATATGTAAAAGGTGGATCATGGAGTCGGATGGGCATCATGCCGTGGACTTGGTATAGATATACTTCATCACAGGAATCTGGTCAGCAAAATATCAGCTTCAGATGTGTTCTACGAGGTGAATCATGAATTTTTCTGAGTATGTTCAAGATGTTCTTTTTTCACATTATGAAAATCGTATATCTGACCATTTAAAAAATAACAGAAAATTAGCTGCCCAATCGGAAGCCTTTGAATGGTTACATGAGTACAAGAACTCTCTATGTATTACAGTACCATGGAACTGGAAAATCGCAAAAAAACAAATTTCCGCTTTCTTCTTTGGAAAGCCCCCATCAGTGCAACTTGGTTATTCTACTGATATCATGAAAGGGCTAGATTTCATTAAGTCACATTCAGGAATGAATATAAGATGTTCGTATCACAAATATGATACAGCATGTCATTCTGAGAGCCGAAGGATTAATGAAGATACTCTTGATTGGTTTTTATATGTAAAAGGCATTATGTCAGAAAAGGATATCGTTGATATTTTTACAGAGTGTTCGACATCCTCAACGACATGTTTTCGGCGTTTTTCTCTCCAATATAATGAAGATGTATCGTACGAGATGGGGTTTGGACAAGCGATGTATGTGTTTGAATCAGAACGAGGACAACATGATGTTGCTACCATGAAATTAGCCAACAATACATGGAAAACAAAAGATACTGCCAACCCATACCTAAAAAGTCACTTACAGCAGTTAATATCTTTTCATGAAGACTTCTTGGCTATAAAAATGCATTGTATTTGTTATTTCTTAGGGATACCTCAAATATCTATAGAAGGATATTATGATACATCAAATACTAGTGCAAGACCCATAATAGTTGATATCGACTTGCCTTTCGATAGAGCATTTTTTTGATGAGGACTCGGGAAATTATGGAAATAATATACTATGTCCACGGCTCTACGCTTGACAATGAAAGTAAAATCTCTAGTGGATGGGAACAGGTATCTCTATCCTTGAAAGGAGTAAAAGAAACACAAGAGGCATCTCTCCAGATAGATAGTAGTAAATTCGATGCTATTTTTGCTTCTGATTTAAGCCGTGCGGTTGAATCCGCAGAAATTTTATTTGCAGAACGCAAGCATGAGATAAAAATGGATTCAAGACTCCGAGAATGTAATTATGGTACTTACACTAAAAAACCAAGTAATGAACTTATATATAGTGACCATATTAACATTCCTTTTCCAAATGGTGAAAGCCTTCATGATGTAGAAAAAAGAATGAGTGAATTTCTAAGAGAAACAAAAGCACTTGGTTATAAACATATTACTATAGTAGCTCATCGCGCTCCTCAATTAGCTCTCGATGTTATAACTGCAAAGACTTCTTGGGAAGAAGCTATTGCCGATGATTGGCGTGCAACAGGATATTGGCAATCAGGTTGGGAGTACATTTTTATTTAGTAATCCATCTTAAAACTTGCGAGATTTAAAAATGTATTATTGGTTTTTCTTGATTTCGAAGAATTTTAAAATATTGACTTAGGGTGCATTTACTTATCCTTAAGTATATACTACAAAAATATTTAATCAATTTCAACTAGATACTACGTTAAAAATCGCTAACGCAATTTTTCCAAATCATTAACTTTCGTAATCCGCCGTATTTCCTCAAATCCTAAATTCGTTACTCGCTAATACCCTTTTGGCATGGTTTTTGCAACGGAAAAATATCTGCTACTGCCAAGCAAAAACCATGCCAACCCTTCGGGACAGGGTATTGGTACAATCCGGTTATGTTTAATTTTGTTTTCATTCTGAAACTTTTTTATTCGCAGAATTGTAGCCATAGTTTCACGATGGGCGGGGTGCGGGCTTTGCCCCGCAAAAGTGAGGGGCACAAAAGCCCACCCCCGCCAGCCTTCGGTGGGTATTGATAAAGGCGGTGGTATAGAGTTTTTGTTTGTTCTTTCATGCCCTCTGTTCTTAGCTAATAGGGGTTATTTCAATTCTTTGAGGTTATATCATGTATAACACAGAACAAAAGCGGTATTACACACCGCAATTTTCGAAACAGGCATTAGTCGCCATGCGCCGCCTGGCTTGGGCGTTAAATCTGGACATGGTTCAGACAGTAAATGAGATTGTTTCATTCTTGTCGCAACTAGTACTCCGTAACATCAAAAACTTTACACAATTAAAGGATAAAGCCTTTTAAGTTTAATTCGTGCGTTTTGAGCAGTGAACTGCCAATCAACTCCCTTCTGAGCTTGATTGCGCTGGGTATGCCATGCGGCAAGTTCTAAATTCATGGTCTTCAAACCCGGGATATGCCTCTGGCCAAGACATTGCACGGCCATTGCAGACAGCTCAATTTCCGCTATGTTTAACCAGCTTCCATGTACAGGCGTGTAATGAATTTCAAGCCTTTGCGCGAGACGGAAAGCTTCGTCCGGAGGGGAATGTTTCGTATAACGTTCCCGGTTGTAAACGACGGTTTGCCAGCCCGGATAAGGGCTTGCGGAGCAAGACCAGGGCTGGCAAACTGTGGCGGAGTGAGGCGTGGGAGCG
>JGI24698J34947_10001134_pt1 | contig 13806 bp, 10 predicted proteins | sample TergutMp193P3_FD_34947 | JGI IMG/M metagenome (IMG submission 34947)
AACAGCATTTCACCTAACTAGAGCTAAACCAAATTTTACCGCAAACTTCTCCGCGTTGCTTTTAGTGAATTTCATCTTTATACTTTTACTAATCATGGGCTGTGCCGCAGGGGCGAACGTAACTTCCGGTCCTGACGAACTGGATGTGGCAATCCGCGAAGCGTCGGATTATTTGAACGAAAATATCCCCGAAGGGAGCATGATTGTAATTCTCAATGTGCAGTCCGATTACGCATCTCTTTCCGATTACATTATTGACGAACTTATCACAAACGCGGTAAACGACAGAATTTTTAAAGTTGTAGACCGCCAGCAATTGGACTTAATCCGCTCCGAGCAGAACTTCCAGTTATCAGGCGAAGTGGACGACAACCTTGCTCAATCAATTGGCAAGTTTTTTGGCGCTCAGACTATTGTATCGGGCAGGGTCAGCCAATTAGGCGATCGCTACCGTATGCTCATACGCGCTCTTGAAGTAGAGACCGCGCAAGTGCAGGGGCAGAACATCTGGAACATTTACACAAGCCGCACGATAGCCGCGCTTATAAGAAGCGGCGGAGGAACACAACCTGCCTCTACAAGAACAACTAGAAGCGGTAGTAGTCAAGTGTCACAACCAGCGACTCAAATCCCAGTACAACCGACTACTATTACCGTTGAAGGAGCCTCATTGACAGAAAAATTGCAATGGCTTGAGGAAAATGCGGTAAACAATACTGAATACCGTGTTGAAGTAACTGGTAATGAAAGTCTTGGTGCTCCGACCCTTTCCTATCCACGCAGAAGGAATGTTACTATACGGCTTATAACTTCCGAAGGGGAAAGAGTCCTCTCCCTTACAGGTAGTGGATCACTTTTTACAATCGAATCTGATGTTACCCTTATTTTAGACAACGGCATTACACTTCAAGGTCGTAATCAAAACAACGCTTCACTGATCAGAATAAACAGCAGGGGAACGCTGATTATGAATGAAGGGGTGAAAATTATAGGAAATACCTCCTCCAGTAACGGCGGCGGTGTGTTTGTGAATGAAAACGGAAACTTTACCATGACAGGCGGTGAAATCTCCAGCAATACCTCCTCCAGTACCGACGGCGGCGGTGGGGTGTATGTGAATAGGAATGGGAATTTTACCATGTCAGGTGGGATAATCTACGGAAATAACACTGGAAATAGAAGAGGCGGTGGTGTGGCTGTTGATGGGAGTTTTACTATGACAGGTGGGGAAATTGCCGGTAATACGGCTGGTGAATGGGGTCTGAGTGGTTGTGCAGGCGGCGGCGTAGTTGTTGGGGAGAGAGCTACCTTTACGATGAGAGGAGGAGAAATTTATGGCAATACCGCAACAAATTATAATGGCGGTGGAGTCGCCATGATAAGAGGAACTTTTACGATGACTGGTGGAGTTATCTCTGGCAATACAGTGTCCAATGGCATCGGCGGTGGAGTATATTTGTTTGAAGGAACCTTTACTAAGACTGGTGGGATTATTTACGGTTCCGATGGAACCACTGACGATAATAGGGCCAGAAATGGGCATGCAGTGGCTAGTCGGTTTCCTGACAGGATCAGAAATAGTACTGCTGGACCGAATGTTAGGTTGGATCCAAGTAGAGCAGGTGCAGCAGGAGGCTGGGAGAATTAGCAATAAATTAGGGGGGACACACAAAATTGACTGACACCCTGTGAAAATTAAGAATGAAGAGTGAGAAAACGGACAGCGAGAGTTATACGGAATTTTTGATATGAATACTCCGTGAAACTCCGCGCACTCCGCAGTTAAAAATTCTTCTCTCCGTGCCACTGTGTACTCTGTGAGATCATTCCTCCGCGGTTATTTTTTTCTTAATTGTCCATGTCCGTATCCCTAACTCCTCACTAAAAATCCGCCGATACTAGAAAAGTATGAATGCGCTTTTGGTATTATACGGCGGGCATTTGTCCGCTGAAGCCTTTGGGCCGGTATTTGACGGGAAAAACAGCGTTACCCTGACTCTGGAACAGGCGCACAGGTTCCCCGGCGTTGGAAAAACCGCCCTGCTTGCCTGTCAGGGGGATTTTTCCTTTTTAAGCGGAGTCCAAATTGAACGGCGGGATTCCTGGACCAAACGGACTCTGCTTGAAAAAATCGCGGAGCTTCAATCGGGGTTCGATTGCACATATTTTGCCTTCGCGGACTGCCCCTTTCTCGATCCGGTTCTGGCGGGCGCTGTTGCCGAAAGGCATCTGCGTTACTCAGCCGAATATTCCTACGCGGACGGCTGGCCTTACGGGCTTGCGCCGGAAATTCTTTCGCCGGGAACGCCGGGAATCCTCGCGAAAATCGCGGGAGAGGACGGGCCTGTAGAAAGGGATATACTTTTTTCGGTCATTCAAAAGGACATAAACGCCTTTGACATTGAAGCTGAAATTTCAGCGGTTGATTTACGCTGTCACAGAATCAGCCTCTGCGCGGATTCCAAACGAAACCTTCTGCTGTTGAAAAATTTCACCTCCGCCAATGGGGGAAAAATTCCCTCCGCCGAGGATGTCCAGAGGATAATCGCGGAACAGCCTGAAATTTTAAGGACTCTGCCGAGCTTCTACCCAATTCAGGTATCCGGCGGCTGTCCGCAGTCCTGCGCGTTGTGCCCCTACCCCGCTTTTACGGACGCGTCCGGGCGCAGGGACTTTATGGATACCGGAAAATTTGAACAGCTTATGGAAAAGATAACCGCCTTTTCTGGGGACGCGGTTATAGACATCTCCCTCTGGGGGGAACTGAGCCTTCATCCTGAAAAAATCAGGTTAATAGAAGCCGTTCTTTCACGAGCGGAACTCGCCCTGATAATTGAAACTTCCGGCATTGGCTGGAAGACTGAAGAACTGGAAAAATGCGCCGAAATTGCGCGTAACACGAAGGCAAGGAAAAACGGCCTTTCCCCTCTTTCATGGATCGTGTCCCTTGATACGGCGGATCCAAAACGTTACGCGCAAATACATGGAGCCGGTTTTGCGGAAGCTGAAACCTGCGCCAAAACGCTCTTTACCCTGTTTCAGAAAGACTGTTATGTGCAAGCCGTGCGCGTGAAGGGGGAGGAAGACGATACTGAAAAATTTTACCGTTACTGGAAGGAAGCAAAATTTAACGACTCAAACATCATCATTCAAAAATACGATGACTTTTGCGGAAGCCTTGAAAAAAAACAGGCTTCGGATATATCGCCCGTAATAAGACAGCCATGTTGGCACATAATGCGGGATATGCCGGTCTTGATTGACGGGACAACGCCCTTGTGCAGGGAAGAGCTCGCGTTGTTAAAAGGGCCGGATGGTAAAAAGGGGATTTTAACAGGAAATGTATTTACAGACTCTCTTGAAAACATCTGGCAAAACACAGAGAAGTATTACAGGGAACAATGCGAAAAAAAATATTCGGGGCTTTGCGCGAATTGCGATGAATACTACACATTCAATTTTTAACAATAAAATTACGCCGTATGCCGTGGTAGGCGGGACGGAATACGGTACGTCCTCAGGGATTTCCGCAGTAGTCCTTAACCGTCAGGGGCATTATCCGCGCAGATCGCTTTTTCAGGAACTTGAAAAATCCGGCTTTGATCATGTAATTTCAATTGAATCTTCGTCGCCTCATTATGATATTGAAGAACTTTCGGGGCGTTTTCCATTTGTACGTTTTGTCCTGCCTGAAAAAGAAATTAACCTCGGAGAGCAGATAAACATCGCGGCGCGTGAAACCAAAAGCCCGCTTTTTTTTGTACTGCGAAACGATCTGAAGATAGTCGCCGGAGGAACGGCAAAACGCATGGCTGAAAGGTTAAGCGTAGTTCAGGAACAAACGGATCAAAACGGTGAAAAAAAAATCTGTATAAAAAGGTTGTGTACAATTCCCATTATAGTGAATTCGCGCTACGAAAGCCTGCCGACGCTTGTTATTCCAATGACGCACCGAAAAATAGTACAGACGGCGTTAATGCAGCCGCAGATGGAGGGGCAGTTAAGCATTTATCCTTTTGACGGAATTGGAATCTACGACCGCGAACGTTTTATTCTGACAGGCGGATTTGACACAACATTAAAAAACACGCATTGGCAATTAATGGATTTTGGTTTTCGTTCCCATCTGTGGGGAGAGGAAATAGCCCTGTCGCTTCAATTAAGACTGTTATGCGAAGGAGAGCCTATCGCGCAGGACAAAACCGTTAAGGAAAGCTACAGGAGGTTTTACCTTAGAAACCTTGCACCTGTATTCAACGGCAGTTATGCTCATTTGCCGATTTACCGTCTTCCGTCTTTTTTGTTTAAGGGAGAAGACATTGTAAGCGCGTGGGAAGAATTTTTCATAAGCAGGAAATGGGTTACAGAAAACAAAAACAAATGGAGATGCGGGGCTCACGCTGTAACCGGCCTCTGGGATAATGTAAACACGAATACAAACGACGGCGAAAACATTGAAAAAGAGCGGGATTAAGGTTGAAACAGGAAAAATTTGTTACAGCTATCGTACTTCAGGCGCGTCTTGATTCAACAAGACTGCCGGGAAAATCCCTTCTTTTACTTGACGGAAAACCGCTTGTCTTTCGCGTAATGCAGGCGTTAAACTTTGTTCCCGCAGATTTAAGGATACTCGCCTGCCCGCAAGATTCATTTTCCGCATTCACGCCTCTTGCCGAAGAAGCGGGCTTTCAGATATATGCTGGTCCCAAGGAGGACGTTCTCGAACGCTACTGTCAGGCAATCCGGCGCTTTTCGATTGATCGCGTAATAAGGGCGACAGCCGACAACCCCTTTGTTTTTGCCGACGCTGCGGAGGAAATCAACGCGCAGGCAATTTCCTTAAACGCCGATTATTCCGGCTACAGCGGACTGCCCCTCGGAGCGGGAGTTGAGTCGGTCGCCGCGCCTTCCCTCCTTCTCGCTTCTGAAAAAGCCGAAGCCGTCTTTGAGCGCGAGCACGTTTGCCCCTACCTGTACAATCATCCCGAACAGTTCCGCCTTCACCGCCCGCTTGCTCCACCGCACTGGCAGGATAAAAAAGACTGCTCTATCCGGCTCACCGTAGACACCAGCGAAGATTTTGACCGCGCCGTAGAACTGTACGCCTCTCTAAAAAACGAGCCGGAACGTTACCGGGGAAGCGTTATCATCAAACATTATGCGGAGATTTTCCGCTTATGAAGGGCGGGATACTGATCGTTCCCGCGTTCGAAAGCGGGCGCGGAGGCGGACACCTTTGCAGATGTATGGCGCTCACGGAAAATTTACGCGCTATGGGCGCACAGGCGCGTCTTTATTTACCTGAGCAAGCCGGCGATATGAACGGCTTCTTTCAATCAATGAACTTCAACCCTGCATGGCGCATAACAGATGAAGAATTGGCAGACAGCAATGAGAAAATTGAATTAATAATTTTAGACCGTTTTCAAACTCCTGAAGGCGAACTTTCCCGCTGGAAAAAAATCGCACCCATTATCGGCATTGACGAAGGCGGCCCCTCCCGCGACAGTTTTGATTTTCTGGTAGACATCCTCATTCCCCAAAAACTTGGCCGTCCCCCCGCCAACATCACAGACCCGTCTTTGCTGAATTTCCCTCCCAAACCGCTCCCGCAAAAAAATTCAGCTAACGGCAAGTTGAAAGTGCTCATAAGTTTCGGTCAGGAAGACTCTAAACGTCTTGGGAGCACCATTGTGCACTCCCTATGCGCGAAAAAAAGTGCAGATAACATGGAGATTACGCTGTTAAGAGGCGCTCTTTCCAAAAAAGAAAATGAAGAATTGCCGTCAAATGTCCGCATCATTGAATCCATTCCCTCTCTTGCACAACACCTCGGTGAATACGACCTTGTCATCACCCACTACGGCATCACCGCATACGAGGCTCTTTACGCCGGAACACCGGTTCTGCTTGCCTCTCCCACAGCCTATCACGCGAAACTCGCGAAAGCCGCAGGGTTTTATACATGGAAATGGGGAGTGGGGAATGGGGAGTGGGGAATAGGGAATAGGAAGCGGAGGGTAAAGTCTGGAAGCATATCAAATTGTCAACATGAAAAAAATTCAAATAGCAACCCCACTCCCCACTCCCCACTCCCCACTCCCTATTTTCTAAAAAAACACTGCGAAATGTTAGCTGTCAAGTACGGATTAGACAAAGAAGGTTCAAGCCTTGCTGTTTTGTGTAACGGGTTTTCGCCTCAGGTAAACAGAAGGTGTCCTGTTTGCACAGCGGACGCTCCCGTGCGAAGTGTCGGCAGGTTCAGTGAAAGAACATACCGCCGATGTCCAAAATGCGGAGTAATCTTCATGGACAGAACCTGCCCGCCGCCCATTGAATATGAGAGGGAGTATTTTTTTGAATTCTACAAAAAGCAATACGGAAAAACCTATCTCGATGATTTTCCCAACATAAAAGAAGCGGGAAAACGCCGTCTTAAAATCATCAAGTCCCTAATCTCAGGGCTGGATGCCAAATTAACGTTATTAGACATAGGCTGCGCCTACGGCCCCTTTCTCTCAGCCGCCGCTGAAGAAGGCTTCTCTCCCGCCGGTATCGACCCCGCCGAAGATGCCGTCCGTTATGTGCAACAGGAACTGAAGTTTCCCGCCGTCCACGGTTTCTTCCCCCATTCCCTACTCCCTACTCCCTACTCCCTACTCCCTATTCCCCACTCCCCATTCTACGACATTGTAACCCTCTGGTTCGTCATCGAGCATTTTACGGACTGCGCCTCCGTGTTATCCGCAATCAGGAACATTCTAAAACCCGGCGGGATTCTCGCCTTTTCAACGCCTTCATTTTCAGGCGTAAGCGGACGCTCTTCCCTTCGACGTTTTCTGTCCGCCGGCCCTTCTGATCACTGGACTGTCTGGTCGCCGAGAACATGCAAAAAAGCCCTTGCCCTTGCGGGGTTTAAAGTAAAAAAAACAGTGTCAATCGGACACCACCCCGAACGGTTCCCGCTGTTGGGAAAATTCGCTAAAAGCAAAAAAAGCCCAATGTATTGGGCGCTTCTTGCAATCAGCAAAATTTTTAAATTAGGAGACACATTTGAAGTTTACGCTAAAATTATGGAAAAATAACGGAGAACAATTATGAAAGAAAAATTAATCATCCTTGGAGCCGGTGTTATGCAGGGACCGGCTATCAGAATAGCGAAAGAGCTCGGACTTTACATAATCGCGCTGGACGGCAGTTCGCAGGCTCCGTGCATTTCACTTGCCGATCAGTTTGAACAGATCGATCTCAAGGACAAGGAGGGGATTGAAACATTCGCCCGCTCCTTGCAAAGTTCAAGCGGACGGTTGGGAATAATGACTGCGGGAACGGACTTTTCCGCAAGCGTCGCGTGGGTTGCCGAAAAATTGGGGCTTCCCGGCATCCCTTACGAATCGGCGCTTAACGCTTCGGACAAGTCAAGGATGAGAGAATGTTTCAAAAAAAGCGGACTGCCCTCTCCAGAGTTTTTTACCATTACGGCGGCGGACAGTTTTGAAAGCCTTCCACTGCCCTTCCCCATTGTGATAAAGCCCGTAGACAATATGGGAAGCCGGGGCTGCCGCCGGGTAGACAGCATCGGGGAATTTCATGAATCGGCAAAGACGGCGATAAATTTTTCCCGCTCCGGGCGGGCGATTGTCGAAGCGTTTATGGACGGCCCTGAATTTTCCGTGGACGCTATTGTGTACAACAACGAAATCACAATTTGCGGACTCGCGGACAGGCACATTTTTTTCCCGCCGTACTTTATCGAGATGGGACATACAATGCCGACCGTAATAAAAGAAGAAAAACAATCGGCAATGCTCGAAACCTTTTGCGCGGGGGTCCGCTCTCTGGGACTTACGGGCGATGGGTATATAGGCGCGGCAAAGGGCGACATTAAGCTGACGGCGAAAGGCCCCATGATTGGCGAAATAGCCGCCCGTCTTTCAGGGGGGTATATGTCAGGATGGACATACCCCTACTCTTCCGGCGCACAGCCGATAAAAGCCGCCGTCCTCGCCGCGATGGGGCGCAGGCCGGAGGGACTCATCCCCACAAAAAAATGGACATGCGCCGAACGCGCCTTTATCTCCATCCCCGGAACCGTTAAGGAAATAGCCGGTCTTGATCAGGCGCGGAATCAAATCAACGTAAAAGACCTTTTCCTGCGGATCGGCAAGGGAAGCAAGGTTTCCTTCCCGGAGAACAACGTTACAAAATGCGGAAACATAATCGCCGCTGCCGAGGACAGGGACAGCGCGGTTACATCGGCGGAAACTGCCGCCCGCTCGATCCTCATCAAACTTGATCCGGCTGACGGGCAGACCGCCGCCTTTCTTTCAACCTGCTCCGCCTTCCCGCCCGACGCGTTTCACTTGACAGACGAGATAAAGGCCGCTCTTTCAAAAATCCCCGACGCTTCCCCGCAAAAAAACACGGACGGCGCGGAATTCACAATAATCCCGTTCCCCGCCCTTACATCTTCAGGCTTGAAGGACTATATGGGAAGAACCGTCCAGGAAACCTTACAGGCTGTCCGCCTGCTTACCGGTTTTCCGCTTCCAGAAGTTTCTGAAAATGCCGACAATAAATATAGGCTGGGACGCTCTTTTTGGACAGCCCTGATCCGAGGCTCCTATCAGGGAGCGGTCTATTATATAGAACAATTTGCAATTGGAAACTAAGGAGTTAAAAAATGAGAAAAAAATCCTTTCTCAAACTCATCTTCCTCTTTTGTTTATTGTTCTCTGTTTCCCGTTCACTGCTATTTTCCCTCTCCCTCGATGAGACCCTAAGCGCCCTTTCCTCCATTTCAAGAAGCGAACAGGCTCAATTCCGGTGGGACCCGTTACTGAGGGACGGCACTTTCAACATTGGGGAGCACTACGGAGCTTTTTCCACTGCCGTCAGGGAAGGGGAAACCGGCTACCTTGTGTTCGACAACCGGGAACTTTTCAACGTGCCCCTCCCGTACAATGACAACGGCAGTCTCATCTTCCCAGAAGCGTTTGTCTCTACTTTAAAAAACACGTTTACCCGCCTGTACGAAAACGACGCTTCCCGGTTCCGCATAGCCGCCATTGTAATCGATCCGGGGCATGGAGGGCGCGATCCGGGGGCTGAAGGGAATATGACGGTAAACGGGAAAAATACCAAAATTTATGAAAAAGACATTGTTCTGAAGGTTGCCCTGGCGCTTAGAACCCAGCTTATCCAGACCTATCCCGATAAACGTATTTTGATGACAAGGAGTACCGATGTTTACCTCACCCTTGATCAACGCGCCGACATGGCAAACGCGGTATCGGTAAACGACAACGAAGCGGTCATTTTCATTTCGATCCACGCCAACGCCAGCGTCAACTCCAGCGCCCGGGGCTATGAAGCCTGGCATATAACATCGGGATACCGAAGATCCCTCATTGACTCTTCACAGCACAATTTCCCCCCGGACATAACCGCGATACTGAACGCCATGCTTGAGGAAGAATTCACCACAGAAAGCATCCTTCTGGCGGATTCGATCCTCGCCGGCCTTGGGCAGGTTTTCGGCAGTTCCCTGCCATCCAGGGGCAGGAAGGCTAACGACTGGTTTGTGGTAAGAAACAGCCGGATGCCGGCGGTCCTTGTGGAACTCGGCTTTGTTTCAAATCCTCAGGATGCGGTTTTAATGACCAGCGATGAGGGCTTGCAAAGGTATACCCGCGCATTGTATAATGGGATCACAAATTTTATTGGTATTTTTGAAAGGTAATGAACGCATTTTTAAACGCAATAACAAGGCCCGTCGCCGGATTTTTAGAGTCAAGACTCAACCTACGGCTTTTGCTGATTCTCATTCTGGCTATAGCGGCATTGTTGGAATTTTTAATATTGGGTCTTGCGCGAAGAACCTTTGTATTTTATACTATAAATGATGGCGGAATCATTGTAGAAGACCGGATGCTGAAACGTACCCCATCGCGTGAGACGGACATTATACGGTATACGGAAGAGACGCTTCTGGGGCCTGTAGACCCCGATTTACTGCCTCTTTTCCCGAGCGAAACAAGGCTGAAATCCCTGTTGTACCGTAACGGGGTTGTGTATGTCGATTTTACCGGGGAGGCGGCTTTGCCGCCGGTAGAAGGAGGAAGGACGCTGGATAACTTCCGTACCCTCCATGCCGGTATTTTAAGGAATTTTTCCTTTGTAAAAGACGTGCGCTTCTTTATAGAGGGAAATGCGGCGTACGCCGATGAATTCCAGCGTTGAGGGGTTTTCCGGCAATTTTCCGGGAAATCCTTAAAAAATGGAAATTTAATGTTTTGCCGTTGACAAAACATTATAAATTCAATAGAATTGAAATTGAACGAAATTTTGAAAGAAGTGTTTTAAAGGAGCTGTGCATGAAACAGATGCTCATTTTTGTCGTCATTGCAATGTTGGCGGGTCCGCTATTTGCCGAGGAAGCTGTTCTTATAGACTTTTCTCTTCTCAAAGCGGATATTACTGTTGAGGGAAGCGGTTACTATCCTGAAGGTCAACCAAACCAGAATAAGCAAACTATGATGGATTTTTCCAATGTAGCGGGCGGTAGCTTCACCTCTCAGCAAAGGGCGGTAATGAAAACCTCCCTTGCTATTCAAAACTGGGAAGTGGTGTTGGCTTCTTCGTCCAGAACGGTGCAAAACATCGGGAATAGCTATACCAGGGAAGCCCCATCCACGATGTATGATACCGTGTTGGGCGTCAGGGTGCATTTCCCGGTAGAGCCCTTCAATTCATGGGCAATTGTAAGGCCGCCCTTTGAAATCCCCGCGTTTGAGCCGCAGGCTGATATTGGCGATGATGGAACCATCACCCCCAGAGCGGGAAACAATGGTATCACCGGAGTAAGCCGTTTTGAAGCCCAGGAAGCGGGACAGGCTGCTTACGGCGTGGTGAAGAACGTCGGCGTGCTTAAATCAATAGCGGTAAACGTTTACGGTTTGAACTTCCCCCACGGTCTTTCCACGATTATTATTGACAGCGAGGGAAACAGCAGGAACCATTTCATGGGTTACATGAACTTCGATGGATGGGGAGAGCTTGTATGGAACAACCCCGCTTATATTCAGGAAGTAAGGAACCGTGATATAAGGCTTTACCCACTGTATCCTACCTCTACTCCCTTCGTTAAGTTCGGCGGATTCCTTATCCAGCGCGATGCGGCGAAGCCGGGCGGAGATTTTGTTACCTATTTCAAAGATGTCAGAATCATCTATGATAAAGCAGTCCTTGAAGCGACACGCGATATTGATGACGAGGCCCTGTGGCAGATCATCCTTACCCGTGAAACTGCCAGGAAAACATGGGAAATGGAGCGCTTTGGACAGAATCAGGTACTTCGCTATCTGGAAATGCAGAAGCAGGCCAGCGAGCCCCCGTTTGAGAGCCCGACACGCAGGACTGATCAACAATAGTACCGGATAGAAGCCGACAGGCGTCTTTCCTGAACAAAAGCTGTCTGAAGAACGCAGGTTTTTCAGACAGCCTTTTTTTTGGCATGGAACAAATGAAAAGTGATGTGATAAAAAGTGAAAATTCCCCTCCCGATCAAAACCTGATGCGGGAGGAATATGAAAAATACGCCGTCATACGCCATGATATTGTCAATGATCTAAAGGAGCGTATAGAGAAAATACTTGTCGCGCTTAATTCAAGCCCGACTGTCAGCGGCAGAAACAAAAACTTTTCCAGCTTTTTTGGAAAATACATACGCCTGTTAAGAAACGGCGAAAAAAATCCCCGTATCACAGACCTGATGGGCGTTCGCGTTATATGCCCGTTTATTGAAGATCTGAAAGTCTGTGAAAATCTTATAAAAGAAAATTTTGACGTTGTGGAAACGGAAATAAAGGGCCGCTATAACTTTAAGGAATTCGGCTATGAATCCACCCACCTGTTAATTTCGATACCGCAGTTCATTATTGAAAAATTCGGAGACCCCGGAACGGATATAATTGAAATACAGATACGCACAATCCTGCAAGACGCCTGGGCGGAAGTTGAACATGAGCTTGTGTACAAAGCCGAATTCAGCCCGTTTGACGAGCCGATGAAGCGCAAACTCGCGGCGGTAAACGCAAGCCTGTCCCTTGCCGATATAATTTTCCAGGAGATAAGAATTTACCAGAAAAAATTCTCAGGCGAAATTGAAAAAAGGCGGGAAAGTTTCTATCAAAAAATCGAAGAATCAACGGACGAGCTTCTCTTTACCGAAGAGCAGAGCAAGAAAACCGACCCTACAATTTTCAGTACCGGAATCGATCTCTTTTCCAGGGACAATATTTCCATAGACGATCTTCTGGTCAACGCTCTTTCCGCTCACAATCAAAAACGTTTTAACGAAGCGATAAGCCAGTACAGCAAGATTCTTGAATTAAACCCCGATGACAACATTTGCGCGATTATCTACAAACACCGGGGCATGGCAAAATTCGCCTGTTCCTGGTACAACGAAGCCATTGACGATTTTAACAATGCCCTCGAACTGGACAATAAATCCTACAAAGCCGCATATTACCGGGGCGTAGTAAATTCCGTTATTAAACAATACTCCCCCGCTATAGACGACTATACCCTGTCCCTCTCCATAAACCCGTATCAGCCGTTCTGTCTTTTCAGGCGCGGACAGGCTTACTACCACATCGGCGACTATCCGCAGGCATTAGCTGATTGCGAAAATTCCCTCGCTCTGGAACCCTCCAATAAACTGGCGGTTAAATTTAAAGACCTTATCATGGACAAGCTAAGGATGTAACCTTGCCGCAATCCGGCAAAAAATATATAATGGAAGTTGTTCGGGAACCCGTTGGTTCCCCGCAGGGCCGAGTAGCTCAGTGGATAGAGCAGTTGCCTTCTAAGCAACTGGTCGGGAGTTCGATTCTCTCCTCGGTCATTGGTATGAAAAAAATGATATACGCAGTAATTTATATGATATGCTTCGCAATTACTATATACATTTTTGGAGGCTATCAAAAAAGATTAATTGTTTTGGTATTAAATAATGAAAAAATTTACGGGGAAATTACAAATATAGAACATAAACTTAAACCTGGAAGCGGTTCTTATAATACAATTTATTATACCTTTGATTATAATGGAGAAAAATACAGTAAATCAATTACTAAAAGTACAGGAGGGCTTGGCGGAATTATAAATGGGTTTAATTCATTATTAATGAACAGGCATTATAGAGTTGGTCAAAAAATACAAATATTGTATAATAATGAACTTAAATTTAGTTATGTTAAAGATGAATTACCATCACAAATAACAATAATTATTATTTTAATAATTTCTATACCTTTTATTGCATCAATAGTAATTATTGAATTAGGATCAAAATTTATTGAAATTATAAAAGAAATAAAATTCCCGTTTCGAATATTTAACAAGGAAAAAATATTTTATATACAGGATAATGATTATAAAATTAAGGAAAACGTTATTGATGGAATATTTGACTATAAAAAAATAATATTAAAGCGACTCATGGATGGAACAATAATGTGTTATGGAATTAAAAATGGAAATAATTTTATAGAATTATCATATTTCAATAATAATTATATTTTTAGAGTATACAAAAACGGAAATGAAGAAGAAATTGTTAATGATGGAAACAAAAATGTAAAGAAATATTTTGAAGAGCTTGTAAATAAAATATAGCAATGATATACGAAACGACCACAGAGCCCATAACATTTTTTGTGTAAAACGCAAAATATCATAACGGGACTCTGTCCCCGTAAATGATCGCAAACTGGTGCAATGCCTCGCCCCAATTCCTAA